>Ga0208793_1000516_pt1 | contig 26036 bp, 16 predicted proteins | sample 17_taG_FD_184092 | JGI IMG/M metagenome (GOLD analysis project Ga0208793, IMG submission 184092) | Marine viral communities from the Subarctic Pacific Ocean - 17_ETSP_OMZ_AT15314 metaG (SPAdes) (version 2) | ecosystem: Environmental > Aquatic > Marine > Oceanic | place: Pacific Ocean | collected...
ACACACTTGCAGAACCATCAAATTGCCAGTAGTCCGTACCTTCCATCCATAGAAGACTTCTATTTGAAGAAGTACCTCTTTCAATCTCTATACCTGCATTCTGTGAGGGTGTACCCGTCTCATCAGAATTAAGTACAATAATATTATCGCCAATATTAACTGTATTAGAGTTAATAATTGTCTGCGTTCCACTTACTGTTAAGTTGCCTGCAATAACAACTGTATCAGTTGTAGCATTACCTAAAGTAACACTACCGTCTACTGTTAAATTTCCACCGACCGAGGCCCCACCAGTTACTGTTAATACATCTCCAATAGTAACATCATTAGGTAAACCTATTTGTATTTGACTGCTAGAAACTGAAGTTTCTATTTCATTACTTGTACCTATAACATTTAAAAGACTTCCAAAATTTCTATAAAAAGCGGTACCTGTATCTGCTCCGAATTGTAACATATTAGATGAGATACTCAATGTAGCAGTATTTCCGGTAATAGAGCTATCTATACCAGTACCTCCAGTTATTGTAAGAGTATCTGTACCTACTGTTATATTGGTGGTACCAGTAGTAGCAGCTACAGCTAAAACGGGGGCTACAGTTGCTCCGTCCACATAGGCTTTAACAGATTGTTGGGAGGGAATATGCGTAGCGCTATCAGAAGCCATGTTGTCTTCGTCTTTGATAGCAGCTTGAATTCGGGCGTCTACTCTAGCGGTAGTATGATATTGGTTTACGCCTTCCGATAAATCATCTGTATCTGCTGCTGCTAATTTAACATCAAATCTACTATCGGCTACACTACCTGCCTGGCTATCGGTGTATTGAGTGATAGTTGTTGCAATAGTACCACCAGTTATTGTGATACCAGTACCACCACTAAAGTGTGCTCTTGTTTCAGACGCACTTGGACCAGTGTATGTAATAATACCTGTCGTAGTGTTGTAGGCTAATGATCCGTCCCCACCTGAGTCTGTTACACCAATATTGCTTCTAACTCTTGCACTTGTTAAATATTGATTAGTTGAACCTTCTGAAAGATCGTCTGTAGTATGATTTGCAATACTTGAAACTGAACCAGTTACATTACCTGTAAAAGTCGCATCTGTACCGTCAGTACCAGCCTCTAAAATTTTACTAGTACCATTACTAGCATATACATCACCAATTAGATTACCAGTTACATTACCAGTTACATTACCAGTTACATTACCAGTTACATTACCAGTTAATGCACCCGTAAGAGTACCACTTTTAAGAACAGCAGTACCGTCTGTAAGACCAGGAACTTCTACATTAGTTGTAGAGTGGGTATACTTTATATTGGCCATTGCTTCTACATCTCTAACTCCCGAAGACCCATCACCCATTATAAAATACATGTCATCTGTTTCAACAGACCCATCTCTTGCAGTTACATCTAATTTGGCTGCTGCAACATCAGCTCCTAAACCACCAATAAAGGTGCCTTTAACAGTACCTGCAAACTCTCCAAAAAAACTACCCTGAAGATTACCTGCCTGAAGATATCCCGTTCCGGGATTATAAGTTAAATTACTACTGGAAAGAAGGGTGTTAGAACCGTTAGAAGCATCCATAAAAGTTATAAAATGGTTGGCATTCTTCATTACAGTTCCAGTTCCAGAACCATTAGAAGTTGCTGTAAAAGCGGTTTCGTAAACTTCACCGCTTCCTGAACCAAGATCTACACTTGCTCCTACAAATATTTCGCCAACAGCAGGATTAGTGTCCGCACCTATGGAGGTCCATGTTTGAGTAGTAGTAGATCCTAAAGATTTAATTATGTATTCTGTACCTTCTGACAAACTGCTAACTGAAGAAACTGTTATCGCAGTAGCACCTAAAGAAGTCCAATTAGTATTTCCCAGAGTTTTAATAACATATGCGGTACCACTAGCTATATCTGTGGCTGTTAAAGAAGAGCTGTTATTAGATAAAAAATCACTTGCTAAATCGATTCTTATATTATTATTACTTACAGTTGTAGATACACCCGTACCACCTTGAAAGTTTAAGGTATCAGTACCGGGAGTAATGCTATCGTCTGTACCTAGGTTTGCCCCTACAGAGAAAGCTACGGGTGCCGGACTTGCGTCGATTTTTATATTATTATTAGTTACAGTTGTAGTTACACCCGTACCACCTTCAAAGTTTAAAGTATCAGTACCGGGAGTAATGCTATCGTCTGTACCTGTATCTGCACCTACAGAGAAAGCTACGGGTGCCGGACTCGCATCGATTTTTATATTATTATTAGTTACAGTTGTAGTTACACCCGTACCACCTTCAAAGTTTAAGGTATCAGTACCTACATTAATAGTATCGTCTGTACCCGTATCTGCACCTACGGATAAGAGCTGCTCTCCCACTACATTATTAGTCCAATAACCAGGTGAAGCATTCCAAGTGTATGTAATACCTGAAACGGTTACTGTATCGCCATTAGAGGGGTTTGAGGGAAAAATATATTCTGACATTTACGTACTCCTAAATCTCTATCCAAAGAGGGCTACCGCCATTTGAATAGCGTACAAAAGTTTTTAAGTTTGCAGAATCTTTCCACATGTCACCAACCTCAGGATTAGAGGGGGCTGTAGTAGACACAGTAAAGTTTATAGCTCCGGGACGTACTTCGTTTATTTCGACAATAGACTCCGTACCACTAACATCCTTTTTGATGAACATTTTTCCATCAGCGGTATTAATAGCGAGTTCGCCAAGATCGAGTTGTGAAGTAGTAGGAACGTTCCCCGTAGTAGAAGAACGCTTTAATTTGATAGTTTGTGCCATTTGGCTCCTCCAATACTATGCGTATATACGCAAGAGGTTATTTTAATTTTTAGAAAGTTCCGCCATCTAGAGTTGTAGTCCAAGAGGCTGTGCCTGCTGTACCCATAGTAAGTAGTGCGGTATCGGAAGTAGGTTTGACAAGACGTGTGTATCCAGCATTAGAAGCCGCACCTATAAGCAGGTCGCCCACTGCTGTTGAAGAAATTCCTTTAATACGTACATTATCTGAAGAAATCTCAAGAGTAATATTGTCATCATTTAAAAATAAATCATTGCCTGATTTACCAAGACCATCTCCTGCAGTGATTATACCTGCAGATGAAAATTGAGTTATGGTTAAAGCCGTAGTTCCCAAAGTAGGCACAGAATCATGAGTAAATATATAACCGTTATCTTGTTGTGTAGTACCTTCTGTTACAAAAGTAAAAGTACCCCCCAAAAGCTCTCCAGCAATATTTGCATCGGCTGCTCGAGTAAGTACCCAAGCTGTTGAGGCGTCTCCAACTGTGGTTACCTCATAAATACCGTTTTCTTCTCCGGCAGTTTGATCTTTTATAAGTACACGATCTTCGGCTACTAAAGATACTCCATCTATAGAAAAAGCTGCATGTGACCCTGAATTTGTAAGAGTTCCTGCACCATTATTATAAGTAGCCGAAATACTAGCAGTAGTTGCAGCTCTTACTGCATCTTTTACACTGAGGGCTTGTTTTACTGCATCAACGTACTCTTTTGTGGCTAAAGAATTTGTATCGAATCCTACACGATTTTTATATCCAGTAGGTACTTTGACAGTGCCGGTACCATTAGGTTCAAGCATTAAACTGCCGTTAGTGTCTGTAGTAAAAATTGTATTTGTATCTATGCGTACATTATCGACGTCTAATTGCTGTAGACCTGCAATAGAGCTTGTAGTAGCTCCCGGGTTAAGGGCAGAAGTACCTAATGTGATTGCGTTTAAAGCTACAGCTCCTGCTGTAACTGTAAAATCAGTGGCGTCAAAAGATGCTATACCCTTATTAGTTGAGGAGGAGTCTTCTCCTGAAATTGTGGCAGTTCCTGAAGAGTAACTTACATCAATACCTTCCCCAGAATCTATAATTACAACACCTTTATTAGTTGCAGTAGAATCTTCAGCTGTAATTGTAAGAGTGACATCTGTGCCTGATTTAGCAACAGTAATGTCTAAGCCTTCGCTACCTGCAAAATTTAAGTCATCTGCTAAAAGATCTACATCGGCTGTAGTACTATCATCTGTGGCGTTCACAGTGAGGACTTTAGGTATGGTTGTAAAACTTACAGTGCCTGAACCGTCTGTGACAAGGGCTTGTTCTGCAGTACCATCCGCAGTAGGTAAAGTATATTCACCTGAAAATTCTACTTGTCTACCGAATTTAATAAGCTGTGCTGAGTTTGTAGTATCGAAAGTAAGATAAGTATGGGAGGCTGTTGCAAAAGTTCCAGAGGTAGCAGAGTTTTCTATTAATTTAAATTCGGTGGCTTGAGTGGTTAAATCAACTGTACCTGTTTTAATTACAAGACTGGCAAAAGGGTTTACAAGTAAATTACCTGCCGAGGTATCTATCTGATTAGTCGTATGATTAATACGTACAAAACCTGTAAGTATTTTATCAATCTTACTATCTGCATCTACAATAACTGCACTACTTGCGGTAAGAATTCCTGCACCATGGTCGAGCATATCAGTATATAGTTTTCCACCTATTACTGTAATAGCATTGTCCGCAGGAGCACCTATAAATAGCTTATCACTATCATCGGAGTAAGCTAATTCACCTGCTGTAAGTGAGCTGGGTGCCGCAGTAGTAGTACTGCGTTTGATTTTAATTGTTTGAGCCATTTAGCTTCTCCGTTATAGCCCTTTTAAAAGGACCCTGCGTCAAGTGTATCGGAATCTACTGAAATATTACCTAACATTATAGGTACCCATTCAAACACATTGGGAGCAGTCTCTCTATAAACTTTGAATTGATTATCATCCATATCATACCAGGTGTCTCCTTCGTCTACTTCAGGGCCCTGAGGCGTGGTGTTTTGCTTAAAGGCATTGTCTGCCAGCTCTATTATAGCGTCTTGTACGGTGTCAGCTTCCATACCTGCATGTCCTCCAAAAGAAATGGACGTAGCAGCCGATAATATAGAAGGAACAGCAAGATTATTAATTTCGATTTGAACGTTATCAGTCAGAAGATCTATAGTAATATCTGTAGCATTATTTACAGTTATATCAATAACTTCTTCTGTTACTTCAATTAGATTAGTTACAGCCATTTAATCTCTCGTAATACTTTGGCTTAAAACAATTTGTCCTTCGATAAGCCTTTTCACTATTACATCAGATGCTGTGAAAATTTCTAGATCATAAAAATAGAGACCAGAGTCTATAGCATCAGATTGAGAAGCAGATAATTCCATCTTTACTTTTCCTTGTGAAGCTGGAATTAATACGCTACATGTGAACGAGGCATCAGCAGTTGCCGCAGACTTAGTCCTGCGCAGCTGGGCCCTAGCTTGGTATCCAGTTAAATCTTTGACGACTCCGGCTTCTTTAACAGTTAAGTCAAGGGCAAAAGTCGTTCCTTGATCTATAGATAGGTTATACGTGGCTGCACTCATTAAATCTCTCCATTGTGAAATTATAGCAAATAGGACATTCGTAGTCAAGAACTATTTTTAAAAGGTTATTAAAAAATTTATATTTATTATAAAAGACAGTACTAAATTAATCTCTTAGATGAGGCGCAACATAATCATTTCCGGAATAAGTATAGCTAGGAATACTTGTAGAATTATTGATCTTCCAAGCATTCCAACTCTCTAAAGTTGATTGTAAGCTTTTACGTACTCTGCCATTACGATTACTAGTAGAAGTCTCTGTTACAGTTTGATAATCTTTAGGGGATAAATACGGAGAATCTATCATAGTTTTTACAGAATTAATTTGAAAAACGTCATAAAATATAGCATCTCTAATTGTTATGGTTTCATTTCTGTATCCTTGACCTCTATAATCCGGCCTTATAGCTATATGATTTACTTCTATATGTTTATTAGGCAGCAGTGTCCATTGATTTAAACCAACTGGCTCATTGTCAGAAACTCTGCATATAGTAACCAGTTCTCTAAAAGAATTTTCATTTGTGTAAGGTCTTATTATAGATCTATAAGAAGTGAACAATCCTAACATATAGGTTTTTACTCTTTCAGTAGACAGCGGAAAGTTTTCCCAATCTGACAAAGCCTCTGTAAAAGCTACTAAGTCGGAAGGACTTGTCTCTCTAAGATAAATAGTAGGTCCTCTGCAAAATTCCGTACTCATAAAGTTTCCTCTGACATACTATAACTTAGAGGCACATAGTGCTCTGATGCAATCCACTGTTCCCAGTCTGCACGAGTTTGTGTTGTTTTTTTCCACTCTTCAGCTTTTAAACCTTCTCCTAATCTGGTGCTAGAAACCTTTAACGACTGACGGACTAAGTGAGAGTAAGTTGAAATGTTTGTTTTTAATTCTGCTTCTATTTTAGATGCTCCTAGATGTTCCCAGCATGCTTTTGTTAAAAATTGAACAGCTTCTGTGTAATAATTTTCCCTAGAGTATGCCTTATCTATCATAATCATAAGCACTCTTGTTGTTGTTCCTGAATAATTACATCTTACAAAACCTACAGGTGTATTATCTGTATTTAAACATAATAGTTGTGTGCTTTCCATATCCGTACTATTTGTAATAGGCCATACACACAATTTTGTATTTCTATCCCAAACTTTGCATAAAGATTTTGCTTCTTCATCTGTTAATTCAAAGTCTTTATAAGTTCCAAAAATACTTTTAAGCCTTTCCCAGTCTCCTTCTTCGATCGAACGAGTATGTATTCTAGGTCCTATTATAGACATACTATAGTTCCAAGACATTATTTACCTCCTAAATTTCCTAAATTTAATGAAACAGCTATTACAGTTGCTTCCGCTAATGTGGCAGTATCTCCTGAATTTCTCAAAGCTACAGTGGCAGAGGGGGCGTCACTCGTATTATTGTTATATGTTACCGTAACATTATCACTAGTATCTTCCCCTCCGACTTCGGAAAGAGTAACATTTCCTGTGGAAGTATTTAATGTGCCTCGAATAGTTACATCTCCTACAACAGTACTTCCCTCTCTAAAAGCAACAGTAGAGTCTAAAGTAGTAGAAGGTACCCAATTAGATCCATTATCTCCTGAGCTCCATCCCATGTAGGGATAAGTATTTTGAGTTGTAATTCCACTAGCTCCGTCCGATCCCTGAACAGCTATAACTTGAGGAGAAGACCAATCTGCTACAGCTATTTCATCCGTGGAGCCTGTGGAAGCTGCGACAGCTGTACAAGCATAAAGGCTTGTAGTACCACTTGGTAACGCAGCCGTAAAACTATTTCCTAAATCATTATTGTTAAATGTACCGTCTGCAAAAGTATAAGTCCTAGCAGTGGAAGGTTTGACTGTAGAAGCTAGTGCTGTAGAAGATCTTCTATAGGCAAAAACTACTGCTGAATTAGTTCCCGAAGTCCCATTAGCTGAAATGACCTGAGGAGATGTCCAATCTGCAGCAACTATAGAGTCTGTAGATTCTGTAGAAGAAGCTATAGCTGTACAAATATAGAGATTATCCGTACCGCTAGGTATTTCGGCTGTAAAACTGTTTCCTAAGTCAGTATTGTTAAATTCACCATCTGCAAAAGTCCATGTTCTATCTATGGAAGGTTTGACTGTAGAAGCTAGTGCTGTAGAAGATCTTCTATAAGCATAGACTACTGCTGTATTTGTTCCTACTCCAGGCAGACCATTAGTTCCTTTAGGAACTAGTAGCTGAGGGTTGGACCAATCTGCTACAGCCACTTCATCTGTAGTACCTTGAGAAGTTGCGACAGCTGTACAAATATATATTTCATCCGTACCGCTGGGTATAGTAGACGTAAAACTGTTTCCTAAATCACTGTTGTTAAAAGTGCCTGATGCAAAAGTCCAGGTTCTAGCATTAGAAGGTCTATCACTTGCTGAAGTCCCTAATGCTGTAGAGGACCTTCTATATGCATAAACTACTGCTGTACTGCTTCCATTTTCTCCACTTGCAGATATCTGTTGAGGGTCAGACCAATCTGCTACAGCCACTTCATCTGTAGAGTCTGCTGAAGAAGCAACAGCCGTACAAGCATATAAAGGGTCTGTACCACTAGGTATTTCGGCTGTAAAACTATTTCCTAAGTCAGTACTGTTAAAAGTGCCTGATGCAAAAGTCCAGGTTCTAGCATTAGAAGGTTTATCACTTGCTGAAGTCCCTAATGCTGTAGAGGACCTTCTATATGCATAAACTACTGCTGTATTGACACCGGAGGCCCCTATGAGCTGAGGAGAGGACCATTCAGTAGAATTTACTATATCTGTAGAGTTTATTGAAGAAGCTATGGCCGTACAGGCATATAAAGGGTCTGTGCCACTAGGTATTTCGGCTGTAAAACTATTTCCTAAGTCAGTATTGTTAAATTCAGCATCTGCAAAAGTCCATGTTCTATCTGTGGAAGGTTTAATTGAAGCACCTAATGCTGTAGAAGATCTTCTATATGCATAGACTACTGCTGTATTGACACCGGTTGCTCCTTGTTTTGCTTTTGTGAAAGTTTGTACTTTTTGAAGAGTAGTTTCAGTACCTATACTACTTTTTATTACAATATTGTATGTTATTTTCCCGGTATCTCCGGGCATGGCTGTAATATTTCCTTTGGTAAAAGTGTAAGTGCCAATAGTATTAGTTGTTGCAGGTGTTATCCCACTAGCGGCAGTCCAAACTCTAAAAGAAGAATTATCATGAGGAGAATCTTGATCATTAGATAGAGGTGTGGTACCCACAAAAGCTCTAATAGTTGTACCTGTGTTAGAAAAATTAGGGTTTGTACCATCTGGGTCACATTGTACAGATACATTATCATTAGTTAAGTTAACGCTTAAACCATCTATTGAACCATCTGATATTCCGGAAATTCCGTTATTAGTAGGAGCAGGCTCGTACTGAGAAAATCTTTCTTTTAATGCAACTGTAGTGTTTCCTAGGCTATTTCCTACTACAGCATATCGTATCCAATAATACCGAGTTATTTGACCCTCATCTATAATTTGATCTATATAAGTATCTGTTTTTGTAGTGCCTACTAAATGTGCTGAGGCGGAGGCTGCCTCTCCTGATCCTGATCCTGCCCCTGTGGCGATAAATACGACGCCTACTGTATCTTCTGATGCTCCTATTGCTTGAAAATCTGTGTCGCCCACTGTTTCAATAGTGTATGTTTGCCCTATTGCAAAGCTACCTGCTGATATAGTTTGGCTTGCAAAATTTGCATTATCGTTTCTCCATATCTGAACAGAGTGTGTAGCTGTATTAAAGTTAGCAGAGTTTGCCCATGATAAACTAATGCCCCCTCTATTATTATCTGTTGCGTATAGACTTGTGGGCGCTACAGGCAAGGCTGTAGGAGCTCGTCCGCTTTCTGCACCTTTAAGCGTAGCGTCTCTGTTAGTTTCTTGAAGTAAAAAAGCTTCGTTGTGGTGTTCTTCAGCACTTACCTGAACTAAACAGTCTTTTTTAAAGTTTAAGTTAGAAATTCTAAATTCTTTATTAACCCATCCAAATCGCGGATAGTTAAGTTTAATTATTTCTCCCGCAAGAAGAAGCAAACCTTTAGGTGCCATAGTAAAATTAATACTTAAACCATATCTTGAACGCTCTAAGTACTGTTTTGCATTAATACGTCCGTTAAAATAATTAGTAATATGAGGAGTTCTAATATCTCCTTTCTTTGGAATATTTTTATCATCTTTTAAATAAGTAGAATTAAAAAGAGTTACAGACCTATCTTCATATCTATTTTGAGGATCTTTTATAGAGACAGATACAGTATTAAAAGTACCTTTTTGACCTGCGTCTTCGACATTAATACTACCAATTATATCTTCTTCTTCTATTAAGCTAGGGGTATAATCGGTACCGTCCACTGTAACAGTATCTAAAGAATCTGGTGAAGCTCCTGCAATTTCTAAGCTATACAAACCTCCTGAGTATCTTAACATACCGTTAAACTGTGCTAACATACTATTAATGTTATCAAAAACAGAAGTATTGGTATTAATTACCGCATTTGTCTGATGCCTAGTAACATGTCGTTGATTTTGACTTTCCCAGCCTAAATACTTCCAGTATTTTACTTCATCACAATCATACAAAGAATATCCACTAAGGTAAGAGCTTTCTGAAAATTTTCTAACTATAGGATTGCCTTCAGGGGTCATAGCTGTTGTACCCCCTAATGTTAGTGAGAGAGATGCTGGAGAAGAAGTATATCCGGATACTTTTGCGAGAGCCAGCGAGGTAACAGTAGATACTCCAGAACTAAAATCGGCAGGTATTGTTGCTGCACTACCAGTTTTTGTATACACGGAACCATTATACCATACAAGGTCCCCTACTTGATAAGTTTTCCAATCATGCCATTTTTGTCCAAGCTTTCCTATTACATCTTTCCAAGTTATTTCATTTAAACTATTTTTGTTAACAATTTTTTTTACAGTACCCTGCCATAAAGTTTTTCCTGCACTATTGCTATATTTATAAACATCATTAGGAACGACAGTAGTACTGCTACTTATACATGTGGTAATATCTGAAGTAGTATCACAGTCTCGGGCCGCCAACCGAAAACCTTCTAAATCTATATCGTTTTCGACGCTTAAACCGCGACCATACCTTTTATTAGATATATAATCTAATAATTGCATTGCGGGATTAATACTTACTCTTTTATCACCAGTATTTTTAATCTTGTATGTATAAGTATCATCAGGTATATAACCCGGATCAAAAGCCATATTTACTTTAACTACTCTTGTGGTACCATTATACGATATAATTTTTCTTGTTTGTACATAGGGTACACCGTCCTCAATTTTAGTTAGTTCTATAATGTTTCCCACATAATCACCGGAGGTGCTGCTTGCTGAAAGGCCAAGTTTAACTACGTCTTTGAGTACTATATTTTCCAGGTCTGAGCTATTGAACTCTGTGGAAGAAAAAGAGCCTAAATTATCTAGTTCTCCTGCTGTACTTGTTGTTTGGATTTTTAAATTAAGTCGACTAATAGCTTGTCTTAAAAGCCTGTGGAATAAACCACTGCCGGAAAAATTAAAACTTGCTAGATCAGAGTCTTGCAAAGCATCAGCTACTGATTGTCCGGATCCTGAGGTGGTTATAACACTTACTCTTATACCTTTGTCTTCGCCGTCTACTGCGGTACCTAACTCTGCCTCTAATTTTTCAGCTACTGTTCCTGATAGTGTAACATTATTATAGGTTTGGAGGTGATAAACATTCGTATCTTCAGTACCTTCTATACCCTTCTCCATACGAAACTTTGTTACACTTGTAATATCGCCGTATGCTGGAGAGTTAAATTTCACTCTATGACTATTAGCTCCTGTTTCATCTTTAAAAGTATATATGTCTTCTATTACTGGTTGAGCGAGGAGCGTAGAACCTGTCTGAGAGGAGTAAATATTTACTTCATCACCTATATTAAAATTAGAAATATCATCAGAAGTCTGAGAAGGATCATCTTGATATGCAAAGTCATAATTATAACACTCTAATATTTTACCTCTTACTACAAAGTCTAAAGAGGGTATTTCGGTTTCTCCTTCTCCTATTGTATACTCTACTACTACATAAGCTGTGTCTAACAGTCTGTGATTTCTGCCCCAGTACTCTTCTGCTTTATCATAGTAGTCACTTTGAATTTTAAAATTATTAGCTTGTGCTATTGATACTAGTAAAGAGTCTGCAACTTGTCCTCTTTTACCTGCATGAAATACAATTCTGGCATCTATAGGAGTAGTTATAGAATGCCCTTTTTCATGAGATATACCTGCTCCAGTATCTACATTTGTTACGCTGTTGCCAAAAGTATTTTCAACTCTATTAAGGTTAACCTCTTGAGCAAACTGTTGTGTTTCTCCCAAAGAATCAATCATTGCTTCCATTTCTTCATCCGGAGCAAACTCTATTAAATTGTTCTGATCCAGCACGTCTGTATTACCTAGTACATCTCCTCTATCCATTCGGCCTCTACATACTACGTCTACAGTATTGAAGGAAGTTTGAGTAGCTCTAGCATCATTATCGTTTTTATCTACACATATACTTGACGTATCGTCAAAATAAATATCATATAAACCAGCTATTTCTCCTTCACATATTGCATAGGCTACGTACACTTTTTTTGCATCATTTTTTAAAGTATCTACAAATACGGGAAAACTACTCAATTTTTGAACACCATAAACTACAGGTAAATGTTTTGCATCAAGATTAAATCTAAGATCTACTTCTCTATCAACTTCTACCTCATACTCTACCTGATTATATTTTTTTATAAGACCAAAAAACTTTTTCTTTTTTTCCAGTCTAGTTTTAGTTTCTTTGGCTTGATATATAGATACTAAATTTATTGCCTGTTCTGAGTGTAAAAACCCTAAATCATCTGCATATTCTTTTCTGTCAAGTGCTGAAATATCTGGTATACCTGCACCATCTAAAGCTCTGTGATGTTGGTCTGAAGTTAATCTACCATTTACATTTACGAAGTCTCCCCAATGACTATTAATAGTCCAGGTTATTACCGAAGATTTTAAAGGGTTTTCAACAATTTTTGAAGAGGCTATTATACCCTTAAATAGCAAAAAAGGAGACCCAATTATTATACCAGTGTCGGGCTGAATATGGGCTTTGTAAATTTTTACGTCTCTATTTATGTACCCTGCATAAGTAGTAGTATTTTCTTTAGGGTTAAGTAGGCCTATTACCTCTTCAGACGAGAAGGTTATTTTCCCTTCTCTGTCAGTAGCTATTGCTGTTAAATCTGACGCAGAGGCTAATAAAGTAGTATCAATTACTGCTGTTTTATTGTTGTTTGTAAAAGATTTTATAATATAATAATTACCACTGTGAGTAGTTGCGTTTCCGGCGCCTGTCACTGTGAGTTGAATTTTATCGCCTTCTGCAAAACCCGCATCTACTAAATCAACATCAGTAATTATAGAAGAAGAAGTCGTTGTAAACTTTATATTTGTTTCAGTATTTAAAGCAGCAGCAGAAAGTTGTATACTAATAGAAGAGGCCCGGGCTTCTATAGTTTCTGAGATACTTCCAGTACTAATTAGTTTGTTAGCAAAATATGTACGGGGGCCATTATCATCACCATTTCCATCTGTAGAACCATCATCAAAAGCTATATCAAAACCAGAATCTGTAATGTAAGCATAGTCACTAGCCTTACGAGAATTGTCTCCTGTTATAGTTTTTACTGCTTTTTCAATTTTTACTAGATGAGCATATACGAAAGCATCATTTTTAAGTAAAGAAGCTTTTATATCACTATCAGCAGAAGGGCTCGACCCTAAAGTCCTTAATGTCATTGTACCTCCTCCAACTGTAATCCGAATTTATATAAACCATTAGTACCTAAAGAATACTCTTGTATATCATTAGAGAGTATTACTTTTATCAACGGATTGTAGAAACGAAAGTCGTCGTCGTCTGCCACTGCTTTTGCTAGTCCGGGGGTAAAATGAATACGTATTATATTATCAAGATTATTATTTGTAGTATTCGGCGGGCCTGATGCTGTATGATAATCATTTTGAAGTTCTACTCTTGTAACCATATAAGCTTTTTTATGATTAGAATTTGCCCCATCAATATTAAATAAGTCACCTGGTTTAGGGGTTCCATCAGTACCTACGAGATAACTACTATTTTCATTACTTACAATTGCGGAAGTAGTACCTGCCAACAAAGCTCCACTAGCATTTATACTTTTTGTGCCCGCTGTACCAATAAAACTTGCAAAAGTACTGTCTTGAGGAAGACGATATTGGGGTAGAGACACAAAAAAAGGTGTTAAGCCCCCTCGTTTATGAATTAAAAAGTTATAAATTCTTTGAAAATCCTCTCGGGTCATGGGGTTGTATTCAATAGATATTTTCCACAAGTGGTACCCTATAGCTCTGGAGATAAGACGCCCAGAATTTGTTCTAGTTCTCATAGTGCTGTTTTCAGAGGATAGTCTTACGGAAGCATAGCCAGGGCCTGCTGTCCCGGCTACTTGTCCCGCGTCTCCAATAGTATTATTGGGGTCGGGAAGAACATCCTGAAAATTTGTAAATTGTGCCATTATTTATCTCCTGCCTTTATCTTCTTTTAAAGGTCTTGCTTCCGTATGCACGTTCTATACCACCGCCAAATAAGCCGGCCCCTTGAGTTGGTGTCATTGAAGAAGTATCTACTTTCTCCATAAAGGGTTCCCCATACGAATTAGACGCGTCTCTTAACATACCTATAATATTACCTCTTTGTTCAACTAGTAGTTCTTCCACGCCTGTGGCATCTACAGTATTAATATTGAAAGTTATAGCTTGTACATTGCCTTCGCCGATATCATCGTTAGCAACTACTCTTCCCGGAGTTTCAGGTACAAATAGCTCAGGACCTCTTTCTCCTACAACAAAACCTACATTGCCTCCGGCACCTCTATACTTGGCACCGCTAAAGGCTGGTTTAAAGTTTTCGGCTCCGCCTGTGCCATCTTGACCTCTAAAATATGCTAATTCTCCAGCGGCGCTTTGTGATTTAGCCATGTCTGCACTGCTTTTTCTATTGCCCATAGAAATACTGGTGGCCGCTCCGGCTCCTCCTGCTCCTGAACTGCCTCCTCCTTGATAAGAAGTACTGGCAATAGTTGCAAGACTTTTTGCTCCCATTGCAACAACAAGACCTGCTAACATTGCAGCTATAACTGGCGCCGCTGGACCCCCTATAGACATTCCTGTGGTGTAAGCCTCTATAGCACCGGTTGCTGTAGCAACAACTGTTTGTGCCATCTTCATTTTCTTTTGTGTTTCAAAAGATTTACGTGCAGCAGCGTCTTTTTTCTTTTCTAAAGATTTTAATTTTGCTACTGAGGCGGCGGATTTACCGTCTCGATTTTTCTCTGCTGCTATTTCTGAATCAATTGCTTTAATTTTTTCTGCGGAGGCTTGTTTTTGGATCTGCGAACCCATATTAAGTACTGCACCTACGATTGCAAGACCTGCTTGTACTTTACCAAGAGCGCTTCCACCGTCTTCACCTAAAGCAATAAAAGCATTATTTAAACTAGCAATGCCATCTAAAGTAAGAGCCATTAATTCCCCTTCAGGTCCTATAGCTCTTAGATCTTCAGCTAGTGCATTCATAGACAAAGAGGCTTCTTCTCTTGTTGCGATCACATTTGATTTTTTTGCTGCATCTGCAGCTCCCTCTCTCGCGAGTCTGTCTTCGTCAGAAAGACCGGTTTCTTTTGCTGCTGCCTCCAGGCTTGCTATATTTGCAGCCCTGTCAGTACGAGCCAGAGAATTTTTAGCTCCTTGGGCTACCGTGGCAGATCCAGTAGCTGATGCAAATTTATCTATATTCGCTATTTGAGCGGCTCTATCTTCTTTTCTCTTAGCTAGTCTTTGTTTCTCAAGTTCTAATGTTTTTAACGCCAGATCATATTCATAAGTAGCAGAGGTTTCTACCAGCTCACTTCTTTCCTTTTTAAGTTGCGTTATTATTTTTTCGTGTTGCTCGTCTCTTAAGTCAAGAACCCGTTGTCTATCTCCAAGCATCTCTGCGTTTTGTATTTTAAGATCTATTTGGTCTAACTCTAGTTTTCTGGCTTCTTTGGCTATTCTTAGTCCTAACAAAGCTTCTTTATTTGTATCTTCCGCATCTTTATCAGCAAATTCAGCTTTTTTTGCTTCTACAGCTAATGTTTTGGCTCCTGAGACTCCTCCTCGTAGTTTATCAATAGTTTTAAGAGCGGTTTCAGCAGCTTTGTCGCTCAACTTATCCTCGTCTCTTAGTCTTTCTATTTTTGATCTTTCTAGTGCGAACTGAAGATTTAATAAGTCAAACTCAATCCGTATACGATCTAAAGCTGCTGTTTCTTTTTGCTCTTTTAAACTTTTGCCTTCCTCGTTTTTTTCAGTTTCAAGTTTCTTCCTGTCTCTGAGTAGCTGCAGTTCATCTGCCGCACTAATAGAAAGACCTTGTTGGGCTTTTAACAGTTCTAAAGATCTTCGTGCAGAAGCAGTTTTAATACTATTAAGTTTTTGTTGCGAAGCGAGCATTTTATCAGTAAAGCCAAGCATTTGTTTTTCTTGATTAAGTCTAGCTATTCCAACTTTAAAACCATCATCGTCAGTTGCTGCAATTTTTTGTTCTACAACAAGCAACTCAGCTGCAGCTTTTTTTACAGACTGTGCGTTTTCATCGTTACCTGCTTTTGCTAATTTTATAGCCAACGCAGATTCTAAGCGTTTTTTCTCGCTTTCTAAAGCGCTTAAAGAAGCATCTAGCTCTGCTTGTTTTAATGCGGCATTATTTTTCGATACCTTTCCTAATTCTGAAGCTAAAGCAAGATGTACTTTAGTTATTGCAGGTTGCTCTGCTAAAACATCTAAGTGCTCTTCATATAATCTTTTGGTTTCTACTGCTTTTTCTTTTAAACTTCCTGAAAAACTATCGGATACACCTAGAGCTTTTCCCATGCTATCAAGAGCTTTTACATCAGCTTCATTTACAGGGATTTTCTTGTCTCCTGCACCTAACTTCCCTAGTCTCTCGGTTCCTTTAATAATAGCATCAAGAGCATCAATCTCTTCTTTACCCTCAGCTCGTGCTTTAGCTGCATTTTTCCTGCTTAGCCGGCCTAGTTCCGCATAGGCTCCTATCACTCCCTCTGTTTCTTGAAATATGTGTGTAGTTACTTCAAGCCTATTGTCAAGTTCTTTAAGCTGTTCTTTTGTCTGACTTTTCCCATCTTTTAAACCTTTTATTTCGTTCTCTAATAGCAGTATTTCTTCGGCGTAATATATAGCACCCTCTCCGACCTTCATACGAATTACTTGCTCTCTTAACATACCCTTGATTATTTCGTTTGACACTGTAACCTTTTTTTCTTCCATTGCGGTATATGCAGCGCTTGCCTCTGTAGCTACCTTTTGCATTAGAGCTATTTGTTCGACAGTATGAATACCTTTCTTTTGCATATTAAGCACATCTTGCTCTGCCTTCTGCTGTCTGGTTTTTAGTTCTATAAGTTTTGTCGCTCTTTCAATTTCTGCGGTTTCTTCAATTTTGGCCATACCTGATCTAATTTGTTCCATTAAACCTGAGCGTACTTTAAGGGTTGCCATGTATTTTTCTTCAGCAGATTCTAAATCTCCTAGTTTTACGGTTAGTTGTGCAGTTATTTTAGAAGTATTTTCCATAGACTTACTTACTTCGTCAGCTGCTTTTGCAACTAGGCCCTTACCGAAAAGTTTCTCCAAGTAAGGCCATAAAAGACTGATCACAAACAGGAGTTGACCTATAATAGGTATCATATTCAATAAAGCAGAGCCCATTAACATAGCTGCTCCAGCCGCTGCTTTAAAACCTACCTTAAGTCGTGCAAGTCCTTTTACTCCTTTATTGTGTCTATCAGTCAACCCTTCCATCTGTAGACCGGCATACTTATAGGCTACGGCGAGTTTATCGAGTACACCAGTTGTTTTTTCCATCTCAGAAAAACCACGGGCTGTAATACCTTTTACATTACTCCCTTTTCTGGCTTCTGCAGAGGCGGCTCCTTTAGTATACTTTTGTTTATCTGCTGCTGCTAGGCCCTCCATGGCCATTCTCTGTTCGACTATAGCTGCAGTTTCTGCCTTGTAATTTATCAAGGCTTCGCCACTGTATTTTATATTTTGCTTGTTTCTTTGAGTCTCTGATATTTTTAAAGTAGTGATTGATTTTTTAAGCTCTTCCGCTGAAATTTTTCCAGATTTGAACTGCTTTTCTAATGACTGTACATATTTAGGAGAGATAGAAAAGTCTAGCTTTTTAATAGTAGCCTGTGCTTCTTTGTACTTTGTGGAAATAACAGTAGAGGCTTTTTTAGCCATTACAGCTGCCTGTGCTGCAATTTGTTTCTGTTTTGCTGCCAAGTCAGACACTGCGGGAAGAATGGATTTAACAATAGTAGATCCAAACATGGTTAAAACACCCAATAAAGCAACAGGGTTTTTAGCTAAAAGAGATACTAAAGGTTCTAATACATTACCTACAATTTGTAAAAGTATTTTATTCAAATCTGCGAAGCTAGCCGCAAGTTTATCATAAGGGTTTGCTTCTACAGACTCTGCTATAAGATCAAACTTTTTCTTGCCTTGCTCAATAGTAGCATTCAAAAAAGCTTGTTGCTTTTCAAACCGGGTTAAACTATCTACTGCTTTTCCATTTGCATCCGCATACTTTTGGCTTGCTTCGTCTAACCGCACAAGAATACCTAATTCATCCAGAATTTCAGGTTCTAATTTTGCAGTACCTTTTGTTAATCGAGTTAAAGCATCTCCCATGTCTCTACCGAGTGCTAGGGAGGCTCCTTTTGCGACTTTAGTTAACTCTTTTAATTGTTTTGTTGAAAATCCTGCACTTATTGCTAAAGCGGTGGATTCCATAGCCTGTTTCATAGATACCGCAGCACCTGTGATATCTTTTATTTGAGAAGCTACATAAGGAAGGTTTTGTCCGGCTGCTTGACCTACTATTTTTAGACCTTCTTCTAATTGTGCTGTGGCTTGAGCACGTTGAAGGGCGCCAAAAGCAGCAGTAACAGCAAATACATTAGCAGCTAAAGTAGCATAAGCGGGAACAAGCCCTCCAGAAATACCAGTAGTCATTTTTGAAAAAGACTTAGCACTGCTAAGACCTGCTTGACCTACTCCTTTTTGTCTCTTTTGATAATGATCGGCAGCATCTCCAGCTTTTCTTTGAGCCTTGCCTAAACCGCCAAGCGAATCAGCAGCTGCTTTTGCTTTTTTCTGAACAACATCAAGGGAGCCATTGTCTGATACTCTAATAGTTAATTTAACGTCGTTAGCCACTATTTTTTTCTCTTTAGCTTATCGTGCTCCCTTTTAAGTTGTTCCTGGGACTTTTTGATAGCTCTTGAATCAAGAAACTGCAGTACTTCTAAGAAGAACCCTCTATCCTCAATTCCGTAAATTTCTATATAAGTATTTAAATTAGTATAGTCTTTTCCTACAAAGCCTATATCTGGGTATACTCTATCCCCTAAAGTATTAAAGGTATTTATTGCATATACCATTTCATCTGGAAGATCCTCCCAATCGGGAGGAATTTCTGAGTCTTTAGGTTCTTTATCTAATTGTTCCATCATCGTGAAATATTTATCACGAGTCATTCCTGTATCAAGATTCTGAAATAGTTTTTCCAGCCTTTCCAGGGCTTTTTGTTTTTCCTTTACTACGAAAGTTTTCTAAATCAAAGACTACCTCATTGAGCCATGTATCGAATTCAGTTGAATTTGTAACAAGAATTTCTGCATTCTCTTCGGAGTAGTCTACCTCAGCTGCAGGATCTTGATTATCTGTATCAATAAGAATTAAAGTCTCTAAGTGTGCAATTGTAAGACCTTTCCAGTTTTGAATAGTTGCTTTTGCAAACTCTTTAACAAATTTGTCCTCATCTAAATTTTCTACAATCTGTCTAGATTTACGATCAAACTTATTAGAAGTACATCTTTTTCTTAAACCTGTTAATTCTTTTCTAGAAAGGTTTGACACCTCTATTTGAAAATTTTCTAATCCGGGAAAGTCTATCCATATAGACTTTGTATCCACCATTAATTTTTTTAGTTCCATTTATATTGACCTCCTCAGTCAGTTATATAATTAAGTTTTGTTGCTAAACTAGAGACATTTTCTACCATTCTCCAGTCATAGTTTTGAGTATACACCGTTCCAGTATTTACTCGATTAGTTATACTGCAAGTTGCTGGCCCAAATGAAAAACCTCTAAAATTAGGGCTTGTTAAACCATTTCCTGCACTTATAGTCAGACTCGCGTCTGTATCCCAGTCTAGTGTATTAGATACAGTAGCATCTGTGAGATATTGAGTAATCGAACCGGAGAGTATTTTTTTAGAAAGAACAAATGCAGTTGGATACATAGTATTTGAGGCATTTGTAACTGTCAGAGCATTATGTACAGTAGTGTAGGGCGTCCATGAAATATCATTCTGTAATTCCATAGCTACACTAGTTACGCCGTCTAGCACAGTACTATTTAAAGTTATAGAAACTCTAGGTACTGTATAAGACATAGCAGCACTTCTATTTTGAAGTGTTCCTTCTGTCGTTGCTCCTCGAGTAAGCTTTGACGCTTCTCCTTGAATCTGTATACTCAGGGGTCGAGATCTCTCAATTCCGAAACTTCCATTTGTAATTACAGCGGTTTCAAGTTTAAACGTATCTGCTGAAGTTTTAATATATAAGTCAAAAGAACCAGCATCTAACAATTTATCTCTTACTATTTCAAAATCTGCCTCTGTTATAGCCGGTATAGTAAAAGAAAAAGTAGCGGCGTTAGCTTTATTTATAATACTACCTTCAAATACATCATTCTGTGCGTGAAGAGTTTTAACTGGATAACTTTGCTCACTAAATGTTTGACTAAAAGATATGTCCTGTACGTCTAATTTATACCTAAGTCCTCCGCTTACTATAAATACTTGGGACTCTCTTTTAAAATTATAGCTTGGCATATTTTTTCTCTTTAAGAGAGGTAGCTCTCACTTTGACTAATGTATAGTATAGTTCATAGGAGAATAAAAGTCAAGAACTATTTTTGCTAGGTATAATAAAAAAGGGGCCTAAGCCCCTTTTAAACTAAATCAGATAATTTTAAGATGCGAGATACTTAACCGTAACTTCATCTGTATTATCAATTGTGCTAGGAAGTGCATTGAAGTTGCTTTCTAATGAAATTACATCTTCGATTGAGTGTGTGGGGATTTCAATATGACAATTAGGCATATTTACTTCCAAACGTGGTGCAGTAGTAGCAGTTCCTCCCACCTTGAAAGTAAGATTTAAAGAGTTTGTTACCACATTGGTAATACTTCTTAAATCATCATAAAAAGCAGAAGAGTCTTTATCACTATTGCTGTCACTTGTTAAATAACACGTGAAAGAGCCTGAAACTGTACGAGTACCCGTAACATGACCAATAGGTATGTTTACAGTACCTAAAACTTCTGGAGTAATATAGCTTACGTTATTTGAAATACTAATACTTCCGCCTGTTAATGTCAAGTCATAACTAGTTTCTAGTTCTTCAGTTCCATCCTTGTCTGGGTCCGCAGTTCCATAAGCTGTGACATCACCTGCACCATTAACAGTATTAGCTGTAGTAGTAATTGTCAACTGAGTTAAACGATTACGAATAAAGTTGTCAGTACTATCAATAGCTTCATTGATATAAGGAGTGAGAGCGCCTTCTGCTGTATGGACATATAGTCTAAAGTTTTCTGAGCTATCTAAAAGAACGTCTCCTATAGCTTTGCCGGTACTCTCAATCGCTGCTGCGGTATAGGTATTTGCTCCAAAATCAATTACGTCATTAGAGTTTCCTGACCAATTAATAGTAGCAATACCATCGATATCAAAATCAAGAGTAGCTTCATTAACGGTAATATCCTTTAGCTTCATAACTTTACGGTCTGAATCACCAATTACAAAGTACAGGTTTGCAGGCTCAAAAGTAGACGAGTTAGAAGCGTGGAAAGAAAATCTGCTTTCAGTAGTTGTTGGCTTATTTACTATACGCTTACAAGTTGCGTTCACAGCGGCAGTATCAGGGGCAACAGCATTTTTGGTAAAAATTACTCCAGCGGTAGCTGCACCGGCTCCTATAGCAGCCCAGTTACCATCCGTACCCACAGCTACAATTTCATATGTTTCTCCCTGGACGGTGTCTGTGATTGGAATTGCGGTTGAATTCTCAAAAAAACTTACTCCGTTAGCGTTAAGATCATTAGTATAATCATCTGCACCCATCATTAAGGCCCATAGTAGTTCTTCTACTGCGTGTACTTTTGCGGATAAATCCGCAGTGCCCGCAGTGTTTCCTGCTGCAGCTTTAAAAGGTCGTACGTACGTTGAGCACGACCACTCACCAGGAGATAAAGAATCGTTAAATGCTTTTCGTCCTCGCCTTGATGCACCTGTAGAGGATTCCATCTCTGCGAGAGTAATCTCACTTGAGTTGGTAGATTGAGAGAAACTAAACCCGTCTAAGACCGGTACCTCCCAAACATAACCTTTAAACTCGATAAACATCTTCGAGTCGCGACTAAAATATAGTTGTTGTGCCATAGTTTTTCTCCTATGTTCCTTGAAAAGACTTGAACGTGAACGTTTGTTCTTGCAAGTATTTTCTAATATCGAACCTCTAAAGCAATTTCACCTACGCCTAGAGGCTCTAGTACACCTTCGTCAGTATCAATACTAACGACCGTAATCTGTTGTGTGAAGTGAGTGGCATTTAGCCTATCTCTATACTGTAGTCTTGAGTTTTCTTCGACTACTGTTTCTACGTCTTCCATTAGAGCGTTCAGAGCGTCTTGAGCATTTTCTTCGTTTACATAACATCTAACAGTTAAAGAAAGAAACCTGTCTTTAAACCCGCCCGCTTGATAATCTCTAGACTCGCTTCCTGCATTAATATGTAGGGCAGGAAAATCATCTATTTCATCCCAGAACTTAAGAAAGGGATGAACATTGTCGGATACATCCGTAATCATTTTACCGGAACCATTTATACCCTTAAATTGTTCAACTAACGCATTTACTATGTTTGCTCTGCGAGATGTATAAACTCTTTCATTAGCCATTATAATCTCCTAGTATAAAGTCTTCCGATACCGTATTTTGCGGCAATCTCTCTAATAGAAACATCTACTAAAGCTCTGGGATCTCTTTCAGTGCTAGAAAACCTTGATCCACTACTATTTTCAAAAACTTGATAAGGCTTTTTTTGGTAGGTGTATCCTACACTTGGAAAACCCTGTCTTGTTTGTGCAATATCTAAAACTGTAACACTTCTAGAAAATCTTCCTGTTTGAAAGTTAAGTCTAGGATCTCCCATATTATTAGCTATTGTATTAGGAAGCTCCTGATTAAATATGCCTATTAAAAATTTAACATCTATAGTAGTTTTTGGGGCCACTCTTCTGCTAATAGCTTTTGGTTTTTTAGAGCCTTTAGAAGGGACTCTCTCTACCTTACTTTTCTTAGATAAAACTACTGGAGTTTTCTTCGACTTTTTTATTTTGGTATTTTCTACTGTTACTACTGCTCCTTTTATAGCTTTAAAAGGGTCTGTTACTGCTTTTATAGATTTTTTTCTTGTTCTTGTAATCGCGCTGTCTGAGCTTGTCTGCCTCAAAGTATCTAGTTTTGCTATTGCTTTTTTTAAATCTGCATTTACTTTGTCTTTAAAAGCTTTTTCTTCAGAGGAGCCTTGATGTACGTTAAAGCTACCGGATTCAAGTGTTACAGAAATAGTGTCAAGATCATCGTTTTTAGTTAATGTAAGTAAGTGTTCTATTTCAGGTAATTTTTTTAAACTTTTAGGTATTTCTCCATATTGCATTAACTGAGTCACAGTATTTTGAACCCGTTGATTAACTATAGCAGACTCTTTTTCGTGTCCTAAATGTAGAAAACTACTATTATTAAAATCTTTCTTACTTTTTTTATAGTACTTTTCTATTTTATCTGAGAATCTTGTTTTTTCAGCCTTATAAATAATCTTTATTGCATCAAAAGTTACTCTGGCGTCGAGATATTCATCACCTCCTCTAACTTTTGATCTGCTTTGAAATGTAATATAAAAATCCGAAGCTGTTGCTTTTCTTTCAAATATTTTAACGTTAGTTAGCTTTCCCATAAAAGCACTTTTTACTTCTGTAAAAAATTCTTTAATATACTTATTTAGTACTGTTTTTGGTATAGTAACTCCGTCTACTATTAACTGATATTCAACATGTTTAGTTAACCCGTCTAGAGATAAGGAAAAAGTATGAACTTTTTTATCAGATATACTCTGTCTATACTCCTTGGAGTTTTTAGATAGTTCTTTCTCTATTTTTATTAGAAAAGCTTTTAGGTCTTTAGTAGCCATTAAAAGTTTTTATACAAGTCTAAGACTCGCTTAATATGGTCTGGAAAACCAACATTATCATTTAAACTGGTAGAGCTAGGATTTTGAATGCTTGCTCCTCCTAAAGTTCTTGTTTCTCTATGTTCTTCTTTTAGATAGTAAGTAATCAAGTCTATTACTGCTAACTTTAAATCTGCGGGGCAAGTCGAATACCCTGCAGTATAGGTAACTTTAATTGCTCCTGCCCCTAGAGGCCAGTTTTTGTAGGTAGATCCCGTTACATATAGTACACTATCCGTCGCTTGGTCTAGATAATAGTCTGTTGATGGCACGGTGCTGTAACTTTCTGAAACGGAATCTCTTTTCTCTACAGAAACTATTGTATTAACGGGGCTTTCTGTAAGCTGCACTACATGAGTATTCCACCCAATATTAAATGTCTCTATTTTATTGGTTGAATAATAGTCTAATATACTATTACCGCAATAAGTTTTTACTAATTGACTCACAGAAGGTATAAGCGGAGAAAGTTTTAAATCTTCTTTTATAGAAGAAATTCCTCTAGCGGTCTTATAATCATCTATTGTAATTAAATCTGCCATATTCTATAAGTCCATTAGTAAAAACTTAGGGGAGATAAACTCCCCCTCGTTTCTATAGCTTAGCTATTACGCTACTGCGTTAAGTCGAACTACTGATACGTCAGTTGCAGTGTCAAGAACTAGCTGGTTAAAGCCAAGTGACTGAGTAGCAACGATAACGTTACGCTGGTTCATTACTTCGTAGTCTTGCTCTACATTCACACCACGTAGGCGTGGAATAACAAAGTTACGAATGTTGACTGCAAGGCCAACACAAGCATTATCAACTTCGTCGTCAAAGTTATCAGATACAATTACAGGAGTTCCGTAAATTGCACCAACTTGACCAGTGAGCTTAGTAGCAACATCAGAACCTACGTCTGTAATGTCAGCAAAAGCAGTATCTGCGATTAGATCGTAGTAACGCTTCTGTGAAATAACATACACGAGCTCTTCAGGCATCATACCATACTTACCCATCATCTTACGAGCACCCAAGAAGTCGGCGGCATCTACTGCAGTACCTGAAAGGTTAGCAGCGGATACTGAAGTATCAAAGATGTTGCTTCCAGCTGTCTTAATCAAACCACTGAAGTCGTCAGAACCTGTTGCATCGTGGTTCAAGATAGCGTCGTCAACTGCGCGAGCGTGTGAACGTGCTACTGACTCAACTAGCATAGGCATTAGATTGATAAGAATCTCTTCATCTACATGGTTATCCATAAGAGTGGTAGAGATCAAGCGGAACGCTTTCAATGTTACCTGTGCTGGAGATGGGGCAGCCAAACCGCGAGTTTGCAAGTTACCAGTTGCAGCAGCTCCAGTTTGGAAGGTAGCCAAACCAGTGTCTTGCTGAATTGGCAATACTTGTGCTTGTGAATTAATCTGAATTTCACGGAAAGCACGTGCAAGTTTCAACTCACGCATGATTTCTTTCTCGATTTGACCAGATACTTCAGTAGCAATGTTAGGCTGTGCAGAAGCATAAGTTACACCGGCTTTTTCAATAATGTCACGACCATATGCAGTGCCTTCAAGGCCCTTACCAGTCATTACACCAAGAAGGTGTGCGTTCATAAACTCTTTGCCCCACTTAGAGACAGTGTTTAAGCTATCTGAACGATCAGAGAATACACGCTTAGACTCACGCATTTTAGTGATTTCTTCGCTTTTCTCTTCCAACTCAGACTTGTACTGCTTAAGTACTTCGTCCATTTTTGCGTCTTTTTCAGCTAGCTTAGCTTCAACGTCTGCCATAAGGGCTTCAACGCCAGTTTGTACGCCAGTTTGTACGCGCTTTTCTTCGGCTTCAACAGCCTGTGCCTTTTCAACTTCTGCGTCGGCTACTGCTTTTGCTTCTGCTTCATCAGCTGCTTTTTGCTCGGCTTGCTTCATAGCAATCTTAGCAGCTGTATCTTCAGCTACCTTCTTTGCAAAAGCTTCCAAGTCGATGTTTTGATTTTCCATCTTGATCTCCTGATCTGCGGAATTAATGTCCGCGCTTTGAGGTGTG
>Ga0208793_1000517_pt1 | contig 25998 bp, 19 predicted proteins | sample 17_taG_FD_184092 | JGI IMG/M metagenome (GOLD analysis project Ga0208793, IMG submission 184092) | Marine viral communities from the Subarctic Pacific Ocean - 17_ETSP_OMZ_AT15314 metaG (SPAdes) (version 2) | ecosystem: Environmental > Aquatic > Marine > Oceanic | place: Pacific Ocean | collected...
GCTTTTGCCAGTGGCATAGAACGTGTCTATGGCTTGCTTCTGGTCGTCCGACAAGGAAACCCCGTCACCTTCAAGCGCAGCGGCATAGGTAGATGCATCAGAGTCTGTAAAGGAAAACCCGCCAACCAATCTGCCCACGATGCCCGTGGACAACGACCTCACAATGCCTCTGCTTGTAGGCCTGGTCGCCATTAGATTTTCTCGTAAGAAACTTTGATGTCGGGAGAGGATGCGCCTGAAAGCACAAAGCGGAATCGTCCGGCACCGTTAGCGATGACTAGCTGACCGTTAGAAGTCAGACTGCCATCAGTAACCTCGACGGCATTGTCACCGTCGTATACACGCACAGACATTGTGCCACTGCTAAATGTGCCAAGCACATGCACGGCATATTCGCCACCCGGGAGAGGCAAACTGTCCTTGGTGCCGTTAGCATCAAACTCGATTACAGGAAAAGTTTTCATGATGTTGGTTGTTGGGGAATTAGTTGATTACGATGAAATTGATTCTGGTTTCTGCGGTAGGCGCAGTATCGGGGTATAGAGTAAATGAACCATTTGCTGCTACTGCTTGCACTGCTTTCGTGGTGGCATCGTTAGTGGCAACCGTGGCAATGATCACAGATTTTGTATTCACAAGCGAGTTGGTCACTACCAATGAGGATGCTGCTGCTGCAAAGTTCACCGAACCGGCAGCCTTGTTGATTGTTTGTGCTCCTGTGGTAGCAGCCGCTGTGATTGTTTTGTCAATGGCCAGAGAGTCTAGGCCTCCGGTATGGATCATCTCCACCAGTTTTTGCACCTGGGTGACTACCACGTCCAAGCCCTTTTCCAGGTTCTCCATAGCACTCAGTTGTCCTTCGCGCATGTTGCGTTCCTGGAGGTAGTCTGGTCGCCTCGAGATCCGCAGCGTGTGTGTGCTATCGTAAGGTGCAACAGTCACCAATGTGCCTCCTGACTCTTCGCCTGCGCCTGTAAGCGCAAAGTCTGTAGTCAAAGATAGCTCAGTCACGTCGTTGTTTGCGTCCACTACATGACAGTAGATATCGCCGTTGTCGAAGAACTTGAACGGGATAGCATATGCAGTTACGCTGGAATTGTTTCCAGTAAACGTGGCTGTGGATGTCTCAGAGCTGATCATCGTATTCCTTCTCTTATGGTTTATTTGATAGTTTGGCTAGCCTAAACAGTTAATCCTCTAGTGCGGCTTCTATTAGCTTGGCAATATCTGTTACCAAATGACTGACAGAAGATGCGGCTGACAGGGTGTCATTGGCCAATGCCAGGCCTCCGAGGATTTTCTCTACCTCTTTCAGGTTCTTCATGGCGTCGCGCTCGCCAAAGTCCTTCAGGTTCCAGGTAGCCTCCATTGCCTGTGGTATGCTAGACAGCATGTTGCCCTCGGGCGACCACTCTCCTGCGGTAGCGTATATGCCGCTTTCGATAGCATCTCCTACGAATGGCATGCCTCCTAGCGGTTCGGTCAGGGTGGCAAGCATGAGCCGCTTAGGATCCCAATAGCGTTCGTCGAATACTTCGTCGTCTTCGCCGTCCTTCATATCACGCCATGCGGTGCGCATCAATGTGCCTAGAGCACCGTTGATCAGGAACATTAAGGCCAATGCGCGGCCTTTTTCACCCATGCTGGTTTGCTTGCTAAAGGTTCTGTATAAGCCCAGGGCTAGCTTCTGACGGCCTTCTGATGCAAATGCCCACCCAACACGCACAAACGGATTGGTAGCCGTGTTCTCGAAGATAGAGCGCGTGCCTGCGCGGGTAGGTTGCGCTACACGTTCGACCGATCTCTCAGCCTCATTCTTAGCCCAGCGTTCAGCCTCGGCACCTGTCATGCCGTTCTGCTTGGCCATCTTGAGCTGATAGTCATACACGATAGCATACGTGCCTGCGGTCATGAGTGCGTCCATGCCACCGATTGCCTCGCCTGCTTTACGCACTAAGTATTTGAATGTGCTTGGCTTGCTGGCTTCCAGGCCTTTCATAGCCTCGCGCACCACGACCGGCATCTCATTAAGTCTGCGCTGAATGTAGCTGCTCTTAAATGCTTCGCGCCACATCTTCATGCCCTGCGGAGAAAACAGCTTGGAAAATCGGTAGATGTAGGATCCGACCGGCATTTCCGCGATAGCAGCACCTAGCTGTGTAGTCTGGATAATGATGACTGACAGGCGTCCAATTAGCACTGCGCCTGCTGCACGTCCTAGCATTCTATTCAGAAGGCCTTGAATTGTGGAATATGCAGAAGCATCTACAATGCCTCCTGCGGTAAAGTATTGCTCCCACTTGGAAAGCACCCTGACTCCTTGCTGACCTGCCTTAGACTCTACAGAATTGATGACATCTCGGTGGCGCATTACCGGTGACAAATCTTTCATCATAGGCGCATAGGCTAACCAGTGTCCGATTTGTTGAGTGTGGCTCAAGAATGTTTGAACTACGTCCCGGAACTCCGGCTCGGCAATAGATACGCCACGGGTGCGCAAACTACCTGGAGTGAGCGATGCGGTTGACATTGACATGCCAGTAGTAGGATCGGTCATCTCCCCTTTACCTGCCTGCATAGGCTTAACGGTGATAGGAGAGTATAGAGCGTTCTGAGGCATGTTGATGCCGTTAATGTCTCTGAATGTCGGGTTGATCTGCGCATGCTCGCTACCGTAAACGTCGAGCAAATGAGCACGCACTGCCTTAGCTTCGTCAGACAACTGGGCTTCTATTTCTGCTATGAAGTCTTCGTCGTAATTCCATTCGCCTGTCGGTTTGCCATCGTCGTCTTTGGGGCCGATCATGTGGCGACGACCGTCCTCCTGCATCCACATCATGGTGGCAGACAGTGCCTCAAACTCGGTTAGCTTACGGCCTTGTGACTCTATGCTTTTAACGCTGCCCAGCTTGTAGCGCAATTTCTCGCCTTGCAGTTTGCCACCGGCCAACTTGTTAAATAGTGCCTCTAGGCCTTCTGCGCGTGCTTGTATGAAGTCAGCCTTCTTTTGTGACGCTTTGCGCTCCAGGTCTACAAACTTCTTAACGATAGCTGAATTACGGCCAAATATGTAACCAAGCAGATCCTCGAACGAGAGGAGATCCAGCAGGAAGTTTTTGCCGCCTGCTTTCATACCTTGTTCCTTGAGCATCTTGGCATCGCGCTCTGCACCGTGTCCTGCCTTGCCAGTAGCACGCTTCAGTTCTTTGCGCATTATCTCACGATCCTCGCGCTCCATCAGCTTCTTCAGCTTGTATGTAGCATAGCCTGCTTCAAACGCACGGGTAGCCTCTACGACTGCCTGGATCTTGCGGGACACTGATGCGTTCTTCCAGTTGCCTACAAGCCCGACCAGGTTAGCTTCCATGCGCATCTTGGCTTCTGCCTCGATTGTTTCAGCGTTGTCGGCAGCATCTAGTCTGCCATTGACGTGGGCATCTACCTCGTCCTGGCTCCACTTCTCTGCCTGCCGCAGAATGGCGAAGATGTCGTGAATGTCGGCACCTGCTTTGCCCCCAGGCTTTTTGCCTGCCACGTTTTTCGTGACCTTCTCTCGCTTGAATAGCTTCTTGAGCTGGACGTTCATTTCGCGGTTCATCCACTTCTCGACTAATCCAGATGCAGATTTGATTCTGCCCTTGAGATACTCGAGCTGCTTCTCTGTTGTGTCCTGCTTGGCCATGGTCAAGGCACCGGTCAATCTGCCGCGAAGATCAGGTGGCAGTGACTTTTGAATAGCCTCAAACATAGCCAGGGCATTCAGCACGCCTTCCTTCTCGTCGCTGAACTTGCCAGAGAACTCTTTGCCAAAAGCATCGAAGTTGTATGCAGTGCCTCGGGTTTCGATGAAGGCCTGGATAGCCTGGAGCCTTTTGAGAAGATTCTCGAAGAAGGCCATCTTGAACTCGGGTGACTTGAGCATCCTGCGACGGGTAGCATCCATAAGGCCGACGACCATGTCATCTGTGCCTAGCTGGAACCGAATGTCGCCTTGTTCTGGGTCGAATCGTTGCGACAAAGGAATCACGTTTCCTGCGTCATCGCGGGTGATGGGGTCTGCTGACTTGATCTGGTTGGGGTTAAAAACTACAATTTCTGTCCCGTATGGCACGTTGCTACCGTATCCTTGCTTTGCAATAATGCCATCAAACCCAGCATCTTGTATCAACTTTCCTGCATAAACCCCGTCTTCATCAAACTTTTCTTCGTCAATGTTTGGAGTTTTTTGTATTAATTTTTTAAAGTTTTCCTCAGTCCCAGTATACGGGTTGGACATCGATAGATACGCAGCAACCTGTATGTCGCCAAACTCCTCAGTGTCCCTAGCATCATCGCTAAAATAGATGCCTTCTCCTTGGCCTATTGCACTACCAACCTTAAATTTAGAAAAGGAAGCCTGAGTCCCATGCCACACAGGGCCAATGGTGTAGCCAGCAGCCTTAGCAGCCTGATCCACCATGTCCTGCACAGCATCCATTTCACCAGCCTCGACTACTGCCATGTAGTCAGCGTCCATCTCCTGGGAGATGCTGTAGCTAAGGCCTTCTGTTACCGGTATTCTAAGCGTGCCTTGGGTAAGCAGTTCGTTCTTTGTCTCAGGCCTAAGTTCATCAAGAGTGACTTGTTTTTTTGCTCTTGCTACAGGCTCGCCTTTGATTACGTAAGCATAGCTTAGGTGCTCTGGAACACCTGCTTCTTCAGCAGTTTGTATAGTCTCAAGTGACTGACCGGGATCAATTTTGATTACGCCGACGATAGAGGTGTCAGGCAATCCTTTAAATGCAGGCTCTTCAAATTGCTCGACCATTTCTACAGCATCAGGAAATCCTGCTGCCGTCATTTTTTGCGAAAGGAATTTAGCGTAGGCAGTATGTTGCCCACGTTTTGCAGTGTAGCGTCGAGTCTTAGCAAAATAGTTTGAGCCTCGCTTGCGTTGCGGCATCTCCATGAGTGCCTTTTCCACTTCCTCTAGTGTCTTCCAGTTTTTAGTGTGACCGGTTGCCTGTTCGGAGGTTTTGCGAATTTCGTTAAGCATTTTGAGTGCTTTTGTCTTTGAGAGCTTTTTGTCGGCAATAGCTTTGCGCACCTTACCCATCCACACAGTTGCGAAGGTTTTGTTTCCAATTACATTGCCTTCTGCCATAAGCACGAGCTTGGCATATCCACCAGTGTTTTTTACACGGTTGATTACGTCAGATGCTGCACCCTTAGAGTTAAATGCCCACACCACACGGTTGCTTAAATTTTCTACTATGGTCGGAAAAAACATTCCACCTTGAAGCGGAATGCCATCTATTTCACCAACCTTCATGCGGTCTATTTGGATGACAGCAGTTTCGTCAGTCTCATTTAAGATCCGTTTGAACACGTCCTCGCTCATTACAGGCATAGCTTCAGGCAACGTGCGAGGGCCAATGCTGAATGAAACGTCGCCCCAAGTCATGTCCTCTCCTTTGCGATTAGGATCGAGAGCATTGACATTAGCGTTGTTTGCCAAAGTGCCAGGCACAGCGTCTGGATCAAACCCTAATTGATTTTTTAATATGCTGTAGCTGATGTCTACTTCTGGCGTGCTTGGATCAATAAACCCTGTAGGCTCCTGACCATACTCAGGATTTTTAACGTATACCCTGGAACCTATTGACACGGCTTCTTCGCCGCCAATCACCAAACGCCTGTTTGATACATCTCTAAACCCGCTTGACCTGATTGGATTGTAAGACACTTCTGCGTATTCAGAAATGTCTTCAGGTATAACTGAGGTGCTTACTACCTCGCCAGCTACAGTAGCTAGTGGCGTTTTGCCCTGACCTGCTGCAATACGTATAGCACCACCTTTGCCACTGATTGCCCTAGTCATCATTTCCGCATTTTTTAAATGTGCCATAGGCATATAAGACAATGTTTCCCCTACTCTAGTTGCAGTTTTGGCAACAGGCTTATGAAGCGTAACTGCATATACTGAATTGCCTGCTGCTGTAGATTTGTTCCAAGTTGGAATGTCTATACGTGCCTCTACAAGTGTGCCTGGTTCAACTAGGTTCCCGACCTTTTTGTATTTAAGACTTTCGGGTTTGCCTATGTATTTGCGTATGTCGTCTTCAGTAGGTGGAGTCTCTACGCCTTTAGAAACAAACGGATCGATAACGTCTACTGCATCTGCATAGTCTTCGACAGTGATTTCCCCGTTCGCTAACCGCACGGCAGCAACAGCTAGAATCGGGCTGCGTGCTTTTTGCTTATTACTCTCAGCTTTGTTTGCAGCTTTGACTTCCTCCTCGGTTGCCGGCGCATAGGTCTCTTCCAGGTTGGCAATGCTAAAGCGAATGTCAGGTTGCTCTGGGTCAAATCGCTGCGACAGAGGAATCACGTTGCCTGCGTCATCGCGGGTAACAGGGTCGGCTAGTTTGATTCTTTCTGGGTCGGTGATAGCGATTTCTTTGCCTGACTCATCTTCTCCCAGCTTGACCATTTCGAGGTCTGCGTAAGGGACGTAATCTTTTTCAGTGTCTGGCTTGAGGTATACTTGCATCTCTCTAGTGCCGTATGATATGCCAATACCAAAATCTTCCATCATTTCACGGATTCGTGGCCCATCGATTGTGAAGTATGCGGCTTGCTTATAAAATGATGTGTTCCTGCCTCCTGGCCCTGTTCCAGTTCTGCTCATATCAAAAACGTGAAACTCATCAGACGCAGTCTGGTGAAACGCTTTGAGCCAGAATCCAGCAGCCTTCGCAGCCTGATCTACCATGTCCTGCGCGGCATCCATGTCACCAGCCTCGACTGCCGCCATGTAGTCGGCGTCCATCTCCTGGGAGATGCTAAAGCCCACTTCTGGCTTTGCTTCCATTTCTGCAATCTCAGCAGTAGCAGCAATCACGCTTTCCAACACAGATCCTTGCTCGGCATTAAGGCCAAACATTTTTCTGACTGCGTTAATCAAGCTCTGCCACAAGGTCATGCCTTTTGCTTTTGGATCAGGAATCTGGTTGAGAGCTTCCTGGAACACCCTGCTAGAAAACGTCTGTGCTACAAACTCATGCAAATTTGCTAGGCCATAGCCTACGCTGCCAGATATCCCTGCTTTTTTAGCCTGGGCTGACATTGGGTCGCCGGTTGTGCGACTCTGCTTGGTCAGTTCAGGGAAGTTCTTGTTAGCTAATAAATAGAGCCTGACCAGTTCTTGCATTTCTGGTGAGGCCGATTTTGCTTGCTCCTTGATTCTCTTTAAATACTCCGCGCCAATAGGCTGCTGCCCTTCCCTGTCTGTGATAGAATCTCTGGCTATAGGGTAATCGATTTCTTCTTCAATGCGCTTTTGCGTTGCGACGTGCATTACCTCATGGACGTAAGTCTCTGGGGTGTTTGCTGTAGATATGTAATTACCTTGCCAGCTAGCAGCGGCACGCTTACGCCGTGCGTTGTATACGTTGGGAGTTGTTAATACATCTTCCGGCAAACTGTCGAGTAGCTGCTGCGCAATAGGAGCCAGATCAACAGTAGTCGTAACAGTTTGCAATACTGCGGGATAATATGTTATTGTATTGGTTGCTTCTTGTTGCGCTACGTATTGCAGGCCAGAGCGTTGGTCTTTACCCCACTTCTTGCGCTGCTCGTCCATTTGACGCTGCGCTCTGCTTTTAGAATCAGATGCATCTCCAATTTCGATAGTAGGTCTGCGCTGAAGATTTTCCGCAAACTCTTTGGCGTATCTATCTAATTCAATACCCCATCCCTCTTGCTTTTCAAAGTAATCTAAATCTGCTTCGCCTAATGCTAGCTCGTCTAATTGTTGCAATACGCTCTTGATGCTGTTTGCTCGGTAGCCGCGAATGAGGAATGTAACGCCGTTTCCGAGGTCTAAATCTACTTCGGGTCCTCCGTAGGATAAATTTTTAAATTTCTTAATATACTTTGCCAGCGGGTGTTTTGCTATACTCGGTGGCACACCTTTAAAAATTTTGCGTGTTGCTGTAGTAACAAGTTTTTTCCCTCTGCGATAATAAAGCGCAGCATCTAGTTTCTTAATCTCTTCGTGCCTGTCTCTATCTACGATACCGCTAATATGTTCTTCAACACCAAGGTCTATTGTTTTAATGGTGACATTGCTATATGTGTTAATATTATAAAACGCTCCACTAGGTGGGACGCTAGGCAAGTCATAGCTAATGCTGTAACCTAACGACGGGTCTTCTGGTGTTTCGCCGGTCATCTCTTGTGCTTCACGCTCTGTGCGCTGCTCCATGTCTACCTGGGAGTCGAGGCCGTATAGCTTATTTAGGAAATCATCGATCTTCTCCTCGCTGACAGTGCCGTCCTTCACGGCCTTGTTGAGTTGGGCAAGACGATAGAACTGGATTCCCCAGAACTGACGCAGAGCACGTAGCATGCTGGCAATGCCGGTAGCTGCGCGACCCAGTGCTTCGTTCCTATTAGCCATAGCACTGACCATGCCTACCTCGATGTCTTTAGCGTTCATGTTGCCCTTGACGCCACCCTTCTTGCGGGTGCGCAGCACCATGACTTCCATTAGCTCTGCAACAGCTTCATCGATAGCTGTTGCCCTGGCTTCTCCCTCTAGTTCGTTAAAGTTGTCTGGCAGTAGCTTCAGGCCTACTTGCTTGTCGCCCACCTGCTTTGTGCTTAGGCCTTTGTCAATGTGCTGTAGAAACTCCACTACACCTTCCTCGGTCAAGCTGCCTCCAGGAGCCATAGCCTGTTTCAGGCGAACGTGTGCCTCCTCGTGGAATACTGTCATGATGTCACCACCACGAAAGATGCGAGTCACTACAGATTTGCCGTCTTTCTTCATTTGCTGGACACGCATGCCTTTGATTGGCGCATCTTTTTTAGTCTCCTGACCACGGCCTTCAGCAATTTCCTGCTGTTGGTCAAATCGCTCTTCTGCTCCTTTGCCGTATTGTTGTTCGGCTTTTGAGCTAGTCATAAGCTCGTCTAGCTCTGCTCTTGCAGTTTCGTTGCCTTCAGTAGCTTTCTCCTGTGCCAACATGATAGAACCTAGCTCTGCTATCTCATTGACAGATTGCATCTCATACCACACATAGCGATCTTGCGCGGTTTTGATGGCTTCCTCCCGCTTCATGCCTGATCCAATAACCTCGCCGGTATTTCGATCAATGACGCTCCATGCGCCATTCGTATATTCAAATATAGGAAAGTCTTTGTTTTCTGCCTGGCGATTAGCCAACTCCATCTTCTCTTCAAACTCAGCAGCCTTGGCCTGGGCCTTCTTAAACTCTTCTACTGCTTCCTGCGCTTCTTCGCTATTCGCGTCGCGCTCCTTGTTGGCTTCTTGTAGTTCACGTCCAAACTCTGCGAAGTTGCCAGTTTTCTCTGCCTGCTCTGCCGCTTTGTCGAGACGTTCGCGTGTTTCCTTAGTCCAGCCCCAAGCACGTTTTTTAAGCTCTGAGGTGTCTCTCCAGGCTTTGTGCTGTTTTCGAGCGTTCATACCACCCGCACCCCCGAGAAAGGACAGGAAGATCATTTCTGCCGCAATATCGGGCGCACTGTTCCAGTAACCAGAAAGCTCTTCCCACCAGTTTACGTCGGGCATCTCCTCATTCAGAATGTTTGTCAAATCCATGACAACGTCCTGGGTCAGGTCTTCGCCAATCTCAATCGCGGTTTCAACACCAGTAACCAATGCGACTTTGCCTGCATACCTGGCTACCCGGTTGGTGATCGCATTGTCTAATTTGTCCATCGTGCGGTCGATCCACTGCAATCCTCTGGGCATCTTGCCGCGCACTGCAACAAGTTGCTGCACCTTGTTAAGAGCAGTCTGAGGCACTGCTACGACAGGCGCGACATTATTGGCGTAGTTTTGCGATTGTTCTTGGCTAAGGCCTGCTTGCAAACCGCGCATGAATAGATCCTCTCGTGCTGCACCTTCCATGCTTGCATACATTGCAGCGGTGCCGACATATGGCACTACCATAGATAAAGATGTAGCTGTGGTGCCTAGCGCGGAACCTAGCCACCTGCCGACGCTAGATCCTTCGATCTGGTCGTAGTTCTCGGCAGCCGTTTTTACAACAGCACGCCGGTTCAAATACTTGTTGTATTCCTGTGTAGATGCCTCGCGCCTCTTGCGCTCTTCATCGGTCATAGGCACCCGTGCTCGGGGAATATCAGTGGTGAATGTCAACGGATCGACATCACCAAGCTCATAGCTACGCAATGCGCGTTGCGTAAATGATTGCCCCATTGACGTTACGTAGGCATCCACGTTGCGCGAAAACGATGCGCTGAAGGCCTGCCAAAAGCTGTATGCCTCTGGCTTGGGCAAAGTCGCCGTGTAGGTCAATAGATCCTGCACCGCCATGTCGAACATTTCGTCATCGATGCGCATAAGCGTATCGAACTGAATGTTAGCTTGATCACCTCGGTCTAGGCCTTCGCCTTCACCAATGCTCTGGAGACCCATCAGGATCTCGTTCATTACCTGCCGGTATTCCCGTGGTCTGCTATCAAAGTCAGAAGTGATCTCGTTCCAGGCCTGCAAGTAATTTGCGTGCAATGCTTTGTCATAGCCAAGGTGCTCGCCGATCTCTTCTAGAAACTTGTTGAAACCATGCTCTCCTCCACGATTCATCAGTGATGACACTCCTGCTTTGGCCATTAGCAAATTGTGGAACTCTTTGCCGTGGGCGTATTTCGTAGCCTTGCTAGCAATCTGCTTATCGAATGCGCTGTCGTCGCCAACTCCTGCTCCGTCGAAGTCCTGGTTGGCAATGGCGTCGCGCCAAAATTCATAGGTATCGTTATCAGATAAATCGGCGTCAATTTTCTGCGCCTTCAGTCGCGCAGCCAGGTAGCCTGTTGTGCGGTAGACCATCTTGGCCTCCTCGGGGTTATCCATCAAGGTCAGGTTGATATTCCTACCCTTACTCCAGGCGTCCCAATCGTTGTAGGCTCCGTATATACGGGTCAGCTCAGAAGTCATCTTGTCGATGCGCTCCTGGTATTCAAATGGATCCTCATCCTGTATAGGTGGCTCCTCCACTATTGGCGCAGACATATTCTGTATGCTGCTCGGAATGGGCATAGTGATAGGCTCCTCTTCCTCCTCTTCTGGCGTAGGCTCAGTAGCATGGAATTTAGCCATCGATTGCTCATTGTTATCGCTTATGCCCATCTCGCCAGATTCTGGTAATGTCATTACGGAAGGATCAGTGTCTATACGGTTCGTGTCACTCATTTTCTTGATTGGCTTCCGCTGCTGATGCTCGGGTTGCACCTACGTTAAAATCCTTAAACCATTGTTTAACTTTTTTCTCGTCTTTTGCTTCTTGCGGGTTCTCGCGCACCCACTGATTGAATCGTTGTATAACTTTACCTCGATTCATGTGATAGCTTTCTTTGGCAGCAGGGTCTTCTACCTCCACCATGTGCGTGCCTGATTTGCCGTCTACCACTGCCTGGATGACTGCCTTCTCCCACCTTGTCAGGTTTTCCTGTCCTTTGTTACCCCTAGTTGAATACATCTGCCGGAACAATGCTGCCTGAGCTTTGTATTCCTTTTCTGCATCTTCTGGGCTTTTTGCGGTTCTGTCAGCAGCAGTTCTGTCTCTATAGATTTTGTCATACTTGGCGCGGATATCTCGAGCCTCGGGGTAGTCGAATCCTGCACGCTCAAGAAAATCACCTCCGGTCAGGATGCCGTCCATTAGGGCTTGCCCTAACGATTGTTTTGCCAAGGTGCGATATTGTTGTTGCTGGTCTCTTTGACGTAGATGATTGTTAAGGTGTAATTCTGCTATATCCTGTTCAGTCTGCGCAGTCCTCTTTTTTTTGTCTTCTATTGCTGATATAAGGTCTTTTTTGAAATCACTATTCTCTGGAAATTTGTGACGAATTGCCATCGTTAGCTCGGTTCTAACTGGATCATAGCCAGTAGTCTTGGGTTTCCAATTTTGTATTATGCTGGCCATTTTTGAGGCTTCACGTCTCTGATAACTTAAATCTGCTATGTTTGCTGCGTGCCGCTCGCCTTTGAATTTACTATACTTTGCAACCATGTCTTCGAGCGCAGCCGGTTCAAAATACTTAAAGTCACTGCGTAGCTTTTCTTCTGAGTAGCTAGGGTCTAATGCCAATTTGTTTTCTAATAGATCCAGGCCATCAGAATACATTTTGCCTTTGGCGACACGTTGCGTTTCAAGTGCATCGTAATAGTCGTCATCACTATAACCTGGGTAGTTTCTTTTGAAATCTTCTAGGCTTCCTAAGTAGAACCCACTGCCTACTGGATCTTCTTTAATGCCATTCATGAGATCAGCACGATTCAACCTGTGGTCGGTCTCTATTCTTATTTTTTCAATAGATTCGACAGGAAGGTAGCTGCTAAGACCATCCAAAGCATTATTCACCATGTCGCGATTACCGGTTTGCTCGCCTCGCATAACCATGTTGAGCATTGACTGCTTGGCTAGTTGCATATCTTTGATAAGCGCATCTTCCTGGATGCCCAGGCCTGCTCTTTGAGTGAGTTGTCGCGCTCGGGTTCCGTAAATGTCTTGCTCTAATTGTGACCGATTTCCGCCTGCATAGTCTCTAATAAAACCTTCGGATAATTTTTCCCATCCTGCGTTCGCCTCGTCTGCCGACATGTTCGGGTTAGAAATGATCTCCTGCTTGTAGTCTGCGTGCATCTTGTCGAATGCCAGCTCCATCTCAGCAGCCGTGCGTTTTGCCTGCGCCTCTTTCTGCTGAAAGGCAAGTTTCATGCTGCGGTCGCCTGTTTGACTTAGCACCTCGCCTGCTTTTGCTACTGCGTCCCAGGGGCGTGCTACGTCGCGCATGCTGCCTCGCGCTCCTACATCGACAGGTTTTACTGCTTCAAATCCTGGTCTGAAATCTTCTGACATAATTTTAGAAAGTTATGACTGACCCTTGTAGGGTTCAAATGAACGACGAATGTCATACATATTTGAACCAGTGTTGGCAACACCGCCAAACAGTGTAGACACTGCTGCAATGTTGCCTGCGCTACTAGCCTGACTGCCTTGCCACCTTTGCATGCTGGAGTCGTTCATATATGCTTCTTGCCGTCTGCGAGATTGATTGATGTCGTCTAGGGTTGCTAGCTCTAGCTCTGATGACGTTTGCCCTATGGCATCCAGGTAGCTGCCTTCTGTCATGCTGACCCCGCTACCTGCAAGAGAGGCTCGTATTTGGCCAATGCGCCTGCGATTCATGTCGCGTCTACGTCGTGAGTTTTCAGCAGACACTACTCCCTCTTGCTCTGCCTGTTGCTCTGACAGTTTGGCATTGTATCTTGCCATAGACTCCTGAGCTTTGCCCTGTTGATATTGTCCATAAGCACTAATGCCGGTTCCAATCAGTCCAGCAGTAGCTCCTACGATAGCCATTGTTTCAAGTCCCATGAGCTTAGTTAGTTAGTTCTGTAGTTATGATTCTATTCACTTGGTGGTAGTTATTATCCGACCAATTAAATCCCAGCCTTTTTGCCCCGCGCAGCATTGCTCCTGGTTGCACTGTGCCGAAAAGAATGGTGTGACCACCGCTTGCCATGATGATGTCGATGCCGTCCTGCAATGCCTTGAGCATGCGATACGAATGCTTAATGCACATACCCGGGCGGGTGACCATGCCGTGAAAAAAGGCTACGTGGTTTGCGTTGCATAGGAACACAGCACCAAATGCTGCGGCACCTTCCTCGTCTTCTACCACGCATGATGACTGAGGAATGATCTGTTCAGGCATAGGCTCGGCGTCATGCTCCTGCCACCACCCACGCAGCACGGGGTAGTCTTCCTTTGCATATTCGCGTATGCGTATGTCAGAGCTGATCTCCATAGGTCTTGAATTTGCAAACAATGGCCTGGATGTGTAGAGGCATCGGCAGGTCTTGCTTCAGAATAAAGGTCGCGTCCATTTCATAGTCGTGGTCGATCTTGAACTCTTTTATGCCTGAATACAATAGCGGTGTAGCGTTTTCTCCGTTATAGAACGTGACAGTATCAAAAGGCCCGTTTGCATCGGTGCCTACCTTCATGCCGTAAGAATCTCGCACTGCTACTGCTAGCTCTGTGATCTGCTTCTCCCGGCTGACGCTAGTGCCGTTTTGCATTTGCACCTCGAGTGCCATAGGCTCGAGCTGTGATTCATAGCTGATGCCCACTGAAATGTGTTCGTAATCTGTTGGATCCCCTTCTTGGTTGAGCTGTATAGCCCCGCTGGAAACTGTTCGTGGTGCTAGGACTGCGCCATTGGCGTATACCTGCACAGTCTCACCTTCTAGGTGTCCGAGGCCGGTAACTTCTGTGATAGTCCCTGGGTTGAGCAATGTGAGGCCTGCGTCTACGTAGAAGTCTACGCTATCCTCGTCGGTGACTAGCTCCCAGTATGTTTCCCAGGATGCGCCTATGCCCGGTTTGCTGCTGGCTGCCGGGGTGTGCGTAGACTTTGCTTTGTAGTTAATGCCGTCTTCGCTGGCTATGTCGCCTGCCGTGTATTGTCCCTGGATGACTTCCCAGTAGGTTGTCCAAGAAGCTCCTGTGCCTGGTTCGCGGTCTGATGCAGCCGTGTGTGCCAAGATACATTTGTATGGCAATCCATTGTGAACAGTCTCGTCGTTCAGCGCATAGGTTTGAAAGTTCTCTGTCCATTCTGATATCGATGCAGCAGGCTCATTGTTAGCTCGAGCAGGCCTAGTTTGTGCTGCTGTCCAAATAAAACCATCATGCTGCACGTCAGGATCGCCAATGCTGTATAATGGACTAGATGGCGAATACTCGGTAGGCGTATTCAAATCGGTCACTTCTGCCCAATAAGCGGCGGTATGCGACCCTACTCCTGGCTCATTATTTGTAGCAGATGTGTGCGATTGAATGCACCGGTAAATTTTGCTGGTGGCAGAATTGTAGACGTAATTTGTGTCATGCCCATCTGCATCGTATTGGTAACTGTGGCCTATGCCATTGTTTTGCCAAGAATCTACGACATGCCATTCGTGGTCAGTTTGCGCTCCGGTTATCGGTCGAATGTAGGGTCGTAAATCGTTGTCGTATGTATACCAAGTAGACGAAGAATCAGTGTCGTGACTTACTGCGCAGTAATAAACTGCCTGGTAATAAGTTGAGTCCGAGTAATCTGCAACAAATGAAGATCCCCATACGACGTTACTAGAACTTGTGGTTTTGCGCCAAAATACGACATCACCAACTTGCCAGGTATTGTCTATGAGTTGCCAATCACTTTCAGTAGTCGGTAATTCGTATAATGTCCAAGGCGTCATGCCGTATGTGTCTTGGTATAGCAGTGACCATGCATCCTCCAAAAAGAACCCATCTGGCTTCAACCGTTCTATGTAGCGAACTGTTGCGCCATTGATTGTGCGCTTTACGACTACCCATATCTGATCGTCTTGCCCTTTCACCTTGCGAACGGTTACGTCCTCGAACTGATCTGTCGTGCCGGTGCTGTGCCGGTGCCATCCTACTACGTCCTGGCCTTCGTCTAGTGTCAGCCCAATGAGCCTGCCGTCACGGGTTACTGCCCAAATGACCTGCTCTGGCTGCGATTGCAGTGCCATGCTTACGATGCCATCTCCTGTAATGTGCTCTGCCAACAAGGTAAGATCGGCAGTGTTGTATCCATCTGCCTCGAAGCTGTATGACATTTTCCTGACTACGCTGCCTCCACGTTGCACAAATACAGTCGCGTCATCAATTAGTATGGGGGCGATGTCGTCGCTGCCGTTGCCCGAGTGCCTCCTGGCACGCACGTTCGTCGGGGTAATAATGCCTTCTTCTTTGCTCGACGAGATCACCCATTCGTCGCCTGTAGATCCGCACAGCAATGCCTTTTCACTTACCAGCCATTGGATGTCGTTTGCTTGGCCTGAGAGCAGCGTGTGCGTCCAGGATTGGTCGTCATTGTTGCCTGGCTCAAAGTTCTCGTAGTCATCCACCGAAGATGCCCAGATCGTCTGCTTGCGTGTTTCTGTGCTCGCAAACACAAGTCTTTGCTCATGGGTGCAAATCGTTTTAGGATACCCGTTTTTGTCGCTCCAGGCTCCTTCTCGCCACACAGCAGTAGCACCAGATTGCACCGGCTTAAATACTTCCACCGCTGCTATCCGGTCTGAGTTTACTTGGGTAACTTTTACTACCCCACGAATGTATGGTTCAGCGGTATCGATTAACGCAAAGCTGCCCGTGCCTGGTGTGTCATATTGATTGTATTTAATCCGCATGCGCACAGCTTCGTCCTGTGTGCGCTCTACATCAAAGTTTGCGTCCTTGTCTGATGTGTATATGGCAAACTGCTCCCATCCTGCGCCTTTGCCTTCATTGATCTCGAGCGTGAACTTCCCTCCCCAGGTTCCTCCTGTGCTAAATCGGTATACCCCTTGCACCCAAATTTCTGGTGAGTATTTGCCATTGTTTGCGGTAGACGCCACGATCTTTGTCTCGAACTGGTCTTTGGGCCGTTCGTGGCTAATCTGAAAGTATGATCCTACGTGTCCTGGCACAAACAGGGCGTCCGATGCTGTAAGCGTTTGCGTAGTGCCTACATAGCCAACACGTCCGGTAGTTAGGGTGAGATCCTCGTCAAGGTTCTCTGTGTTCATTGGCGGGTAGCTCCAGGCTACTTGGGCAAACGTCCACACGTCGTCATTCAACCTGGTGAGCTTGTATGGCGGGTAATCAGGGTGGACAAAGTATGCCACGTTGTTGATCTGCTTGATGTCTATCTCAAACAAGTCTTCATCACCGTAGGGCGTAGTGACTGTCAGGTTGCCACCACCAGGTGCCTGGACGATCTGGTCGTTCTTGAAAAAGCGTATTTGCGTTGCCGTGATTTCCATCACAAACGTCTTTTCGATTGATATTTGGAATGTCTCGAGTCGCGTCTTGCCTGGTGCAGTTGCAGTGTAAGACAGTCCTGGCCTGCGCTTTGCGCTGCCGTATGGAGTCAGAGTAAAGTTGCGCAGCGTTCTGCACCCCGTGCGATATTTTTCTAGATCGCTACGGTAATACAGGAGAGGTGACATTTCGCCACCGGCAAATGACGGGATATTCTGAACAATCATCGGTCTAGTCCAGTGCTTGAACCATAGCTAGTGCGCCTAGCTTTTCTCAGGTAAGAGTCTGCCATGATCCTCATGATTGGGTTGTTGTTATCGGTCACGGTCTGGTGACCATTGTGCTCCTGCGCTGATGGCAGTGCCAGAGTTGTAAACATCTCCATTAGCTCTTGCTCTTTGGAGTCGCTGCCGGTCAATGGTCGCGCAATCAATGCTGCTAGCTGATACGCTAGGGCGTCCACATACAGCGGGTCAAACGTGGTGGTGTCTTGCTGGTCAAATACATACTCGATATTCACAGTGTCGGCAGGTGCGTCACTAGCAGTGTCCAGGTATAGCATCAGCTTGCCCTGTTGCACGTCGAAGTATTCTTTAGGCTCCCATACGTTCTCACCTTCAATTTCGACTAGCTTCAGGTGGTCTACAGGTAGCGTGTAAGATGCCTGCCACTTCCAGGCAGGTGCGGCTGCGTCCTTGGATAGGCCTACTAGCTTTTTGGCAAACTTCCACTGGGCCTTCATCAAGGTCACCCTGCGTGCGTGATCGTAGTTTTGCTTGCAAGTCCGGGCAGGCTTGCTGCCTTCGTCGTCAATGGAGTTGATGGGACTGACTCCAATCTTTTGGAGTGCAAGGTTAGCGATATCAGTTTTGCTCGTGCTCATTGGCGTATGTAAAAAAGAAGGGGGTCTGGGGACACAACTACCCAGACCCCCCGTGGTTACCGAAGTCTAAAAGACTTAGGAATACTTTTGCGGTTCGATGCGATTAGACACCAGGGGCGATGGCAATCAGGAAGCGCACCTTCTGACCAGCACTAGGGCTGGTGATGGTGCCTAGCTCGGCCTGGAGCCACATGTCCTCGGTTTCTGCAACGTCGTCTTGCGCGATGGCTTGTGCAGCCCATGCGAAGTCGAATGCACCGCCAGCAGAGATGTTGATGGCAGTAGATACTGCGTCATCGTCATCGGTAGCGGATCCATCCACGTCGCATTTGATCAGACCGATCTTCGCAATGTTGAATGCAGTGCCGGGATTTTCAGCACTGATCTTGCAGAGATGCGGCACGACCTTCGCGTTTGCGGGGATCTTGCAGATGTTAATCAAATCACCGGAGGTCTCGTCAGTGCCACTGGTGAGTGTGTAGGTGGCATCGATGAACAGTAGGTTACCAGTTTGCTTATTACCAGCGTCGCGGCTCCAGGTATCGGCAGCTTCGACGGGGGTTTGCTTAGTGGCAACGTCAGTTACGTGAGTTGGCATGATGTATTATCCTTTCAGGTTAATGGTTCTAGTTCAGTGATCAGGATTCATCAGGGTGACTCATCACAGGGGACTTCGACGACTTTCTCTTCCTCAGTGCGAGTGGCACCGTGGCGACCCTTGGTGCGAACCTGGAGAGTCTCGTTCAAGTCATCACGCACGGAGAACTTAGTGCTCTTGCCGTTAGCAGCGAATGCGACACCGTCGGAGGTCATAGCGACACAGGTGCGGATATCAGTCGAGCTATCAAGAGACAGAAGCTGAGTGCGAATGAAGTGGAAGCCCATGAAGTGATCGACTTCGCCTTCGATCAGTGCCTTCACGTCGGCGTAGCGACTGTTGGAGACTTGATCGACGTTCACGAGGAGATCATCGAGCTGAACTTGCGAAACCAGAAAGAGCAGTCTGCTACCGAGCATCTTGCTGTTGTTCTGGCCTGCGGCTTCGTTAACACCCAGGATCGACTTGGCCTTGATAATCTTGGCCAGGGTCAGGCCGGAGTTGGATCCGGTTCCTCCGTGGATGTAGTTGACTGCCACCTTCTGGGTAGACGGAAGATCAACGGCTTCGTCGCCATCCTCGCCGACGTATGCGGTGCCAGTGGAGGCATCGATTACGGCTTGGTCGTAGGCGCGTTGGAAGGCCATTGCGTGCGACTCGACTACAGCACTACGAGGAGAGCTGACTTCGCCGAGAAGCTCTTCGTCCCATTCGTCCTCGTGGTAGACTTCGTCATAGGCGCGGAGCGAGAGCTTGCGCTTTGCGAAGGGTGTGTTGGACGGGATGGTTTTGCCCGAGCGTGTGGTGATAAGACGAGCAGTGCTCTTGCCGATGAAATTCAGCAGTTTGCGTTTGCCCTTAACGGCTTCTTGGCGAACCAAGGAGTGAATCCGACCTTCGCCTTGCTGCACAAGGTGCTGCCAGTTTTGATCGAACTGGTCGGTATAGTGTTGGGGGATAGTAGTATCCGGCATTGGAGTGAGTTGGTTAGAATTAACGTGTTCACTCTCGGGAAAAAAATAGCCCGAGAGCATTCAATACTCTCGGGCCTGGGCAATTTGCGGTGATCTACTACAAGGTAGGCCTGCTCGGGTGATCCGGTCTGTGGGATTCAATTAGCACGATTTCGCACATGGGGTCAACAGAAAACCCCTGGCCGACTTTGTGTAATCGACCAGGGGCGAGACAGGCGTGACCATTGCCGTCTAATTGCGTCAGGCTGAATAAGCCCTAAATGATACTGAGTGTCAATGCATTAGCTCATTCCCATCCAGGTGCGAACCTTGTCCACAGTGGATTCGTCGCCTGCCCAGTATTTTTTGTATTCTGGGTTGGCTTCGTTGTTGATGATGTCGTTAGCCTTAGCCTTGAAAGATGCGTTGCTGCCATCGTCGCCTTGGACAAGTTGGTCTTCGCGCATGCCGGTGCCTGCTTTTTCCAGCATCATCAGCACCTCTGCGTTGGCAAAGATCGGGTTACTCTGCAAGGCCTCACTGTCATAGCCAAACGTCATGGCTGCACGCCGAGCTATTTCCAACTTCTCGCTGAAGTCATTGCCACTGCCCCAGGATTTCTCCAATGTCTTTTTGTTTTCGGCTAAGTGGTTGGATGTAATCTCCTGAGCTTCGGTCTCATTGCTCTCTGCCATAGCATTCATGCGCTCCATGTCATAGGTGGCCAAGCGTGCTACTTGCTGCGGAGTGAGTCCAATTTCGTGCGCTAGATTGGTAAACTGTTTTGCGTCGTCCTCAGAGAACTTGATAGACTCGTGCAATCCTTCAGGCGCATTAAAGTTGTAGCCTTCAGGAGTTTCTGGTCTGCCTAGCTTAGTAAAGAATGCGTCCCACTCTTCTTTCGGTGCGTCCTGGGCAGGCATGACCATTGCCTCGGCCTTAGATCCAAGAAGGGTTTGCAGGCTATGCGTGTGTTCCAAAGCGTGTATAGGGTTTTTGTATTTCCCGTAATGCTTAGAGTTTTCCTTGAACTTGTCGCGCTGCGCTTCTGGCAACCGGTCGATCCAATCCGGCACAAAGTTGCCTTCATTATCCAATAGCGAACCAAACGCAAAGTCTCCACCCTTGCTGCTTGCTTGACTGTTGCTTGACTGTTGGCCTTCGCCTTCCTGTGACTGACCGTCGTTACCCTGGCCGAAGATAGTCGAGTCCTGGCCTTCGCCAGTGCCTCCACCACCGTCGCCCCCGTCACCACCTTCTTCGTTACGAAGGAATGAGTTAAACAAATGTTTGTATAGCATGTGTCTGAATTTCTATAGGTTGAAGTTACTTAGGCGTCCCAATCCATTGACTCGTCTAGCTCGACGTTGGTTTCAGGCTTTTCTGTCATGTGGGTTTTGCGACGTGTGAACGTGGCGTCTTTGTATCCGTTGAACTCTTCGACACCGGTTTCCTTGTTCAGCTCGAACACTGGCACCTGGCCTTCCCCTTTGTATCCGTATTTCTCTGCCCACTTTTCTGGCCGGTTTTTCTTTAGCCACTCTACGTATGCTGGAGTCTTGTCCCCGAACTTAGGGTTCTTCTTTGGCACCGGTTGCCCGATCTTCTCGCCAAATTCCACATCGTCGCGCCAATCCTTTTTGTATGCGATGGCTTCCTCCTGGGCTTCCTTCTCTACGCCTTTCATGTCAGCAGCGACCTGCTCCTCGGGCGTCAGCTTTGGACGTTCTGTGATCTCTGCCGCAGGCTCCTGCTCCGGCTTCGCATCTAATTCGTTATACCATCGGGTCACTGCCGATACGTATTTCTTAGATTCTGGCTTCAGCTTGATGTTGCCATCTTTATCGACTAGGCCAATGACTTCACCTTCACGGTGCAGCTTGCCCTTGTCGTCGATCATATACTTCTGGTTAGTCTCCATAGTCTTAGTTGTTTAGTGGTTGTGTTGCGTTGTTGTATTCTAGTTCTAAAAGTATTTGCAGGTAGTGTATGGCCTTTTCGATGTCCTGGCGTCCGTTCTTGTTGCGGTGACGGCAGACGTATTTGATCGCGTTAGCCTCGCAGAAGTTGAGGCCATTAACTTGGCAGAAATGGGTTGGTTGTATATTGAGGTCTTTATAGTGACTCCCGCCTATTTGCTGTTTTAGTGCGTCCATTTTATTCCATGTCTGAGTCCATAATCTTTTGCCCTACAGCAGACTTTTGCAGGATGCCATTGATGACCTGCCGTTGACCGATCCATTCGTTCAAGTTGGCAGGCGGCGTGATGGTCTTAATGTGTCCACTGTGGTGTTCGACCGTGTCTTTAGCTGGGCCTGCGCTTTCCCACCCGATATCACGTTTCAGAGATTCTATGAATGCCTTGCCGTCTTTTGACTTTAGCAGGCGACAATACAGGCGTGACTCTACACGATCCTGCTTGGACATCTTCTGCACAATCTGGTCTATGCTAATGTCCATCAGTCTTGGATCCTTTCGCTAAGGTGGGAATAGGTAGCTACGCCATTGGCGTATGTGAAGGCAATGGCGCCGAGCTTGATCACGGGCTTGTCGTCCAGGTAGATCACGGTCAGCTCCTGGCCGTCGTGCTCGGCACTGACTTCACGTTTGCAGATGCACCGGTAACTTATGGCCTGGATCAATTCATCCATATCCAGCTCTTCATCTTCTTCCAGCTCCTTAAGCATCTCGCGCCCGACGGCTTGCATAATGGCTTCCTCGGTCTTGCGCGTAACGAACTGAGTCACTGCCAGGATGCGGCTGCTGACTGTGTGTTCAATGTTGTCTTCTTCCTCAGAGGGAATGTCCTGCTGGTTATCGGGCATGTTGTGTCGGGGTTGTTGTGTTTGGTGGTTATCCACCTAAAGCCTGCGCTACTCCTTGCATTTGCTCGGGGCTGACTGCGCCAATAGCTTGCGCTCCATCTTTGAGAGCTTGCATCTCTGCCTGCTGTGCCTGCATTGCTTGCTCTTGCTGGATCGCGTTTTGGTATTCTTCTGATGTGGATAGCCACTCTTCTCTGACGCCGAAGTTGCGTGCTACTCCTACACCGGCCACATGAGGTTTGAATATGTGACGCACTGATGGATCCACTGCCATAAGAGGTTGGATTGCCTCCAGGGTGTTCATGAGTCCGTTGCTTTGCAGGCTGCGGATTGCTAGCGCAATGCGGCTGGTAAAGGAAATGCTTGGTGGTCTGACGTGAGGCCCGAGCCTATCTTCTGCTAACACATCGGGAGGAGGTTCTGGGAAACGTCCCTGCTTCATGTAGATAGAGAAGACACGTTGCAGCAATGGTTGTAGCCACTCTTCCTGCATGCGAATAAATGTCGGCGAAAACAGCACGAGCTTCTCGCTTGCGCGTTCCGCCACTTCTCTCGCAGTCATCTGCTTGTCCAGTTGGCTGAACATCTTGAACAGGTCATAGTGATAGGCGTCTTTGATCTCTTGCTCACGACGCTGTAAGCGTTCGATGCCAGGCTCGTATTTGCCTTCATAGCCCCAGGTCTCGGGCTTGGCATTTTGGAAAGGATTGTAGACTGTGACACCACCAGGCCCGAGTGCTACGTCATTCGCCATGTTCGCCGGGATAAGCATGCGCGGGTAGAGAGCTACCTCTGCCATAGTGTCCATCATCTTCTCGAGGAAGTTGAGTTGGCGCGCTGCTGGCAATGCTTGCCACCCCGGACACCAGCCGTATGCGTCAGTCCCCCATTTGAGGTATCTACTGCAAAAGAATGGGTGTTCGTCGTATCCGCTTTCTCGTAGCTCCCACTTTTCGTCGGGCATGAAATACGTAGACTCGAATGGCTTTTCTACGGCCTGGAATGAGGAGTAGTCTCGATTGTTGCGAGGCTTAACGCACTGGCACACTTTAAATTTGCGGGTGTAGCGTTCGTCCGGTTTGCCATACGCTTTGCGAGATTCTGGTGACAGCTTGTCTTCGCCGAACTTACCGGCAATCTGGTCGGCGGTCATGTCGCGCTCCCAATACATGGTATCCACCATGCCTTCTGCATTTTCAGCAACGCAGTAGCTGCCTGCTTGCGGCACCGCAAAGAATAGGCCTGACTTGTTGTTAATGCTCTCTTCGCAGAATATGGTGCCAATACCGAAGCCTCCTCGGTCTAGGCATGCTTCATGTGCGCGTGTGTAGAAAGATGAAGTCGCCAGACCTTCTGCCATGATCTCTCCTGCGCTCGCATACCATCTCCGGCTAGCGTCGTTATCCATGTCTCGTGGAGGCTCTGCGGTGAACCACCTTTCCGAGAATGGCATAGCGTAAGTCAACTGCCCGTGCGCCAGGGTCTGGTTGGCCTGCACAGCAGTTGTGTTGTAAAGCCGAGACTCTACCTCGCCATTTGGCGCATTAGTTTTTTGGGTGATGTATGCCTTACGTGGGCATGCCACCTCTGCGATCTCCTGGATAAATGAATCCCAGGATCCTCGTTCAGATTGGAGGGCCGAGTATACTCGGCAGAGCTTTTCAATATCCGCCATTAGAAAACATGGTAGACCCTGAGCCTAGCTTAGTGTTGCCTGCGCCTTCATTAAACATGGTATTACGGCCAGGATTCTTAGTAGCTGCATAGCCTCTGCGCTTCTTTTCTTTTTTGCGCTGCGAAGTTGCTGCGCCTGCTTGGTCTTGCAATGACTCCCGCACCCGGGGAGCAGGATCTTGCATTTTAGGCGTCTTAGGTTTGCTGAGTCCCATGATAAATTTTCTGTTTGAGAGTGTCGTAACTGTAGATGCGCGGAGCTTTGCCTCTGCGCGAGAACGCTACCCACTTAACTGGCTGGTGTGGGAAAGTAAAGAACTCTTTTATGTCGCCAACTGCTAAATACATGTAGATGCAATCTAAGTTTCCTGGCGGGTTGTGGTCTGGGTCAGCCATGTCATCCAGGCTCCAATTACGCGAAACGTAACGACATAGGATAAAGCATCTGTCATTTGACAATACGTAGCCGTGCAACATGTGTGACTCCAAGTCCTGCAAAAACGTGCGGTCGCATTCCATTATCTGGTATTGCTGCGCTGCCTTTTCCGCAGGTGTCATATGCCTAGGTCGCCAAAGTTTGAGTCGTATATCTCGTCGAGTATCTCCTGAGTGTGCTCGGGCAGATAGTCTGGGTCAGGTTGCTGCGCGAACTCTGCAACCAGGTGCTCCACTCTGTGCTGCGGTATCGGCCCTAGCCTAGCCAAGAACTCGTCGCTGATGGCATTGATCAAGCCGTGGCTAATTACCGTGCCTTCAGGTAGATCGCATATCTTAATGAGAAACGGGTCGTCCATTTGATTGTGATCATATCCTGATAAATAGAAATCGACAAGAGAAGGGTGGGTGAATGACGGAGGAAAAAACACCAAACCCCCGACCTCGCATTACTGGTAGAGGCACCCACCCTTCAAGATTATCGACGAACTCTGATTTTGCTTTTGCCGTAGCTAGTCACATTGCTACCAGAGATTTGTATCGGCTTGTCTGAGGCAGGATGATCTTCAAACTCGCTAGCGTCTGCAACAGTAACCGTGCGCCTGACCTTGCGTTTTCCTTTTTTTGATGGGTATGTGTGTGAAAGATTTGGCTCAATGATGCCTGCCCACTCTGCTTCTGCAATGTATCCAAACGCATCTGAGTCGTGACATGCCCAGTTGTTTACGATCCTGGATGTAATGGTAGCAGATTCTTTCTCCTCCTTGGCTTGGTAGCTCTCGAGAGAATCGCGCAGGTCTACGGTCTTGTCCTTGTTAAAATAGATGTTGGCGAACATCTCGCGCATCCTGTTAATCCTGCGCCACACGTCATCGGTGCGCGGTATGATGGCTATGTTCTTCAGGCCTGCGGTGTATAGCTCTTGAGAAAAAGACATGCCTCCCGGTCTGGTCTGATTAGCATCATGTGGCAAACAGTGCGTGCCATAGTTATAACCCTTAGCCAACATGTGGGCAACACGGTCACCGGTCTCCAGGTCTAGCCCGGTGTCGTGGTCAATGATTCGTATCGTGGGGCCGACCATCTGGAAGTAAATGACTCGAGTGTTCCAGGGCGATCCTAAGTCCCACACAGTGTGGACTAGCGCACCCTTGTCGCGCTCGAAGTTCATCACACGGCCTGCGGCTTCTGCTTCTGCCACTTGCTTGGCGTAAATGGCACCGACGATGCCGACCGTGGGATCATTCTCATACTCTTGCCGGTATGCCTCTTCGGTCATCATCGGGTCTGTGCGGATCTCGTTCAGCTCTTGGTCATCCAGGATGCCTGACTCGCTTGCCTTCAGGTTCATCGTGAACCAGGAGTCTATTTGCTTGCCTTCACTGTATCGCTTCCATTGTCCCTTCTTGCCCTTCACGGTGCCGATCCAGATGCACCATCCTTTGTAGTCGGTCAGGCAGGGACGTATGACCTCGCGCCAGGCTACAGGGTCGATGTCCTCTGGCTCGTCGATGATGATGCCGTCGAAGTAAAGACCCCGCATGCGCTCGTAGCTCTCGCCCGAGTATAGCCGCATGGTCGTCTTGTCTGGCAGCGTTACCTTCAGCTCTGACTCGTTGGTCTGCACCCCGGGTATGTTTGCCGTAAAATCTTTAAGATAATTCCAGGCGATGTCCTTGGCCTGGGCTTGGGTAGGCGCGATGTATGCGTATCGCTTGGGTGGCCCTGGCCGGTTGTGGCTTATGGCTCTCTTTAACAGCTTCTGAAGGCT
>Ga0208793_1000528_pt1 | contig 25624 bp, 45 predicted proteins | sample 17_taG_FD_184092 | JGI IMG/M metagenome (GOLD analysis project Ga0208793, IMG submission 184092) | Marine viral communities from the Subarctic Pacific Ocean - 17_ETSP_OMZ_AT15314 metaG (SPAdes) (version 2) | ecosystem: Environmental > Aquatic > Marine > Oceanic | place: Pacific Ocean | collected...
CAATTAGATGCTGTGATAAAAGTGTTATCGCATCAGAATTGTAGCCTTGAGATAGATCAGAATAGATAAACTCTCTAACTGCACCTTTTGACTTTGTAAGAAACAAAGTTGCCCCATCAAAATCTTTTGGCTGAACACCGGAACTGCCAAATGATGTTTGCCGCCTTACTGTAATTGTGCTTGGCGATAATGGTTTGTTTTCAGAAGTAGGAACAAACAATTCTTGTTCAGATGTAAATACAGACAAATGCCGGAAAGATGATAATGCTTTGATTTCTGATATTTGGTTTTCAGCTATTTGAACTTGGATTGATTCATCATCCAAACCTGTGCCTATATCGAAATTAAAAAACTCACCTGACTTTGACATAAATAAAAAGTTAGGTAGATCACGGCTGCCGCCAAATATAAGACGCTGATCGTGGAATGTAACTGATCTAGGAAAACCACGAACAGGACTAAACACAGGCTCAGACCACTTGTCAGTGGCATTAGCATTGGCAAGAGCGCCAGATAAAGTAGCCACTACTGTTGTCGCACTGCTATAAGATGTAATTCTTGCATGGCGTACATTATTCGCACTATCAACGAGCCTAATATATAAACCGACATAATCAGCAGTAAATACAGAAGCATTTGCAACCAAATTCACTGAACCAGATGTTCCGCTTGGGTTAATGGTTGTCGATGCAGCAGCAAACTTATGATAAGGCTGAAACCGCATGCCACTAGCCGTATCAAACGCATAGTCTGTTAGACTAAAATTAGTTGCGCTTGTTCTAGTTAGTTTTTTGATTGGAAAATTAGGATTTACAATAATCATTGTATCGCCAGATTGTGATACAACGATACTGCCTATATGTGCAGTAAGCCAAGGGCAACTGGTTATGGTTTGAAGTATTACTGTAGGATTAGCAACATCTACTATCTCAAGCTTTGTATCGCTAAATAACAGCAAATAAGCTTCATCTTCATCATAGATGTACGGCTCACTTTGATATGTTGTACTTGTAAGGGTTTGCAAGTAACGCAGTCCAGGGCGACGTGTTACACCACCCTGCGCTCTCAAGCGTACATTGGTCAGCGTTTTGCCGCCATTCTTGTAAGCTTCAGAGTCAATTCTGGAACTAAGTAATGGCGACAACTCTCCTGATGTAAAGTTTGTGTAGAACTGCCGTAAAAGTGCCATTCATGCCTACTTATTGAGTGTCATTTTGTAGTTTTTGTACTTCTTGCCATCCATCGTTGCGTCACCAACTGGTGTTGAAGATGCCGCATAAGAAACAGCCCCAACTACAGAAGCTGCTCTTGTAGCGTTCAGGATCTTTCCCATAGTTCTAATAGCTTTGTTTTTTGGCTTATCCATAGCGGCGTCAACACGCCTCATACGATTTCCTAATTGTGCGGATCTGACATCCGGCACACTTTTTGTTTGAGGCTTACCACTCGTGAAAGATTTATTTATTTGATTAAATCGCTTTGCATCAAACATTGGTTCCTTAGTCATTGTTCCGGTTTTAGGATTGTAACCAAGTGTCGGTTTAGTTTTGCCAGATTCCATAGCAACTTTGTTGGCAGCTGCGCTGTACCGACTATGTGTATTCGCTAACCGTGAATCAATTTTTTTTATTGATTTAGCAGTTGGCGTTTTTAAACCTTTTGATTTTGGCTTTGATTTTTTGTTTGCAGCATATGCAGCTACACCAGAAGCTCCAACTAAACCCAAACCAATTTTATCACCAGTAGATGGGCTTTTTTTCATTTTTCCATCTCTGTCGTAGAAAACTACCTTCATACTGTTTCCCCTTCAATTCCAAGGAAAGCACCACGGCGTACCTTGTGGTATCTATTTAAGCGCAACCCTTGCGTTGTCACTTGCTGTGAATCTCTGGCTTTTGCCATACGGAACTGTTGCGCTGCTAACTGTACATAAGACTCTGCAACCTCTGAGTTTCTGGTTACAGACAGGCTCAGAACAGAAGCCAAGCGATATATAACCCAAAGTGCAAATGCAGGAGGCCAATATTGGGTATCAACTCTGAACATATAGTTTAGAATCACTTCTTCATTTTCTTCAGCGTTCATGTAGATGTAACGCTCATAAATGGCATACTCTTGCACAACATCATCAATAGTCACCGTATGCACTTGCATGACGGCTGGTTCGGTCGGAAGGGAGTATGCTGCGTCCCAACGATCCAAAGGGGCGTCAGTGAGTCTTGAAAGCTGTTTCTGGCCTGTTGCAAACTTCCAGCTATGCTGGCTCAGACAATCCTCGACCATATCCTCATAAAGCGTGTTCATAACCAACGCTTCATCGGAGTTGTCAGTAAAGCTAGTTAATGGCTCTAGACCAACAAGAACCATCGCTCTTTGAGCAATTTCAATATCAGTTCTCGCTGAAATAGGCATTACTTACCTCTTGGAGCATTTCTGCCTTTTCGTGATGAAACTTTGTTAGATTTTCTTTTAACGATATGGTCATCCATCGGACTCATAAACAATTTGCCAACATCTTTAAGGCTTTTAATTTTGTATTTTTGTCTGTGTTCTTCCTGTGTTAAGCCAGACTTTGTTCCAACAACTTGACCAAACAGATCTTCGCCTAAGCTTCTAGATTTTTTCATGTGCTGTACTTCCCACTTGGGTTACTGGTTGTACGCTCAGTATTCATAGGGTGATTAGGGTTGGCATGACGAGGCTTGCGCTTTGGCGTAGCCATCTTCTTAGTTGTCTTTTTCTTGTTAAGACATTTGCCAGCCTCACGACATTTGCCGGGGGTAGGGCAATCTTTACATGTCTGCATTACTTACCACCCTGTTTGCTTTTAATAATTTTATCTTGAAGTTCTTTGGGGAGCTTCTTTTGAGCAGGGGTCAACTTTCCAGCATCTTTCAGCTTCTTTTTCGGTCGGCCCTTTTGAGAACCGTATGTTCCTTTACCTTGAGGCATTATGTAGCCCTCTTACCAAGAGTTGCTTTTTTACCAATAGTGCGGATCATGCCGCTTCTGGTAACACGAGTAGAAGGGGCAGCTTTCGCTGCCGCCTTCTTTTTGACTGGTGCTTTAGCCATTAGTCAGTGTCAGATCCTGACAAGCTGACCATATCAGCTACGTCAACCACTGTACCGCTGTTGGCATTTACGCAGAAAATACCGTACTCAGGTGTGCCGCCTGTTGAGGTATTCGCATGGATAACATCACCCACATTCATCTCATTAGCCATTGCATTAAAGTATCCGGCTGAATCGATGGCTGCTTTGGCATCAGTTGTTGTGTAATGCCAGATGTGGAACCCATTTCCGCTGTAAGCAACAAGAGATAAATTTGCTTGTGTGAACGCCATATCTACCTCCTATTTCTTAAGTTGCAGTTTAAAGACGCCTTCTGCATCGATAAGAACAGAGTTCATCTGCATCTTGTTCAATACAAAGTAGCTATCTTTATCGTTGTGGTACTGCATGTTTGAAGTCACGTCGGCTCCAATTGCATGCGCTATCGCATCACCATGATAAGCAAAGCAAACACGATCCACATTACCTGATCCGGCTTCATCCAGACCTGAAAATGGGAACCACATAAAGCCAAGCCACTGCTTTGCAGTCATGGCATTGTTGAACGGCAACTGGTCTTCACCAACGTAGTTTGTACGAGAGAACTCATCCAAATCTAACAGCTGTGACCATTGCTCCCAACCAACAGCAACAAAACGCTTTCCATCATCAGGAACTTCGTTATTGCCAAACAATTCCATCAACTGTAATGCCCATGAGAGGGTAATTCCATTTGTGGTTTCGTCGTGTGTTGAAGTGGTTGTAGTCATTGCTGCCTTGATAAGATCATCAGTTTTGCGGCCTAGTGCATACGCACCTGACTGCTGTGCAACTAACATCTCATCATGGTTAATACGAAGCTGATCCAGATCATCGATCCATTCGCCAGCAAAATAGTCTTCTAACGTGACATTCACGTTTGTATGCTCAAGGTTCATAGGTGCAATTGCGCCGTGACGAGCCTTGGTTGTCGCAAAACCTTTACCGATTTTTTGGAACGTAGTCTTATTCTTAACACCGTTACGGTTACGAATAGTGTTCCGAAGCTTTGACCCCATGCGCTGATAAGCCATGTGAACGCCGGACTCAAACTCCTCGATAAAGGAGGTGCTAATGGTAGAAACAGCCATAAGCTTACTCCTCAAAAAGTGTTTTCACATACTTTCCGGTTGTTCCGTCTACTCACATGTATATGCAGTTATCCGTGAGGGCTGCTATGTCAGCTTTCGGGCCTTCTAGTAGCCCAACCCTCACAGATAAATTTCGATTTGTTAATTCACATTGCTACATCTGTGATATTTCTAACGTTCCATGCTTTTTCATAGCAAGTGAACGAGAAATTGCCTGAACCTTGGCAATTGCAGCAGGATCTTTATCACGCCAATAGCCCGGATCATTTTGTGCTGCTCTTAGATCATCCTGAGTCACAGATTCTTGGAATTGTGTTTCTGACACCATATTAAATCTTGGCTGACCAGATACTTCCATTAGTTCCTCAAAGAAATGCACCATGCCAGCTGATGCTGGTAGTTCAGCAAACATATTGTACGCTGCATCTGACATATTGGCACTTACCCAAGAATCTACACGCTCAAGTCTGCGTTCTGCATGTTCGCCAAGTATTTCTGACTCCTCATTCCAATTAGGGCCAGTCATTACGTTTTGCTGAGTATATTCTGCAACAATCTCGTTGAACTGTTCTTGGCTCAAACCAAGGTCATGCGCTTTGCCTTGAAACCATTGAAGCATATTATCTTCAGAATCGATTTCAACTTCTTCTCCAGTTTCATCTACGAGAGACAGCTGATAGTCAGCTGGACTAACTGGCACATCGCCAGCTGCTTCCTCAGCCAACTCCTGCATAATTTCTTCTCTGAAGTTTTCAGACCGTTCATGCAGTCTGCGCTCTAAATGCTCATAGCTTTTGGCAAAATCTTCTTCACTATTAAATTTAGATGGAAGCCAATCAGGTCTGTCTGCCATTTGTTCTTGAGGTTGCTCCTGTTCTGGCTGAACCTGAACCTCATCAATCTGACTTTCTTCAGCTACTTCTTGTAGTTCTTCATTCATTTAACAATCCCACTTTCTTAGTGCTTTGTTGATACGGCTGTTAGGGTCATTAGCCGTTTTGGAAGATGTAAGCTTCTTTTTCATACCCATCATCCGCTTACAGAACGATCTACGTCTTGCCGCTTTCTTTGGGCTTTTCTTCGCTGCCTTTGCTGATACTGGCGGCTTGAGGTTTCCTTTTTTGTAGGAGGCTCTGCCTTTGGCGTTCAGCCCACCTTCTGGATTCTTGCCCTCTTTTCGTGTCCATGCTTCACTCATCACGTTCTCGCATATGTTGGTTTTTTCCCACCACTGCTGGGGTTGGTTGCACGTTTACGTTTAGTGGCTGCTTGTTTTTCGCCCTTGCTCATGCTTGCAGCTTTTGATGCAGGGACACATTTGGGATATGAACGACCATCACCCATTTTGCGTCCGCATTTAGGATGTTTGCCACCCTTCGTGCTGGATATATCTACCCAGTTTTCACCAAACCACTTTTTCAGGCTCACTTGTATTTACCGCCCATTTTCTTGTATTGCTGAACCAATTGGCCGCTTGCATAAGCTGAAGGCCATTTCTTCACTCTTGCCTTAACCATGGCTCTAGCTCTTGCATAAAGTTTTGGATTAGTAGGTTTACCGCTCACCTTGTTTCCTCCCCAACTCTGTACGTTTTTTGATAATTGCCATTAACCACCTTGACCCCTCTGCATGGGCTAGTGTTTCGATATTCGTTCCTGCAGGGTGGATATTATTTGTTGTGATACTCTCAAGGTACTGTAGGAAAGCCTTTCCAACACCTGAACCAAACAAAGCATAGGCCTTAGAATTAAGGTCAGCTTCAACGTCACGAGTATATCCTCGACCATCGATCGAAACATTTATCTGCTCCTTTGCCACTACATGCCGCCTTGCTGTTGTTGCATCAGCGTCATCATGTTTGACACGTTCTGAGCAACTTGTTCCGGGTCTGCTAACAAGCTGGCATCGATGCCAAACCTGTCTGCTAAAAACTTGATAGTTGCTTCCTGTTCATAAAGAGCAGGGCCAATCTCAGGGCCAAATGTCTGTGCAACTGACTGCTGGAAACGCATAAAGTCAGACACGTCCTGCTGGTCTTGCGCTCTAAGCAATGGAGAGACGGCAACAACTTTGATCTCTCTGCCATCTACCTTGGGCAGTTCGAGCAAACCCTGTTGCGTATAAATATAGATAACCCTCTCGACCAAGGGTTGCAGGAACTCCTTCTGCATCCTGCCAGCCACAGCACCCATATCTCTAGCCACATCAGCCAACCTTTCCGAAACTTCGGTTGCACTGAGAGGTGTCTTAGCATTCGGGCGGGTATCAAGCTCATCAATGAACAAAGCCTTTCTTACGTTACGCCGCATGTCTTCCAGAATTAACTGTCCGACATCAAAACGTGCTGGTGATTGAAGGGTATCGATGGTCGAGCCGGGGCTTCTTGGGATGAATGTTCCTGGCTGTATGGTCACATTATCAGGATTGAATACACCATCATCGTCATAGACATATGACCCAGCTATTGCCATTTCTGCATTTTCAAGGATTAGCTGCACAGTCAGATTCAAAGTCTTAATAGCTGGCATGGCTTGTAAAACAGGGCCACGACCCCACACCTCATAGCCAGATTTTGACCAACGTGTAGTGATCCAAGGCACAGAGCCACGGCCTGACATCTTAGATTGATGCAAGATAGCTTTGTCAGTTTCAGATATCAGATAGTAAGTATACTCATCCTTAAACCTATCATCGCTATCATACATCGTAGCTTCGATGATCTTAGTTTTGCGTCTTGGGTTGCGCTTCTGCTGCTCAACCATATTTGGTGTGTACTTGGCATAGGGGTACATATGTTTAATTTCAGTGATGTCACAAGTGTCGTTCCAACGGAACCAACTTGAAACCATGTCCATATGTCCCGGCAAAACAGCAACACTTGTGGGAGGAACAGCAGTGAAGTGTAGGTCACCAACAAATCTACCGCTCTCAACGAGCATGTTCATTGTACCTATGCCAAGGTCTTGTAAGCCCTCATGGAACTCTGCGTTGAAATTTGAATTACGCAGACCTTCATGGAGCATGTCAGTTATCTCATCTAACTGCTCAATCAAATCTTTGGTTACAGCTTCTTTTGGAAACTCAGGGCCGGGGGCTAAACGGAACGCTCTGCCATTTGGTGGAAAGAAGCCAAGTTGAAGTCTTGAAGCAAACTTAGGTAAACCTGTTACGGCAGTCTCATCGTATATATTTTCGGTACGCCTACTCGCTGGTGCTTCTTGAAAGAATGATTCTCTGTGAGGCAATACATAATCGTAAATCTCCTCCCAGACATCTGACCATGATGACCAACGGCCTTTGGCTTTGTTATAGCGATCCATAACCTTTTTAAATTCTGAATCATGCTCACTGCCGCTTGATACAGTAGGGCTTGCATCACCGCCTGTTTGATCTCTCATTTAAGCACCTGTTATTGAAGAACCCATCTTCTTCTTCTTAAAGCCACTGTATCCACCTAGCTCATCATCTTGCAGAGAAGACATGCCAATGAGATTTTTCTTACGCTTTCTTTCCTGATCTTTAGCAATAGCGTCTAGATCAGCTTGTTCTTTGGCGAGTCTTGCTTTTTCAGCTTCTCTCGCACGAATACTTTCTTGTGATTCACCCGGCGGCTTGGGTGCTTTGAATAAACTGCCCATGATTTATCTCCTCGACTTCACGCTCAAAAATGGGGGTTGCACCACGTTTCAACAATTCACAATACAGCTGGTAAGGCGTAACTAGCCAAAACAGCCGCAATCCGATCAGATGCTTAATGAAACTCACGCAATACATGCCTTTTGGAAGGTACATGCAGTTTTCTTGGGACTCATACTCAATACAGGTGCAAAATTCCTTCAATGCACAGATTAAGTCTGTTGCGTCTTCGCTTTTTAGTACATCGCAATGGAATTTTTCAGATGCAAAGTCCAATCTTACCCATACGTCGGCTTCTGGGTCGTACCTGACAGCAAAAACATGCGAAAAATCGGGTCTATGAGTGGTAAACAGTCTCCAAGGGCCAACATTATCACTGGCACAAAAGCAAATAACCCATCTCATAAGGCTCTCACGCCATTTCTGTTACGATTTCTTGTGCGCTGACGAGCAAAAGGGTTGCTAACCCTCTCCACAGTAGTGGGGCGGGCAACTTTCTGGTTGCCAAAGAAAACTCTACGTCCCTCGCCGCCCCCTAAGAAAGCGTACTGCAACGCATCATGCACATGAGAGAACCTGTTCTTGTTAGGCTTTTCCTCATACTTCTCAGTTCCCATGTAGAACTGACGCTTGAACTGATAACCGCCCTCAAAACCAGAGATTAAGTTAGTGCATGTGGGGCTTATCAATACAGCTGGGTTGCCATCAACCATTCTATTCAAGCCGCCCTCGACAGATTCAATACGAACAAAGATGTCATTGCTTGATGCTGGATACGCCATGATGCCAGCGGCTCTTAATATCATAAACGGAGTATGCTCAGAAGTTTGCGCCATCTGATTACCAGCCGGATCACCAACAAACTTCATTGTTAGCTTTTCCCAACCATGTCTGGCGATTTCACGTTTCAGACTTTCAGCAAAACGAGCAGCCCCCATGTCCTGCATCACAATTTCATGGAATACAGTCCATCTTCCAGAGTGCAGCTGCTGGCAAAACACAGCACTTGGGCTTCTGCCAAAATCAATGCCAACAATCACATCAAACTGATCTGATGGCTCAATAGGCTCTTTAGCTACATGCGTGTCTTTTCTAAATGTGGGATAAACAGGTTTGCCGTCCAGTAATGCCTGATACTCATTCAATACATAAACACGAACCCATTGTGGGCCTTTGCCCAATATAATCTTGTTATAGTAATCAGCTTGTAGGTTGTCTCTGTTCTCAGACTTCAGATTGGCTTCATAACCAGTCAGATTGCCCTGCTCATCTTTTTTCTCAAACATCGCCCCTGGTTGTTTGAAGAATGACCAATCGTCCGGCTTGACCATCAATAGCCTTTCATCAGATGTCAGATACTCAGGAACAGGAACCTCACCAGCCATGATGCCCCACCAGTGAACTTCATCAGGTGCGTTGGTATCCATAATGACACCATACCAAGTCGGGCCGCCGTCTCTCATCGATGGAAAACGACCCACACGCATAGTACAGGCATCAACAATTGACTTACTGATCTCACGAGCCTCATTGACCCACACACCAGTAAGCTCCAATGACAAAAGCTTCTTTACATCTTCCTGACGATCCAAAGCCAAAAAGATAACTTCAAGTTCAACGATAGAATTATCAGGTAATGAGAATCTTACATTATGAGTATAAGGTGGCGACCAAACAAAACGGCCAAGTTCATCGCTAAACCAATCACGCCACGTCTTAATCGTTGTTGTCTTCAACTGAGGGTTAGTATTGCGAATAACAGCCCAACGTGTTCTACGAATACCCTGCTCATTTGGCTTCTGCATCGTGGCCTTACGCATGATCTCCATGCAACAGGTCACAGACTTGCCAGAACCTACTGGCCCACGAATACCACGAACAAAAGACTCATCACGCATAAACTCCCTAGCAACAGGGCCGGGAGGTTTGTAGTCAAGATTCATACCTTGGTCTGCTTAAACTTCTTGTTCTTCTGCATCAAAAGTCTTTGAGCAGCTAAAGCGTCACCACCCATTGCAACCTTTTTTGCAGCCGTTGTCTTCTCAGGCTCAACCTTGCTTTTTTCTGGTTCGCTTGACTGAGTAGGGGCAGTGCCTCTGCGGTCATTCTTGTCAATACCAAGAACTGTATCAACAATCTCAGTGCCAACTTTTTTGGTTAGCTTCTCAGCAGGCTCAACAAGTTTCTTATCAACAAACTTAGTTACCTTCTTGCCAGTCTTCTTAACAGCTCTTGATACTTTCTTTGGTGCAGATCCCATAAAATCACCTCTCAGGAAAAAAATATTTTTGGGGGTTAGGTTTTTTAATTCTATCGTGTGTGTGGTTTACCCTTTATGGAGGACACCGCCGTATTTCAAAGCCCTAGTCACGCAGGAGCATTACGGTGATGGGACCCCTACTAAACATTGAAGTTAATCTGTACCGCAGTTGATGGTGCATGCTGTGTGTCTACCTTAAATCCTGATCGATCCAGCATGTCCTTGGCAGCTTCAAGCCTTACATACGAACTCTTATCTGTTAGCAGTGATCTCATAGTCGCCATCGCTTGTGTGGCGTCCCACCCCAATGTCTGCATTGCTATCTGCTGTCTGTATTCGATAACATGTTGTTTGTTCAACGTATTATACGCCCAAGCCTTGTTCCTACCCAGACGTTCAGCAGCTGTCGTCGGGTTGCAACCATCATGCAAGATTGCATGCACCAGATCAGCCTGTGCGTCAGTCACTTTGTCGTGTATTTGTCTTAGTGTTTTGGCTTCTTTGTCGATCTCAGCGACAGGTACAATTCCGCCTGTGTATTTATCTTGTTGTTGTTTGTTTGCAGTTTTCATGTCCGAGTGCTTTCGTTGGCGTCCTTGGCGTAGTATAGAGATACATAGCCAAACACTGTCCATTCACATTCCATAACACTCTGTAAACACGCTATTAGCACCCTCCACATCCTAACTTGCTGGGGCAAGTTATGCTGTTCCGAAGTGCGGCTTGTCCCTTGTGTCGCATATCGTTAATGCCCTTGGTCGGGCATTGCCAGACAAAGTGCCTGATAGTAGGCACAGCTGGCGAGTCATCACGCCGTGGGTTGAGAACACACACACATGATTGGCCCTACGTCGTTCCATTATCCTTGCAGGTTACACAATGGATTGTTCCAAACGTCGAAAGTAAAGTCCGCATCAAAATCCGAATTTTATTTATTATTAAGCTGCGCATGCTCTTTATTCGCAAAATCCATTTTGACAAGGGGATTCCCAAGTGGTCATCCCTGCTAGGCCTTGACTATCGACTTCCATTGTGTGGGCGGCGGTAAGAACGTCGCAGGACAATCCTGTGTGCGTGTACCTTAACTTTACACAATGGAGCGTTACCATGCGTAAGCAACTTGAACTCTTTGATGAAAATGAAATCCTTGCACAGACTGTTATCTCGTATCACGAGCCGTTGGATGCACTAGCGACTATCGATGACGACATTGATATCGCAATGGAGTCTGGCGACGACAATCGGCTGATCGAACTGATACAGATGCGTACTGCATACAGTCAGTAGGAAGCCAAAGGTTAGGGGGTGATCGATAGGTCATCCCCATCATCACAAGGAGCGTTACAATGCAACAAGAAATTACCACAGAAGAACTAGATCGTATCTCAGCTGCACTCTTTCAGGACACACTACCTATGAAAGACAAGCATGCAGCATGGTGCAAAGAGTTAGCCAAGCGTCTGATTGCTGTAGCTGATTTGTTCGACGATGGTGAGGATGTCATCATCCTTGCCAAACTAGCTGACCAGCTACCTCGCATGTTTGAGAAGATGCGGGACAACGTTGTCAATCAGGCTTCAGATATGCAGACCGAGATTCGTGCAGCGTATCGTGCTGATGCTGGCATCGAGATTACCAAGAACCAGATAGAGGATCTTGAGGAGAAGCTTGCCAAGCTACGTCGCCAGTATTGGACACTGAACGAGACGTTCAAGGTTGCACTACACGATGTCAGACCTGTCATCATCGGCAACGCTGGTTTCTCATTCAACGGCGGCAAGTACACACAACTCAAAGATTTACCTCGTGTGCAACGTATGCAAGCCAAGGGTCGTAAGATTACACAACAGATGTATCAGAACGATCCAGAGTATTGCGTCAAGCTGATGAGAGAAACTGGTTATGTAGAGTTACCTGCTGACCAGATGTAGCTGTCCCAAATATCGTGATTCCAGGCTCGACAAGCTCGACTTGGAATCACTCACTGTCTCCTGAGCAAGAGATGGTGCAGGTTGTAAAAGTCGCTGACCTCTGGCCTGTAAAATAAACTGCTCTTTTTTTTCTTGTATTAACAAGTCGGGGAAACGTTCCTTTTCCCCGATCCCCTTTCCCATCAAGGGCGTTTCACCCCTTAATAATCCCAGAATCTGGAGTCAGTTCTGCAACACCGAGGCCGGCCACGGGTCGTTTACTTCGCCTCAGATACGGAGCGTATTATGAAAAAGATCAAATTGAGTTTTCCATCAACATCACGCTTGATTAACCCTGTTGCACAGCTGGTCAAGCAAATAAAGCCAAAGATAGTTAAGTCAAAGAAGGTTTACTCAAGAAAGGGTAAATCACGTTTCAACTCACACAAAAATTTATTCAAGGGAGGGTACGTCAATGATTTTCTACATTCTTGCAGGCATCGCATCAGCCCTCGCCATATTGTTCACACTATTCAAACTGGATATCAAAAAAGTGCTGGCGTTCGACATAGCTGTAGACGTTGGTGCCTCAATACTATTGATCGTCATGTTCGCCGGAACGTTTGCAGGCATGATGGCCGCAGTCATAGCCGGAAGTATTATATCAATCGTCCTATGGCTTATTAAGCGTATCGTTGGCTTCAAAAAGCCACAAAGACAAGGATTGAAGATGGTCTGGGTCAACGTTCCACCCAGATCATCCTCATAGAGACAGCCACCGTCAGTTGCAACAAGGTCGTCAGTGCTGTCACTGTAGGTCAGGTAACGTGATACCTACGCCCCCAACCTTCACACAAGTTTGTGAATTTCGCAATTAGGAAGCCAATGGTTTTCTAAGTGTCTGGCTGTTCGGTCAGATAAATCAAAAACGTAACGTAAGTTAGGAATCAAAACTATGAATATTCAACGTATTACAGTATCAGGTAACGTCGGTGCAGCCCCAGAGATCAAAGATGTCAACGGCATCAAGGTCGCCAACTTTTCTGTGGCAGTGAATGACAACTACACCGACAAGTCAGGCAACAAGGTAGAGAACACCAGCTGGTATCGCATCGAAGCATGGGATGGCAAGAACGGTGGCCTCGTATCTGGTGTCATTGAGAAGTACCTCGGTGCTGGTCAGATGGTCTACATCGAAGGCATCCCTGTCCAAGAGACATATGAGAAAGATGGTCAGACCCAGCGTTCATTCAAGGTCAAGCTGGCTGGGCCTCAAGCCTTGTTCAAGCTGGTCGGTAAGAAATCCGATGACTCAACTACTGGCACACCAACACCAGTTAAAGACACAAAACTAGCAGACGACATTCCGTTCTAGCAACGGAAGGGGGGAGGCTAATTCCGAACGCCTCCTCCCACTACTGTTGAGGGAGTTAGATATGTCACATGATTTTACTACTACCCCTGGCATAGCAATCCTCATCGCAGAAGGCGTAGAGGAAGCCAAAAGCCCATGTGAGTTCATAGCCGCATGGCAATACCTACATGACAGTGGATATGCCTACCGCCTCCAAGGTTGGTTTGGTCGCCGCTGCCAAGACATGATTAGAGAAGGGATTATTGAAGCATGATCTGCAAATGCGATGGATCAGGCTGGTATTACGACCGAGATCCTCTTGACCCAACAGAGGTTTGCCACGAGATGTGCGAACCCTGTTACACCGCAAAATACGGCCCACCGCCTCAGATAAATGAGACTGACACACATGATAAACAAAATCAGGCAGCTCGCCTTCCTCAATGACAAAACACGCTGGATCGGCTGGTTTGTCACTGTTCACCTTTCGCTATCACTTACAATTCTGTTGATGCTTGTTGGCATTGGCATCAACCCCACCCTGTTGGTTTCTGTGCTTGGCGCACCGCTATGGATTGGCGTTGCTTTCGCCTCCAAGTACATCACCGACAAAATCATGGAGGACTAAATGCGTACCAAAATGACTCTTTCAACCGAGTATCCGTCTTTGCGTATTGTGATCGGCTCTAATGAAGAACATGAGCATTTTCTTGCTGCATTTGTTGCGGCTGTCGCCTCAGGTGGAATCACTCTTGATAAGATAGAAACTAAATTCCCTGACAATGAGTTATTTACGAACGACAAGGATTCATCGTTTGAGCATTGCTGGGAAGAATTTGTTCCTGTCGATGTTTCTTTCTCACCAGAAACGCCTCTGAAATCAAAGAGCAAGAAACTTCTAAATCTAGAAAAAAATAACGCAATTGAATCAAGCAAAGCTGCTTGATGGTGTCAAAAGGGGATGGAGAGCGTTACCTAAATCCATCCCCTTCTAACTGGAGGATTATATGTTACAAATACCACTCAAACAACTAAAACCAGCCAAACAAAATGTACGACAGGTTAAAGCCACAAAGTCGGGCATCGATCAACTCGCCGCCTCAATTGAATCACAAGGTTTGTTACATAATCTTGTGGTTATGAAAAATGGCAATGGCTACCATGTTATTGATGGCAACCGTCGTCTTGTTGCATTGCAAAAAATCAACGGCAAAGATTCATCAGTTGAAATCTCATGTGTCGAGATCAAGGACAATGAGTCAGAGATTGGCTTACATGCAAATATGATGCGTGAAGATATGCACCCACTTGATCAGTGTGACGTAATCAATAAGCTTTGCTCTGATGGAGAAGAAGACTTTGACTCTGTTGCCAAACGATTTGGTCAGACAAACAAATGGGTTCAACAGCGTGTGGCTCTGTCTGAGTTATCGCCTCTTGCCAAACAGAAGTTTCGCAATTGTGAGTTCAATCTTGGTGTAGCTATGGCTTTGACTCTTGGCAATCACGATCGTCAGGACACATTTCTTAATGACAATGTAGATCGTCGCATCCTGCCTGACTATGCGAAGCGTTTTATGACTAACTCTAAGATACCTGTTTCAGCAGCATTGTTTGATATTACAGGACTAGAAGAAAATCTTGGCATTGAGCAAGACATGTTTGGTGATGAGGCTTACATTACAAATGTAGAGCCATTTGAATCTATGCAAAACAGTTTCATAGAAGCCAAATGCGACGAGCTAAGAAATCAAGGATATGCCGATGTAATCTATCTCAAGGATCAGTTCTATTGGGACTCTCCAGAATGCAAACATCTGTCAAGATTATATACTGACGACAATGCAAGATTAGAAGATCGTACAGCTGTTGTTCGTTATACAACACACAACTATCAACTAGATATTGATACAGATTATATTGCCAAAGATTTAGAGCGTGAGCTTGAGAAAGAAGCAATTGAAGAAGGTGAGATAACACCGCCCACACCAACAGACTACTCCAAGCCACAAAAAGCATTGCTTGATGGCTACTACCTTGAACATGTAAGAGACATGCTGTTTGAGAAATCAGATGATGAGTTCTTGGACAAAATGTCAGACGCTATGTTCCTTGCAAGACGTATTGGTGGTTACACACAATTTGGCGATCAACGTATTGGTCAGGTTCACATCGATCATGCCAATGCGTTCCCATTAAATGAGGAGCCTGAGCATCTTGAGATGACAGCTACTGCAAAGTTTATCAAGGAATGGGAAGACAAATACAAAGTCGATTATGAGGCTGCTGAGATATCATCAATCCAGTTTGTTATGGCTATGTCAAAGTCAGACAGAACCAAACTCAAATTTGCGTATCTTGTAGACTCAATTACAAAGTCACAAGCACAGGACAAAGAGTTTGTTGACATTACTGGTATTGAACCAGCTAACTGCATCAATTGGTTCAAGCCTGATGCTACATGGCTAAACAAATACAAGATCGATCAGGTTGAGTCTTTGTATGAGTCACTTGGCATCAAGGCTGTTGGCAAGGTCAACCCAAAGAAACGTGACTTGATTGACGCAATTGTCAAACATCTTGACGAGAAGCCTGACTTCAATCCGTTTGCAGATTGGGCGGCTTAGTTAATTGTTTGGCCTGATCTAGTCGCTCCCCAATACGCTATCAGTGCAGCTTCGGCTAACCCATCATCTCTTTTGAGTTGCCACAGTTCACTGGCAGCAGGGAGTATCTCACTTGCACGTTTTCGTGCAGCATCCTTGTCAGATGGTACAGATAAATCTCTTTTCCATTTGACAGGGCTTATTTCTGTATATGAAACACGAGCAGCAACAAGCAGTCCAATATACAAACCATAACCAAAGCCTGTTGCAAATGTACTAGACAGGCCTTGTTTTGGCATTGCTTGTTGTTTCTCTATATAAACATGATCTGGATCTTGGTCATCCAGCATACGCATGATTGCCCAAGCATCTAAAAAACGTTTGGTTGTTTTACCTTTTGTTACATTCAGGATAGGCGCTCTATCTGCTGTGATAAAATCACCAGATATAAATGCAATGCCGCCGTTTAGTCCCGGATCAATACCGCATATCTTCATGTTCAACCTCCAATTTGATTTTGCATCCCAAGGCTTCAGCCCAACAATGCAAATTAAACGCTGTTGGCTTCCTGTTCCCAGTTTCCCACTTAGCTACAAGCCCTGGGGCAACACCAATGCGCTCATCAATAACAGGTTGAGATACGCCTAATTCATATCGACGCTTTCTGAACTGTTCGATCAGGCTATCACGAAATGAAATATCGTTTTTCATGGTTTGACAATGCCTAGATTTCTAGTTACTGTCAAATATATTATTTACCATTTATTTATTTATATCGGCGTAGTATCATTATAATATTACATGAAATGGAGCTTGAAATGGTCTCAAATTATTCATATACACAAGCAAGAATTATGGGTTCAAACCCACATTCTGCTACAAAATGGTGCGACTGCCCTACGGCACCTCCTTCTTTAGTGTATGTCTACAAATGGTTAATTAATTTTGGCTTTTTAGGGAGAGTAAAATGCCATCTAGTAATTCCACCTTGGAAATTGTCCATGAGTGGGTAATAAACACGCTTAAACAAAACAATTGGTCTGCTCGTGAGTGGGCCTTAAAAGCTAATGTTGCCCCATCTACTTTGCAAAGGTTTATCAAGGAAAAGCCTTGGGTGTTGTCAGCAACTATTATTACTAAACTATCAAAGGTATCTGGTACTTTTCCCGAGCTTTATTCCATTGATAGTAGCCTAAAAATTAAGCCTGTTATGTTGCAGATTATGGGTACTAAAAAGGGGACTCTCGTGAGTACAAACAAAACAACTACGGCGTTTGGGGAGTTTGGCCCCAATGCTTTTGCCATTCCTGTGCAGTGGGATACAATGGATTTAGCGGGATATAGAAAAGGCGATATGGTTCATGTCGACCCTGATGCTGATTATAAATCAGGTGATGAGCTGCTTATTAAAACCACAACATCAATTGCTGTGTATGAACTGCAAGAACATATTCTCATTGCGAGATCAACAAAGCGGTATCAAACGTTGGATATTGGTCTTGTAGACGTTCTTGGTAAGGTAGTTAGTTTGATAAGCCAAAGATAAAAAATTTACCATTAATGCCTAGATATCTAGTCAAAGGGAGAAAGCAATGTCGAGATTAACTAAACAACACTACAATTGGCTTGCCAAAGAAATTGCACCAATGCTGCAAGCTGGAAAAGCAGATGAGTTCGCTAATGCCGTGCAGACATTCGGTAAAAACTCAAAGTTTAAACGATCAAAGTTCATCGATGTATCAGCCACCAGCTGGACACTAGAGAACAAGATCACTGAACCAGATCCAATTGATGACTCAATCGCTTTCTTGGAGGAACCATATGTCGTTGACAGCAACGCAGCTTGAAGCCCGCAAAACATACATCGGCTCGTCTGATGCAAAAACCATCTATGAATCTGATGTGTATGGATGGCAAGCACTTATCGATCAGAAACGTGGCGGTGAGCCAATACAGTTCGATAAGGCTGCAAGGCTACGCATTGATGCTGGCAGCTTTATGGAGAGCTTTGTCATCGACAAGTTTTCAGAAGCGGCAAAAATCAAGATACAAAGCTGGGGTGCTGAGTTTGACAAAGGCTTCTATCACTCAACTACAGACGCAATGACATCAACTGGTCATGTCGTAGAGGCAAAGACTCACTGGGGTTTTATGAACATAGACGAGCTTGCTGATATGTACGCTCCTCAATGCCAGCACCACATGCTTGTAACCAACACACAGTTCTGTTGGCTTCCAGTATTCTTTGGTGTCAGAGCCAGACTTGAATGGCGTCAGATCAAACGTGATGACGAGTGGCTAACAGAATACAAAAAGCAAGCCGCTAAGTTTTACGACTGGCTCACCGAGGACATAAAGCCAGAGGATATGGAGTTCATGCTCCCACCCATCTGGTCTGACATGTACACCACTAACGTCAAGCATATGGATTTAGACGAGCAGACACACGCTAATCTGAACCTTGGCGCACAACAAATAATAGAAGCTAAAAAAGCCAAAGAAGAATCCGATCAAGCAAAGACGGTATTCAAAGATTTATTGCCGGAGAAATGCAAGCAAATGGACTACGACCTTACTGGTAACTGGGAGGGCCATGTCATTCGTGTGACGAGATCAAAGTCCAACACACTTACTCTCAAACACATTTCACCAAAGGAAGCCAAAGATGAGCAATAAAGTCATCAATATACCAATCGAAACATCCGATCAGATCGATGACATCAAGTCACGGCTTGAAACAAAGCTTGGCACAACCCTCTCACAACGACAGGTCGTAGAGATGATGGTCAAGTTCTATCAAAAAGAAATGTATTACGACAAGGACATGGAGGTTCTAAAAAATGCAGCAGGCTAAATCAGTATTCAAAACTCTAGCTGACGTTGACTGTTCTAACCACATCGAGAAGAAGGGTAAGTTCAGCTATGTGTCATGGGCTTGGGCATGGGCTTTGGTCAAACAAAACTACCCAGACGCAACGTTCGAGAAACATGTATTCAATGACAATCAGGACAATCCTCTGCCATTCATGCGTGACACCAAAGGTTATACTTTTGTGCAAACATCAGTGACCATTGAGGGCGTAACACTGACAGAGACATTCCCTGTCACAGACAACCGCAATCAGGCAATACAGCATCCTAACGCCTTTGAGGTGAACACAGCACTACAACGTTGCCTTGTCAAAACACTAGCCTTCCACGGCCTTGGTTTGTCTATCTATGCAGGTGAAGACCTTCCTGTCATGGGTGAGCATGATGAAGAACTTAACAATGTTCTTAATCAGCTCGGAGAAGCAAAAACCAATGAAGATTGTGACGCTATTTATAAATCCAATCAGGATCTGATGAGGCGTCTGAACAAGTCTGAGCAAGCCGAAATCAAGAAGTCATTTACTAATGCACGTTCACGTATTGCATCTAATGACAAGAAAGCGGCATAAGACCGACACCATAGGTAAGTCACAACATTGTGAGGCGTGTAACAAATGCACACCTTACTTTGTTGTCTACGGTGACGGAACACTACATTGTGTGGAGTGCTACTATGGCAAAAGGGACGTTGCCAAAGCTGATCGATGCTCTGGACTTTCTTGGACAGACACAAACAGCAGACTCAAGGCGTAAAATAAAAAGACAGTTTCAAAAATATGGCATTGAGTTTTATCCTTTTGGGCAATCCATTCTTGTCAGCGAGGGCTGCATGATAGATTACTTAGGGAGGATTCGCAGATGCTCAAACTTAAAAAGCGTGACAAATACTGGCACATCACAGGTACGTTCGACTCAATCAAAATCAGAGAATCTACAAGAACTACTAATAAAAAAGACGCTGAATCATACCTAGAGCAACGGCTGTTACAGCTACAAACAAAAGAACGTGTTGATATTACATTCAACGCAGCTGCCGTGGCTTATCTGAACGACAAACATTCTATTCATAAGAATGATGCTGATCGTATCGACTATTTAAACAGTTTCTTTTCTGATGTGACTCTGTCCAGGCTAACTGGATCTTTATTCTCTGAGTTCTGTATCGAACAGCTTCCTAACAGAAAAGCAGAAACGCTTAACAGATACAGGTCAAACCTGACTGCTATTTTAAATCACGCCAAGTCCAACACACCCCACCAGCATGTAAACAAAATTCCTAGCCGTAAAATATTAACAACAAAGCCAAGGTATCTAAGCTTTGATGAACAGGAATTACTACTAAATGCTTACAACCCCCTTCTACGACCCCTTATTCATACACTCTGTTTCCAAGGCTGCCGAGTTGGAGAAGCCCTACGTCTTCAATGGGCCGACATCGATATGGATAAACGGAGAATCAACATCTGGCACACTAAAAACGGTGATTTTAGAAGTGTCCCTATGCACGTCAGAGTCTTTGAAGTTCTCAGGAATATTAATAGAGAACGGAAAGGTCATGTATTCGTCACTCAAATGGGAGAACCTTACGGCTATATCGACAAACCAAACGGCTCTCCAATTAAAACTGCTCACAGAACTGCTCTTGAAAAAGCAAGGATCAGAAATTTCAAAGTCCATAACTGGAGATCACATTGGGCCAGCAATATGGCACTCAAAGGGGCTAATACCTATGAGCTAATGGCTTTAGGTGGTTGGCGCAGCAGCAGCTCTGTCGAAAGATACGTTAGGCTTAATCCAGACGGATTAGCAGATGCCATAAACAGACTCGACTAACCCCACAACAGTAGTGGGGAGTACACAAAATAGACACAAAAAGGCAATGACTAGATATCCGTATAATAAAAACAGAGAGTTAAGTGAGGAGCCAATAACCTTGCCAAGGTTGGGGTCGAGGGTTCGAATCCCTTCACCCGCTCCAAACTTTCCAGATAAATAAAAGCCGGAAAACCCTTATCACCAAGGATCTCCGGCCCTTATCCCCACTACTGCCGAGTCCGGTCAGTGCCTAGATATCTAAGCATATCTTTACCGATTCGACAATAGGTAAACAAAACAGAGTCACAAAATAGACACAAAAAAACCCCCAGCAGGGAGAGGGCTGGGGGCTGAGTTATTGCGGGAGCGCAATTAACAAACCCTATCGCCCTTAAAAAACAGGAGCCATTCACATGAAAGCGTTTCGCATTGACCCAATTAACAAAAAAATTACAGAGGTAAAGTATGATGGAAACTATAATCAGATTTATGATTACATTGATGCAAGGACTTTTGACGTTGCAACGCTCTATGAAAATGGTGATGGAGTTTACATCGATGATGAAGGTTTGTTTGTCGAGAATCAGCATTTCTGGATTCACAAAAACTTTCCAACGCCTCTGGCTGGTATTGGCTTGCTTCTTGGGCTTGACGAAGAAGGAGACAGCACAACCCCAAAAACTACTATCGAAGAATTAACAGGTGATGTGAAATGGGTTGGCGACAGGCATGATGTTACAGTTCTAGTTCGTTTCAACCCTGGCATGGAAGATTACAGGCCACATTATTTTACGGAGTAGGGCATGTTTGAAGATGACCCCCTAGCTAATGACTTTGACAATCACGGTACTATCTACAAACTACCTACAAATGTTCATACAAGAACCCAGCTGGCTCTTATATCACCGTCTGGCAATGGCGAGAATCTATTTGGATATGAAGAACGTGAAACTAGAAAGGCACAGCGAGCATCCGCATCCTATCTACTAAACGCTCGGCCCTGTTTGGCACTTGCCTAAACCAACGAGAGCTTTCCATCTCATTAGCAGCCAATTCCCACTCTTCTTCATCAACATGCTTCTTCATGTTTTTGAATTTAGACAGGGAAGGCAAGCCAAGATTAAACATCATATTAGCAATAATTAGTTGGGCTTCTTCTGGCAAACTATAGAAGTCTGGATACAATCTCTCGCAATCTGTGAGGACTGACTGAATGTCTTTATCAAAGCATTCTGTGACTCTATCTGGCGAGACAACTGTTCCGACTGGTAAGTTATATTCTGGGTCAGACTCAAGCACCAAGTGACCAATCCCAAAAGTAAGCTTATCTTCAGTACATTTATAAGTGACAAACTTACACCCCTCATCTGCTGTTAGTTCTTCTTGCAGTTTCTGTAGGTTCATTACTTTCTCCTAAACTTATCCAAACCTTTCAGCCCTAACCCGGCCAATATGGTGACGTACAAAATATTCTGATACCAATCCGGCAAGGTGGCTATGACATCGAACCCACGCCTTGCAAGGTCGGGATCGATCCAAGCCAGTACACAGGGCGCCAACACAACCACCGTTATTATTTCGTCTTTCCACGATCCTTTTGTGGACTCAGCCATGATAAGTTCCCACTTGCTATCATGTTGAGCAGCCGTCTTCATTATCTCACTTTTGGCTTTCTCTTTTTCAACCTTACCTTCAAGAAAGGTTTGAGCTAGAGAGCCAACAACTCCAAGTAATTGTATCATCGTGACAAAACTCCTCTTGGTAACGGCTTGCAGCTCCAAGCTACAGGTTTGTACCCTTTCATATATCGATGAACTCTCTCAGACAAAACCAAAGCATGCCTTTGACACGCATGTTCACTGTCATGCCACATCTGAGCTTCGAGATAGGTACACTGGTCACGTTGTACAGCTGAAGTCCCGATAAGACATGCAATGACTATCGCTTGGTACATCATTCCTTTGGTGTCCTTGCTTCTTTACCAAGATAGATTCCATAGACACCTGTCATCACACCCATGATAACTGATACAAAAGCAGATTGTTGTGTAGTGGGGGCTTCAAGATTCATAAACCATTCAGCGCAACGCCAGGACATGGCAACAGACGCAAGCATTGTAAGCTTAGCTGTAAGATTAAATTGTATGTATCGCTTCCACCAGTCTGTCACAGCACAATCTCCTCGGCATTACTTTGGGATATGCTGACAAAAAGGAACGCAAACAAAGCTATTGTAACAAGAATGATACCCGCTATGAGCAAAGTAGTTTTGATTGTTTCTTCTATTTCTTTTTGTTTTTTTGCTTGGGCTTTACGCTCGGCTGCTGCCGCTTCTTTAGCCTGCTGGATACGTTTCGCTCTTTCAGCAACAATCCCAGCCCATGTTCCATGACCAAATCTTAAATCTACCAATTGAGAAACTTCATAAAGCTTTTCAGAAGCAAGTTTTGCATCGATAATTTCTTGAGCAACTGTCTCAACGCCAAACTGATCAGAAAAACTGCTTTTCCCAGATTTTTTACTTCTGGCTTTCTGGGCTTCTTTTTCCCCACGAAAAAGGTCATCGATCTGCCCTGCAATCTGCCCTATATCTTGAGCAGTGCTAATATTCTCTTTGATGAATTTTACTGATTGCTGTACTAGGGCAATACCAGTAAGAACTTCCGCAACAACCAAATTAGCCTCTAATAAGCATTGTCAATAACAAGACAACTGTGGTTCCTGCGCTCCCTATCATAATGTTTTCGATACGTTTGATGCGTGCAATGGTTTCAGTCCATCGTTCTTCTGCAACAACAATGTGTTTTTCTAATTCTACATGAATTGATAAAAGTGTTGGTTTCATCCGGCAATCTCCATCAGCGTCAGATACGAGATACCAGCAGGGTCATACACTCTGTTACCGTTGTTTTGATTTCTATTTACATAAACAGTTGTTGCGCCAGCGTTGTACGCCCTCAGTTTTACAGTAAACGAACTGATTGTGCTGGGTGAATGAAGCAGTTGCACAGTTTCACGCGAAGAGTTGTATACCATAAAGTCATTACTGCCGTATTGACTTCCCCAATGAAATCTTGAACGTGAACCGTTTGCAGATGGTTGTTCAATCACGTTGTTACTTCCGTCTGTTAGCGCAAGATATCCGCCATTAGTGCTAGAGTGCCAAAGCACCGAACACGAAATAAACAACTTATTAGAAGTGCTAGACGGTGTAATGCTTGCAGAAAAAACATCTTCACCATTATTAGAGGTTGAAAAGGCAGTGTCGTTACTCACGTTAACAACCTGCAACACAGACCCAGCAGGAAGACTGCTTGATTGTAATCGTATTAATCCCATGTCTCAGTCCCCATCAAGTTGCGTGTACTAAGAAGCCAAAGAAAATAGAGATGTCGTTAGTATTATCTGAAGCAACCATTGCTTCGTCTCCTCTGATTTGAACCTCAACATAATCACTCGACCCATTTAGTTGGAATATTCCACTGGGGAGTGGATAATTACCGTTGTTTATTCTATCAGCATCAAACTGAATCTGATTGAGAATAGCATTGGGGGCGGCTGTTCCTCCATTTTTGCTAAGTTTTGTTATTAAAAAGCCATTGATTGTCGGAGTTTGCAATCTAACTACACCGCCAAATAAATACCAACCAGCAACCTGTGGTGTATACCTGTGATTTGTTGCATCCCAATAACCAGCGGTGTCTAGTTGAGGCGTTGTATCCCATTCTAATTTGGTGTTAGTGGCTGCGGATATGCTTTGGTCTAAATCACTTCCTGTAACTTGAAACGCCACTTGCTTTGGTTGTATCAAACCGTTGGTTCCAATAGTCAACGCTGTGTTGGAGTTGGTGGGGTCTTGAATTGATGAGACTTTAAGTATGCTTGTCATGTCTAATTACCCCACGAACATCATTGAAAAGTTACTACGAGCATCGTCTGCGTGAGGCACCGCGTATTGATCATCGTAACCAGCATAGATTATGTCACCAGCGTCTAGCTGATAGAAAAAGGTGGTGCCTACGCTGTAATTTGAGTAATCGTCTGCTGCAAAATGGCGCATTAAATGAGTGTAGGTTGAACCATCATAATGATACATAAATGCAGATTTGAAATTTAAAGAACCTGCTGTTTGTGAGTTAGTAACCCAAGTAATTTGATAGATGCCACCAAATCCAGTAGGTACTTGTGCATATCCACCTGCATTGAGCAAACCTCCAACATTAACATCTGTAGTTGTCCAAGTGCTTATATAATCAAAGTTAGCATCTGCCGCAGTTAACGATGTGCTATTCGTCCTACCTCGCACTGAAAAGATTGGCCTTGTTGGTGTTGATAACTTGCCACTTACCGACAAATTCCCACTGCTATCTACCGTCAGTGCCGTGGTGCCTGTTGTCGAGTGACCGATCTGGTCTACGTTTAATATAGATGCCATTTTCGATTACCCCACCAAATAACCTTGAAAGAAACTATAAGGAGACCCACCATACCAATCCTGAGTATCACTTGAATTTACTTTTCCAACAGCCGTAACTTCTTGTCCGACATTTAATTCACCGATATAATTAGCAGTTACTGTAGCCGCTGCGGTTTTTGTCCTACTAAAAACAACATTAGTGCCATCTACCCGAATGAAGGCATCATTAGAAGTGGAGTCAGGATAAAATTGAAAGTAAAAGGTATAGATACCATCAATAGGAACAACAAATTTATAATTAGTTGTATCATAACAATTACCTACATTTAAAAATGTTGCGTCAAAAGGCATTAGAGTTGCGCCAGTACCGCCAAAAGATTGCCAAGCCGCAGTCCCACCTTTATATGCATTAAACGCTGGTCTAGCTGGTGTAGTCACACGCCCAGTGCTGTCGATGTTCAATGCTTCTGACGCACCAGTCTTAGAGTAAATGTTGTTTACGAATAATTTAGACAATTGTAAGCTCCCCATTTACTGTAAGTACGACACTGTTATCTATCGTCAACGCACCAG
>Ga0208793_1000532_pt1 | contig 25447 bp, 36 predicted proteins | sample 17_taG_FD_184092 | JGI IMG/M metagenome (GOLD analysis project Ga0208793, IMG submission 184092) | Marine viral communities from the Subarctic Pacific Ocean - 17_ETSP_OMZ_AT15314 metaG (SPAdes) (version 2) | ecosystem: Environmental > Aquatic > Marine > Oceanic | place: Pacific Ocean | collected...
AATGAAATAATCAAAAGCACTCATACAGATTCAGAATTATCTGGGCTTCATTCATTTCGAGCAGAGTTTGAAGATGGTAGTGAACACTTTCAACTATCACTGCACTGTGATGAGCTTGACTTTACACAAGAAACAAACACCCGTGATTCATACAAGATCATGACCGTCAAAGCCCGTGGAAGAAATGGCAATGTTGCCATACTTAATGTTTTCTTTGACAAAAAATAACCAACTAAAGGAAGTACCAATGACAATAAAGACTATGGATCATGGCGCGTATCAACGTAAGACAAAATCCATGACAGAAGAAGAGCTGTACTACACCATGCGAGATTGCAAGCAAGCAATGTTAGCAAACCCTAGAGGTATCAATGACAGCTACTATGCTGATGAAATTAACTACTGTGCAATGGAATTACACCAACGCAGACAAGCCTTACTAAGGAGGTAATTAAATGAGTGGATTTGGATATGAATACCCAGCAGGTGCAGCTAATGATCCCAATGCACCTTGGAACGAGCAAGTCTGTGATGGCTGTGGCTATACCTGTGAGCCTGAAGACTTAAATGAAGAAGGGATTTGTAATGAATGTATTAACAATGCAGACACTGATAACTACTGTGAGAGGGAGACTTAGATGCAAACAGCTACCGCAAACTTAATACCAGTTGTAAATCTACGCCCCCCACATACCCGATATCGCAAGGGTGTAAAGCAGCCACATAACAACATGTTAAAACGTGGCAAACAGAACACCAAGCTAGGGGACAAGGTCACTATCAAGATGTGGAAAGGTATGACCATGTACTCCTTGACACTAGAAGAACGTGCTACCTGTCCTGATGATTGTTCGCAATGGGATAACTGTTATGGAGACAACATGCCATTCGGGCATAGGTTCGATCATACCGCTTCAGACTTTATATATTATCTAGAAGAACAGTTAGAACAACTCAATAACAAACATACTAAGGGATTTATTGTACGTCTGCATGTATTAGGTGAGTTCTATGATCCGTTCTATGTCATGCAATGGCAGAAGTGGCTGCGTATTTTCCCCAACTTACGTGTGTTTGGATATACACATCGTAAATTAGGTACTTTAATCGGTGATCAGATTGATTTAGCTAACAAGGAATTTCCTGATAGGTTTCGTATCCGCTTCAGTGATGATCCATCAACAAAGTTTAGCGCACATGTAGGCACTGACACTAAAGCTACAGGTGGCATCATGTGTCCAGAACAAACAGGTAAGACAGATAGTTGTGCTACCTGTGGGTACTGCTGGACTAGCAACAACCCAGTAGTTTTTATTGAACACTAACAGGAGTAAGCATGGACAACAAAGATTTACTCAACAAAATAATCAAACTTGGACGCGAAGCTGATCTGATGCTTAGTGTGTGGGACAGGCGAGAAAAAGTAGATCCACTTGGCTGGTACACCTGTCCAAATAGGAAGTATCTGGCAAAAGCTAAAGCTCTGGACGCGCAACGTCTGGCATTGCAGAGCCAGTATTTAAAGGAGGCAACATGAAAAAACCTAAGCAACCTAAGTTAAAAGATGTAGCCAACGCTGCTATACCTAAATCATATTTGACAGGATGGTTTAGCGTGGGTTCCAAAGGAGGTTCTGCAGAGGCTAGGCAACTGGCTGACAAGTGGCTGCAGAAAAATAAAAACAAACTAAAGGAGTAAGCACAATGGAAACTATAGACCTGCCCCCAACCCGTGAAGGTCACATCGTTTGTCTTAAAGCAATAATTCAAGGCAGTACTAATGCAGAAGATGTGGCATGGGCTAAAGAAGAACTAACTAAACTAGAGGAGCAAGTGCAATGACTTTTCAAGTAAATAATTTAACTGAGTTTTTAGCGTGGGTAGAAGACTGCCCATATACTTTCACCATTTCTTCTATGAGCGGGGGGTTTGTACACGTTAAGTTTTTCATACCTTATGCTGCACCAGAAGAAACTAAGTAGGAGCAAGTGTAAATGAGGAACACTAACGAAGACCACAACGCATGGATAAAAGATCAAAAAGAAATTGCCCAGAAAGCTAAGGTCACAGAATGGCTAAAAGCTAATCCTGAAATTGGTGAGTTGAATGGAGGTAAATTTTACAAATTTGAAGACGGTCAGCAGATTTTCGTAACCCCCTCAAAGGAGCAAGCCTAATGAAATACCCCCTTCAAGTAGCAAAAATAATATCCTTTTCTCCTTATAACAAAAGGGCCACAAGGATTACCTTTCAGTCTAAAGAAGAACATGAGGAATTCATACGCACTATGCCTAGTAATGTTCAGCTTATTGAAAAGGATGAGAGTGGCCTACCAATATTTAAGGGTACTTGGAAAGCCTTTGATGAGTTAGTGGCTGAAGGTGATGCGATAATTGCTAAACGAAAAGAGCCTGTATTACAGCAGCATTTCGAGCAGCTAGGTCTTGATCTTGGAGTGCTGGATAAACCCAATGAAAATTAATTTAACTATTGAGTTGGACACTGAAGATCTTGCTGACAGGGAAGAGTTAGAAGATCTATTAATTAAAATAACAGATGCTCTTAGGAGTAATACTGATGAAGAGGAGATCGAACCGTGACCGACGATAGAAAACTACTGCTCAAAGTTTTTGATTGTCTAATAGACACAGCAAAGAACCTCACTGATTTAGAAAATGTTTACAACGATAGTGACGATGAGTCTGTTTCGTGGGCTGAAGTGTATGAAGCAAGAGCGTTCTTGTTGAAAAAGGAGAAAGAATATGAATGAACAGATAGAACATGTTATGTGTATAGCAAGGCAGGAAGACCTTAAAAAGCTACACCATTTCAGTATAGATTTAGCCTTGATGCAGGAAGAAGGAGGAACATTTGTGGGCTATAGTTGTTATGACACAGATGTTCTTGATGGTATCAAAGCTAAGGCTAGAACCATGCCTTATATAAACTCAGATGAACTAGAAGTAGTGAGTGTTATCTGGGCGCAACGCTTAAGAGGAACAGGACTAGCCACTAGAATAAAGTATCACGCAGTACAAGTTGTAAGTTATCCTTAGTTAGCCAGCCTTAGATACTCCAAGGGTGAGCAGGGACATCTTAAAATACAATGCCTCGGGGAAAGGCTGGTGGGCGTAGTTAGCCCTTTCATATGCCCCTTAATTGTATTAATCCCTGCACTTTATATTATGTATGCCTCCATTATTTCTACAGAGTTCTACATAATTCCTTCACTATTGATACATAACAATGGAGAGAGTATGGAATGAAGTAATTAGTCTTTTTTTATGTGTGGTTGTCCAGTACAATCATTTACATATTTCACAGATCAGTAATTATTTTTACTGAATTAATAAAACTAGAGTACAACAGGGACAATATTATGAATAGTGACAGCAACATCCTTAGCTTTAACTCACACGTTAAAACAGAAGTACCCTCAGATAAAACCCCCTTAGCAAAGTTTGGTTTAGGTAGTTTAGAAAATGAATTACCAATCTATGCTTCTTCACCTGTGCATTTTAAATTGGGTGATGATGCAGAGATACTCACCAAATGTGCTGACCGTAAAGTCATTTACAATACTCGCAATGATCAAGTGATCAATGTAGTCAAGAAAAATTACAACATAGACTACCAACCAGCAGATGGTGTAAACATCATTGAAACAATGCTTGCTGGATCTGGTCTAGATTGTACTGACATGACTAGAACATACGAGCAGTCGCATGAAGGAGCCAGATATGCAGTAATGTACACACTTCCTGCTCACACTATAGACTTAGGCAATGGTGATGTGTCTGCATTGCAACTGGCACATAGAAACAGTGGTGATGGTAGCTGGTGCTTCACGCTTGAAGCTGGGGCTATCCGTATGATCTGCATGAATCGTCAAGTATCTATGGATTACTTCAGTCTGTTCAAGACTAAGCATACCCCCAGCATGTCACCTGAATATGGAGCTAGAAAAATAGCTGATGTACTTCAAGGGTTTGAGGCTGAGAAGGAACGCTGGACTGCATGGAAGAATCAATCCATCACTAACATGGAAGCATTCAAAATCTTTGCGGCAGCATCAAAGTTCAAGATAGATACTCAGTTGACCTTGTCTGAATTGTTAGTTTCTACTAGCTACAGAAAGTCTAAGGCTATGCAGTTCATGTGGAATCGTTACACAACTGAAGAAGTTGTAGCACTTGGTTCTAATGAATGGGCTGCGTACAACGCGATGACAGGCTGGGCTACTCATGCTCCTGCTTCAACTGAACCTTCAAAAAAGAACATTGTATCCACTAAAGTTGATAGGGCGAATAGCGTAAGATCTGCTTGCACCTTGCTTAAAGCCGCTTAAGCGAGGAGTCCCCAATGGATACATCAAAAGAGCGTAAGCTTATTGAGGAGACTTTTGTCTTGGCTTTTGCATCCTCGTTACAAGTGGATGCACCAGCCAAAGACGTAGTCGAACACTTTGTTTCTTTTGTTATTTCAAAAAGAATAGCTGCCCTCAATTACTTACCTAATCTCCCCATAGATGAAAGGTTTATCTACTCATCTATACCTGAATTCATTAACTACTTACAGGGAGGACATAAATGATCATTATGAATAAAGACCAGTGGCAACATTTTACATCGTTGTACGGTGAAGAGATGTACAAAGATAAACTAACTCACCGTACCAGACAATGTGATGAAGATCCTAACTCAATAGAAATAACTTTTGGGCAAGGTATCGAGCATAACGGCTATAACTTAGTCGAAGAGTACTTAACTTTTATAAAAAACCAAGGAAAAACAAATGGCTAAATTATCAAACATTATTGAAGGTGGAAGTTATTTTGCAAAGGTCTACGATGCTGTTCCTGACTACAACGAAAAGCAGTCGCCGGGATCTGGAAAGTACCAGTGGGAAATTAACTTAGCAGTAGACAAGGAAATCTTTGAAGCTTTTGAGAATGAAGGATTCAATGCTGGTATGAAGGAAGCTGGGAGAGCGTCTTATACTGACAAGCCTGTTATTACTTTCTTGAAGTGGGCCAATGATTATAAAGGTAATCCTAATACTAACCCTCCTGTCATGGACATAGATAAGAACCTCCTTTCTATTGAAGACAGGATAGAGAATGGCAGTACCGTTAGGGTTCAATGGAAAGCTTACGAGTATGGAAAGACTACTCGATACAAGCGTCCTATGTTGGTAGCTGTTCAAGTAGTAGAACTAAATGAACCTACTGTATCAGAAGATGAGGTGGCATTCTGATGGTAGAAAAAATTGTATTTGAAGGAAAGAACTATGACCTAGATAAGACTACTGAAGAAAATGCAGAGCTTATAAGAGGTCTTAGTCGGGTGATACAGAAAGTCCAGCTAGAGCTGCAAGACTGTGGCGATAAAACTTTAGCAGCGCAGACCGCGCTTACTGTTTTTTATAAGACATTGAGGGAGAAGCATCTTACTGAGGAAATGATTGAACAACCAGAACAACAGTAAAACAGGGAACACTATTATGGAAGTAACCAACGAACCAAGATACAAAAATCAACACTTACCTTGTGTATCTTGTAATAGCAGTGATGCTCTATCAGAGTATATGAATGGCAGTGCTTACTGTTTTTCATGTGAAACAAGGTTTAGTCCTGCTGACTACAGTAAAGCAAGAGGAGGAGATGTTAGTAGTCTGCCCCCTGCCAGACCTAAACATAAAATAAGTAAACCTAAAGGAGGAGAAATATCAGCTATAGAATCACGTAGCTTAACCCTAGCAACTGTTAAAAAGTTCAATGTCAAAGTAGTAAAGGATGAGCATGGTAATGACATCAAACATTACTACCCTTACTACAATGGTGAAGAAGAAGTTATAAAGATAAGGGACGTTGAAAAGAAAAGGAACAATGAAGCTTTTCAGTTTGTATGGACTGATGGTGCTTCAAAGGTAGATTTGTTTGGTAAGCAACTGTTTGATGGAGGACAAAGGTTCGTTACTTTGTTTGAAGGTGAAATAGATGCAATGTCTGGTTATCAAATGCTCAACACCAGTGATACCAACTACGCTGTACTAGGAGTGAAGTCCTCTTCTGATGCAGAAAGAGCAGTACGCAACAACCTTGAGTACCTCTACTCCTTTGACAATGTAGTCCTTTGTTTTGATATGGATGAGCCGGGGCGTAAAGCTACTGACAAAGTAGCCAAGCTTCTTCAGACAGGTAAAACAAAGATAGTCTCACTCCCTTCTGACTTCAATGATGCTAATGAAATGCTCATGGCAGGACAACAAAAAGCATTTAAGGATGCTTGGTATGGAGCTAAAACCTATACACCTAGTGGTCTTGTATCTGTTAGTGATCATAAGAAGCGATACCTAGAACGTCCAACTAAACTATCTGTACCTTATCCTTGGCAAGGGCTTAATGAAAAGCTAGAAGGCTTACGTCAAGGTGAAATAATGATACTGACGGCGGGAACAGGGTTAGGTAAGAGTGCTGTATGTAGAGAGTTACAACACCACTTACTTAAAACAACAGAAGACAACATAGGTATCGTCATGCTTGAAGAAAGCTATGAACGAACCATTGATGGTCTGATGTCTATTGAAGCTAATGAACGTCTATCGAAAGATAGTATAAGGGATACCTACGAGCTAGATCGACTCAGTGAATGGCATGATGCTTTGTTTGAAGGTGTAAACAAAAACAGGGTATGGGTGTACGAACACTTTGGCGAGAACAATCTTTCTGCTATTGCCGATAGAGTTAAGTTCATGGCAGCAGGTTCAGAGTGTAAGTGGATCTTTATAGATCACATCCACATGATCAGTGCTGCAGGTGGAGACAATGAGACTGCTGAAATTAACAAGATCATGCATAAGTTCAGGGATCTATGTGAAGAACTAAACATATCTATTGTTACTGTGTCTCACTTGAGAAGGCTTGATGGCAACAAGGGACATGAGAATGGAGCAGAGGTTAATCTATCTCACCTTAGAGGATCTCATGTAATTGCTCAAATAGCTGACTCAGTTCTTGCTTTAGAACGTAATCAACAATCTGAAGATGAAGTACAAGCTAGAACTACACGACTCAGAGTTCTGAAAAACAGATACTCTGGTGAAGTAGGCGAGGCAGGTCATATTATTTATGATCCAGTGACAGGTAGACTAACAGAATGTGATGACAGTGATTTACAAATGAGTAATGAGGAGTCATTGATATGAGTAAGCTGGTATTTGATGTAGAAACTGATGGGCTACAGTATACAAAAATATGGTGCATTGTTGCTCAAGATGTAGACACTGAAGAGATTCGTTCGTTTGGCCCTAGTGAGTTAGCAGAAGGTTTGGAGTACCTTAAAACTGCTGACACTTTAATAGGTCACAACATCCTTACCTTTGATATACCTTGTGTACGCAAAATACTAGACGATCCCTACTTTGCTAGGGATAAAGAGATACTAGACACCTTAGTTCTTTCTAGATTGTTTGGTGCTGATCGTGAGTCAGGTCATAAGCTTGCTGATTGGGGAAAGATTTTAGGCTTTCCTAAGATTGAGTTTGATGACTACAGCCATTACTCAGTGCAAATGTTGAAGTATTGTATTAGAGATGTGGAATTAAACACTAAGGTATTCCATGAACTTAGAAGTGAAGCAAAAGGATTCAGCAGACAGTGTATTGACCTAGAGCATAAAGTTGCTGAGATCTTAGGTGAGCAAGAACGCTATGGTTTTTTATTAGACTTTAATAAAGCAGGAGATATTCACGCTGAGTTAGGCAATGCAATTATTAAAACTGAGAAAAGGATTCACGAAGTATTCAAACCTAAGAACAAAGAAACCAAGCTGTACCCTAAGTACAAGAAAGATGGTAGTGCTGCAAGGAATGCAATAACTGAAAATGGAGAAGGCACAAGACTAAGTGATGTTGAGTTTGCTGAAATGCAGCAGTCAGGTACTAAGCATGTAGTCCGAACAGAAGTTAAAGAACTTAATATTTCTTCTAGGCAGCAGCTTATTGAGTACTTAAAAGACTTTGGATGGAAACCACGTAAGTTTACTAAGAAAGGTAATGTCATCTTAAATGAAAAAATACTTGAGGAGATTACTGATATACCAGAAGCTGCTTACATCCAGAAGTACTTCCTATTGCAAAAGCGTATTACTCAGCTTAACTCTTGGATTAAAGAAGCTGACTCAGCTACGTTCAGAGTACACAGTCATGTGATTCACAATGGTACTGTAACAGGACGCATGACACATCGTAGTCCCAACATGGCACAGGTTCCTAGTGTATCTGTTCCCTATGGTAAGGCTTTCAGGGGTTGCTGGCGAGTACCAGATAAGTACAAGTTAGTTGGTATAGATGCTAGTGGGCTTGAGTTAAGAATGCTGGCTCACTACATGAATGATGAGGATTACATTAATGAAATTATCTCAGGAGATATCCACACAGCTAACCAAAAACTTGCAGGACTTAAATCAAGAGATCAGGCAAAGACATTCATCTATTCGCTTTTGTACGGGGCAGGAGATGAAAAGCTTGGGTCAGTGGCTGGAGGAAACAAAGACACTGGTGCAAAACTTAGAAAATCTTTCTTCGATAATCTACCTGCATTTGCAAATCTTAGAAACAGAGTATCAAGAACTGTCCAAAAAAATGGATGTCTCAAAGGACTAGACGGTAGGAAGTTAAAAATTAGAAGTGAGCATAGTGCTTTGAATGCTTTGCTGCAGGGAGCAGGAGCTATTGTAATGAAAGAAGCTCTTGTGATATTGAATAACAAACTAGCAGTATATGACGCACACTTTGTAGCTAACGTACATGATGAGTGGCAGATAGAAGTAGTCGAAGAAGATGCAGATTATGTTGGGCAGTTAGGAGTAGAAGCTATAGAAGAGGCAGGTGTCTCTTTAAACTTACACTGCCCCTTAACTGGTGAATATAAAGTAGGTGATAACTGGAGTGATACACACTAATGAATAGTCTACTAATAAAAGACATCTACAATAAATTAGATAAACTTAATGATGGGCCTATTGACCTGTCAGAAGAAGAAATTGAAAGGACAGGAGAAGCTGTTAAGGATGCGCTCAGACACTGGTCAAACCCTAAACCATCTTCTGAGTTTTCTGTAAGAATGTCTAACATAGGTAAGCCTTTAAGACAGATGTGGTTTGATAGTAGACAAGAAAAAACTGCTTCAAGAATAGCACCTCAAACATTTATTAAGTTTCTGTATGGGCATTTATTAGAAGAAATTATTCTTATGTTAGTTCGTATGACTGACAACAAAGTAACTGATGAACAAAAAGAAGTAGACCTTGAAGGAATCAAAGGACACATCGACTGTAAGATTAATGGTGAGGTAGTTGATATAAAGACTGCTTCAAGCTTTGCGTTTAGAAAGTTTGCTGAAGGCACCCTCCATGAGAATGATCCTTTTGGTTACATGATGCAGCTATCTGCTTATGAAGCTGCTGAAAAATCTTCTAATGGAGGTTTCTTAGCAGTCAATAAAGAGTCAGGTGAATTAACTTACTACAGTCCGGGTGACCTAATAAAACCTAATCCTATTACTAGGATAAATAATATTAAAGGTATTTTACAAGAAGATGTAATGCCTGAAAAATGTTATGAGCCTGTCCCTGAAGGTAAGTCAGGGAACATGAAGTTAGCTGTAGGATGTGTGTACTGTCAACATAAAGCAATATGTTGGCAAGATGCTAATGGAGGACAAGGTCTTAGATCTTTTAAATATGCTAATGGCTTACGCCACTTTACAAGAATTGCTGTACTTCCTAAAGTAGAGGAGATGACTGCATTATGAATTCTAGAACTGCTAAAAAGTTTAGTAAGAAAGCAGAAGAATTTTCAATGGCTTTACTGAAAGAACATCTATCAGAGAAAGAAGCAGCAAAGGTTGATAAATCTTCTGTGGCTAAAACAGAGTATGCTCCTAGTGAAAGAGGGAGCTATGCACTTACAATGTCTACTAAAGGTATGAAGTCTGTGTTAAAGCAATTAGCTAAAACAAAACCTATTGAAACTATTTCTTTAATAGATGTTAAAAATTATTGCGCTCAAGTAGGTAGAAGTTAATGCAACGTAAAAGAAAGAAACGTCCTCCTGAACTAACAAGATCTAAGGGAGGTTACGACTCTGGCTTTGAAAGAAAGCTGCACAGCACAGTATTAAAACATTGGCAACATCATGGTGATCAAGTTAATTATGTTATTGAACACAAGTATGAACCTGACTTTGTTAGGAAGTTTGGTGAGCAGACAATACTAATTGAAGCTAAAGGAAGATTCTGGGATCACGCTGAATACACTAAGTATGTATGGATTAAAAAAGTACTACCAGCTAATACTGAATTAGTATTTTTATTTGATAATCCTGATCTTCCTATGCCTATGGCTAAGAAAAGAAAAAATGGTACTAAGCGTAGCCACTCTGAATGGGCAAAGGCTAAAAATTTTCGCTGGTACACCGCAGACACATTGCCTACTGAATGGAGGGACTATGACCAAATCAAAGAAACTGAATGACTCTACGTCAGAAGAATGGGATGAAGCTTTTGAAAGAGACAATGCCAGAAAAAAAAGAGAATGGGATGAAGCAAACGGGGTAAGTAAACCTGTTAGATATGTAGACCCTTATGATACTACTTCTGAAAGCAAATCAGATGGTTCTACTGCTGCATATTATGAACTGCCTAACCATGCAAAAGAACTACAAGATCTTATCTCATATAAGAATATGAATGCTCAAGATGGGGAGATCTTTCGTACTGTATATAGGAAAGGAAGGGCTTCACATAGTGACCAGTTAAGAGATGCTAAAAAAGTACAGTACTATGCTAACGCTGAAGTTATAAGACTAGAAAAAGGAAGAAATAGATGAGAGTTGTTAAAAAACTATGCCCTAACTGTGGCACAACAGATCCACAATTGTTTAGTGATAAAGCAAAGAAGAATACAAAGTGTATTACTTGTAACCGAGGCAACACTGATAATGAAATTTACAAAGAAGCAAAAAGAAAAGGAGATCTACTAACTAAGTTACTTAAGCCTTCTAACTTTAAAGGAGTTGTCCGTGGATAAGAAAAGAATAAGACAAAACTTTGTCTACAGAGGTAGCGTAGATCGAGTTTACGATGGGGATACTATCTGGGTTACCTTAGATTTAGGTTTTGATATGTTGTTTCGATGTTCTATTAGGCTTAAAGGAATTGATACACCTGAATCTAAAATTAATATAAAAAAGCACCCAGAAAGAAAGAAAGAAAAAGCATTAGCTAAGATTGCTAAGAAAAGAATGAAAGAACTTTGTGGTAAAGAAGTATGGGTAGAAAGCAAAAAGCTTTTAAAAGGTAGTACTAAAGACAATGTAAAAGAAAGTACTGCTAAAGAGAAGTATGGCAGGGTGTTAGGAAACATCTATCAAATGGATGGTACTAACATTGCTGATGTACTTATCAGAGAAGGGTACGCTATTAAGTACAGTGGTAAAAAGAAAACTCATGTTTGGAAATAATTAAGGAGAACTAAATGTCTATTTTAACTTGGTTTAAAGAATTCTTTGTTACAACAGCTATGCAAGAATCAAAAGAAAAGATCACAGACAAAGCAGAAGATGTCCTAGATGATATTAAAAGTACTGTTACTGAAGGTATCGAAGAAGTAAAAGATATAGCTGAAGAAACAACAACAGAGATTAAACAAAGAGCAAGAGATAAGTTAGGTAGGTTCTTAGCTGATGATCCTGCTACTAAAAGTAATGAAGCTTATAAGGGGTAGAAGCTAATATAGGGCTATATACTTTAGTATCTTGTATTAAAACATGCTCTCCTCTTGAGACACAGGTGGCTTCTACAGCAAAGTTCTGTTCTATATGTTGTTTAAGTTGAGAGCATTCTGCTATTTGTGTTGCGCCTTCAAACTCACTAAAGGCGTACCAAGCTGCTACAGATACCAGATATAAGACAGTCACCACCTAATCAGAATCATCATCGTTAGACCAAAGCCTCATACCTAATCTTAAACGATCAGCATCATCTTTTTCTAATTGTTCAACTGTCTTTCCACAATCCCTGTGAGAATTATCACGCTTGATTGTAAATGCCCCATCAACAAAAGGTATTCCTGATGGTATGGAAAAGCTTAAGGTACGAGTTGAGCATTCAGAAACTGAAGCACAAGAGGTAAGAAATAAAATAGGGATTAAAAGTAAGTATTTCATAAAGACTCCTTTAAACTGTTTCATGTGAAACTTCTTTGTAATGCGGCCTTTGACGCACCTGACCGCGAGGCTGTGAGGGACATGAATGAAACCTGCGTCAGTTAAATTTCAACACATATCACTTAAATAAGAAAGTCCCTTCTCGTACCATCTTTGGAATGCAGTATGCAGATATGTTCTCCTGCCACTTATATGGGCGTTGATTTGGCCCTAACTCCCCACGCTCTATTGCATTTGAAAACTTATTACATTCGTAGACATTCTCAAACAGCATATCGGGAGTACTAACAGTAGCTCCATCTACTATCACTACGAGCAGAAACGCCATTAACATCAGCCGCTCTGTCGGTAAGCCCAAATCGCTGCAAACAAAAATGTCATGAAGAACACCCACGTAAACAGGATTGTTCCTGCTAACTCCATCGTCTTTTTAAATTTAGCCTTCCTTATCTTTATAAGTCTAAGTTCTTTTTCGTGCGCTAATCGACTCTCTTCCATGCGCATCTTGATGCTTGTGTATAGATCAAATTGCCCCTGCATCATGCAAACGTCTTTCAATTGTTGATCAAAGTTAGCAAGTTGCCGTTTCGCGCTCTCCATTTTTAGCGCGTCTTTGTACGACATTGCACCAGCTTTAGCTTTCTCTACCTCGTTATATTGCTCAGAAGCATCAGCCCACTTCCCACATATACTATCAAGGTTTCCCTTACCTTCCTTAAGCGTAGCAATACCAGAGTTAAGTGCCGATATTGCAGACAGTACAGCAGCTACTTCCCCTATCATTTTAGAAGTATTTGGCTAAAAAGACAGACGCTAGGATGAATGGATAGACTCCCCAGATTGACATTTCCATTCTGTCCATCCGCTGAGAGCCACGTTCTAGCCGCTCCTCAATGGCTTTAACTCGCAGAGCAGATTCTTTTTCATATGATTCAAGCTTAGTAATATAATCAGCCATAAGTACTACCTAATTCTAAATATTTAAAGTGCTTCCAGCTTTTGACACAGACGTTCAGCTCTATTACCTACTTGTTTATGCCAGCGACTATCTCTTGCTTCAGCCCCTGCTTCAACCCAATCATGAGCCTCTAATGCTGCTAAGTGTTTAGTAAACTTACTGTATCGAGGTCTTCCTAAATTAAACATCATGTTGACACAGACTTCCTGTACTTCATCAGGAAATTTAGACCATGTAGGTGCAGTAAATAAAACCTCACACTCACTAATAGCTATTGCTAAATCATCTTGAAAAACTTCCCATATTCTTTCTTCAGAAACTTCAGTTCCTACAGGCATACCATATTCAATGTCTGATTCTAGTATCTTATGACCTACCCCAAAAGTAGGTACATTCTCAGAACATAAATAACATTCATGTTTAATGCCTTCATCAATCTTTAGTTGTTCAAATACATTGTCTTTTGATTTTGGGTTCATACCAAGCCTCCTACTGCAAGTCCTTTATATGCCATATCTAGTACAACATTTTTAGCTAGTACTAATGGCCCAATTTGAATAACTTCATCAGCTTCTCTTACAGGAGTATTTATCATGTCTCCTTCTCTAATATAAAAATTAGTTTGTCTTCTAGGATCAAACCCTATTTGAGTCCATTCAGGATTTTTTAGCAGTTCATTAGCTTTTTTTCTAATAGCTATAGGATCTAAATCTTTTATAAACCCCTTAATAAAAGCAATAGTAGTTTTATTCTTTTCTCCAGTAAGTATTTTTTCTGCTGGGTTTTCACTAACTGTAAATGTAACAGGCTTACCTTCTTCACCTATATAGTGCATAGCTTTTGCATAGTGAGTTCCCTTAACCCCTTTAGTTGTCCCTGCAACAATCCATGTATCATAAATATTATAAGCATTAATATCTAAACGCCCTTTAAAAAAATCACCTATAGATAAAGGAGACTGAGTAACATTAAATTTATCTGTTATTTTTGAATCTAAAACAAAAAATCCTTTTTCCATTTGATCAGAATGTAAAGAAAAAACTAATGCTTTGTCACTAGGCTCTACAGTTAACCTAGTAAAAGGTGTTACAGGCTTATATAAATCAATGTTTTCTAAATGCTCTCCTCTAGTAATTAAGTCAGCTTTAAAAGCTTGAGCAGATTTTTCTAGTTCTGGAGTTCTTACAACAGGTTCTACTTCTCTTGTGTCTTTAACAAGTTGTTTAACTGCTGCTTTCCACTCATCAGGTGTTTCTGTTTTATCTATAGCAGCTTTTTCTTTTATGTATTGATCAGTAGACATTTTTTTGTTTATATTTTTTACAGGGGCTTGTTGTAAACTCTTAGCTACATCATCAACACTTCCATCAGGTGTTTGACTTGCTAGTTGTTTAGCTGCCTTATCTACTCCTGTAGAATCCATCAGATATTTAAAAGCTTTTGTTACTTGTCTAGAGCCTACTTCTAAAACTTCTTCAGCTTTAGAACTTAGCTCTGCTCCACCTTCTACTGCAGTTTTAATTACTTTACTCCCTGCTGCAAAACCTAATCGCTGCATAGGATCAGTAGCCTTACCCCCACCTACAAGACCTAATCGTTTTAAAGGATCTTCTTCATCTCTAAATGGAATACCTGCTTGAAGGTTGTATGGTAGTCCTGTCATCTTATCTATTCTTTCATCAGGTTCAGGTGAAGCATTAGGTACTTCTACCTCACCACCTTTGTCCTTGCTTAGACGCTCACTAAACCTATCTATTAAGTTTTGTTCTACTAAGGTTTCAAATTTTTCTCTATTTCCTTTTGCTCTATCATAAAACTTGAAGCCTAGTAGATTGTTTTTAGAGTCACCTAATGCTCCATGTGGCCCTCTATCACCCGCCACAAACTGAGCAAGTTCTTTTAACTGTGCTAGGTTTCTAAGAGACTGACTATCTTTTGCTAAAACGGCTGTGCGTAAATGGTTAGCAGCATTAAAAATATCTCCACCTGACAAATTACCTGACTTGTCAGGCTTTGCTCTTTCTCTTTCGTGGAAAAATCCTTTATCAACTAATTTATTAACTAAATCTGCTGTGTCTTGTGTATATTCTTTTAATACTTCTGAAGTTATTCCAAACTGTTTAGCTGCTTGCTCTTCACCAAAACGAGAAACACGACTATATAGGTTTAAGCCACCTTCAGACTTATTTACACGCGCTGGATCTAATACTATTTGATCAGCAGGATCTTCTTCTTGTTTATTAAGATCTGTTTCTCCATAAGGTAAAGTTATATCTGTTTTAAACTTTTTAAACCAAGGACGAAACTCAGTAGCTGTATTAGGTACTTTTCCCTCTGCTCTTAACAATTTTGTTTGATTCCAAACAGTTTCAGAACTTACATCTATTTGAGGTGCTGTCCCTCTAGAAATAAGTAAAATATTTGAATCTTTTGAAGTGTATTTGCGTAATGTAGACTTAGCTAACTTTCGACTTTCAGAAGTTTCACTGTAGAAAGTGTCAACTGCTCTTAATTTTAGGTAAAGTTTAGAAGCTTCTTCAACTAATGCAGTATTAGCCTCTACATATTTTTCAACAAGGTCTTCATAACTATTAGACTGACTTGCTTTAGGAATTTGGCGTAAGCTATTAGCACTATAAATATAGTTAGTAACTTTTCCTTTCAAGTCAACAAGAAGCTGAACTGGTTCTCTAGGTAATGTAGTAATTCTTCTAAAAGTAAAATCTTCTTTATCTTTAGGTTCAGCATAATAACCACCTGCTTCTTCATCAATTAAAATATCTTTTATTTGACCTATTTCAGTAATAACATTAGGCCCAATATCAACGAAGAAATTAGTTAAGGCAGCAGGAAGCCTGTCTAAAGGTTCATTACCTCCTGTATCTTTGTCAAAACCCCCACCATTTATTCTGTCTCCAGTTTGCAAAGTTGATATCAAATTAGCGATTGCTTGGTTAGCAACAGTTTCAGATATAAAAGGTCTTATTGCAGTTTTTGCAAACCTTACAGTGGCATCTCCTATTATTTCATTGTATTCTTCTTTAGTTATTAATCCCTCGTTATAACTTCTTGTTGCTTCAGTAAAAGGCTGTCTAAGCATTGTCCAAGGATCAGTGTGAGTAAGATTAATAGAATCTATTTGTCCCTCTTCATCAGCCACAAACATATAAGTTTGTTCGCCATATTCTGATTTATAAAAATCTTTGAAAGCTTGAAGCTGTGCTTCTGTAAATCCTACTGCTTTAGCAGACATGTTTTCTGCTAGGTAACTAGATGTTCCTGCTATACCAGTAAAAGAAGCTAAACGTAAAGCTCCTCTTTTAGCAATAACAGCATTACCAGATGACATTTCTTTTGTAGCTTGCTTAAGTGTCCAAGCTCCTGTTCTAACTAACTCAGAAGAGAAACCTAAAAAAGAACCAACAACAGGAACATTTCTTAATCCTTTAACTCCGGGTGTAATTCTGTTGTAGTTAGGTAAACCATTCTTAACAAGTTCTGCTGCTTCTAAATCTAAAGCTTCCTCGCTTAAATCAGGATATGCTTTCTTAAGAGTTGCCCTTTCTTTTGACCATAAAGAAGCTTTAAAAAAATCATCAGTACCTTGATAAACTTTAGTAAGTACATTGTCTAAATCACTTAAATTAAACTTACCAACACCTAGTTTTTCTGCATTGTTTCTAACAAACCTATAGAATTGTTCTGCTCCTACATCAGCAGTTTCATTTAAATCCATTATTCTTCTATATTCTGCAAGAATTTCTTTATACTCTCCTAGTCTAGGACTAGATCCAGTAACACCTAGCTCTGTTAATTTAAGTCTAAGGGCTAAACTTTCTTCATCTGTTTTTCCTGCAACAGCTTTAAAAGCTTTAAACGCTTCTGGAGTAAAAGGATTGTGACCTTGCGCTAGAGTCATAAAACTAGCACCTATCCCATTCCTCATATGCGTTGTTACACTCCAAACAGTTTTCCCTTTTTGGGTTAAACCTTTAAAAGAAGCAAGGTTAATTGCTGTTTGATTAGCACCTAACATTGTTAACATGCTGCCAGTTTTAGCTGCGTGTTTAGTAAATAGTGACCCAAATACAGGAGTTAAAGCAGCTTGTTTATTTTGTAATACAATTCCCATTTCAGGAGTAGTGTACAACCCATCTAATCTAGAATTAGTGCCTGTTATTTCGTAGCTATACTTGTTTTGATCCCGTAAAATTGTTAAATCTTTTTTATCAAAAACAAAAGGAACAGAAGATCTAGTTCCCATATCATAAAAGTCATCAAAGTATTTAGTTTGAGCAAGTAGTTCACCTAGTTTACTCATAGTAACTAAATAATTTTCTGATGGATCTAGTACTTGACCAAAAAGTTTTCTTAGTTGAGGATCTCTTAAATCTTTTTTTTCTAAAATCCCAGTATTTATTGCATTTGTTACATCAAAATTACCACTTGCTCCTCTTGGAGTAATTTGAGCAGCCTCAATTTTTTCATTAACAGTATCAGTAGCTTTATAAATAGCCTCTTCCATACTAAGAGATTCATCTTTTTCTATATATCGCGCAGCAAAGACATCAATAGTATCTTCTTTTAACTTGTCATCTACCTTCCAACCTTTATTGTGTATTCGGTAAGATGTATTTAAGTAAGTACCTACATTAGCTCTTACTGTATCTAGAAGTTCTATAAGTTCGGGAGTGTTAGGCTTTAACCCCATAGAAGTAGCAAGCTCATAAGATAGATCATCTACGTTTGATCTCATTTCAACAACAATATCTAACAAATCATCATTTAAAACATCGAACTTTGAATTTTTTCTTAGTAATTTTTTAACATCTGAAGTATCAATAGTTCCTGTAGGAGGAATCATGTCAAACCCTACAGTTAATGCTGATTGAATAGCTTCTCTAACTTTAGAGTCATCAGCTTTACCTGCTGCTTCATCAATCAAACTGTCTAACCTTGTAGTTAAGTTAGATGCTCTTTGAATATTAGCTTGTATACTTTGTTTAGCTACTTCTTGTGCATTTCTTAAAGGTTTAGGAGCTAAACCAGAAGAAAGAAAAGTAGTTCTAAACAATCTTTCAGTAGCAGCCAATATATTTTTAAACCCATTACCTATGCCTGTATCGCTTGTACCTGCTTGTCTTTGAACTTGTCTTCCTGCACTTCTTAATGCTTCAAAAACAACTTCTGCTTTTTCATTATCACTTAATAACTCATAAGGTTTTTTAAGATTTTGTAACAAAGGCTCAAGATGAGGCATTAAATTTTGATTAACACCTTTAACAACTTTAGTACTAGTTCCTACTACTCCTTTAACAGCAGGAATAGCAGCAATTAAAATAATTTCTTCTATAGCTTGAACAGCACGATCATGGCTTTCATCAGATAAATCTTCTGTAGTTATAGCATGAACAAGACTGTCCATAGCTTTACCATCAATAAAACCTAAATCTTTTAAAGTGTTTGTTAGTGTTTCTTCAGGAGGAGACAAAGCAGCATATGTAGCTGATCCTACAATTAAACCTGTAACAACACCAGCAGGGCCGGGAATTGCTGAAGAAACAGCTACTCCAGCAGCTACAGGCCCAGCAGTTGAAGCTAGTGCATCTGTTAATGCAGTTCTAGATGACACTAACCGCCCTGTATTTATGTCAAATAAAGGCTCTTGTAAATTAGTAACTAATCCAATGCTTTCTGTTAAATGTTTATAAGTTTCTGCTGATTCATTCTTAATACTTTCATCTAACTTTTTTTGTTCTGGTTCAGGCAAAGAGTTCCTGTGTTTTAAATAATTAATAGTTCTTTTTAAATTTTCAACTTGATTAACTGAAGAAGCTATTGCATCTTTTTGTTCATCTTCACTTAATCCCAAAACACCTTGGAGAAGTAGTTGTCTTCCAGCAGGTTCAGAGGCAAGAGAAATTACAGGAGATACATTACTAGAAATAAATTTATCAGTAGCTTTTTTTAAAACAGATCTATCATCTACTTCAGAATCTTTAATAGGTTCTAAAACAGGAGATGAAGAAGTTTCAATATTCCTTGAAGTAACAGGTCTTCTTAATGGAGTAGGTTTTTCTGCTACATCATCTTCAGGAGATATTCCTAGTAAAGAACTACTTACTTTTTCCTTATCAGGCACAACCCTAACACCCATACCTCCTTGTAACTCAGGTTTTGCTAATAAGGAAGACTGCTCTTCATCTTCTATAATGGGTTCTAGTATAGCCATTTATGTATTTCTCAATTTAGTTATTTAGCTTCAGCATCGAGGATAGCCTTTTGGGCAATTCTTAATTTATACCTAGCCTCACTCATATTGTTGTTTATAACGGCCCACTGTTCTTGCCATAATTTATATTCTTGTCCTAGTGGAGTACTAAGATCAGTTATAGCTTTAAGAGAGGTTTTATATCTTCCTGCCGCAACTGCTTTATCAGCGGCATCCCACATTGGGTTAACTGTTTCCATATGTGAAGCAAATAAATCTAAATTCCCTAACTTTAATTGCATCTCAGTATCTAATTTTTCACTAGTAAACTGACCAGCATCTGTAGCAAACAAAGCAACTAATGGTTTAAAACCTGCTAATATTTCTTCTACATCCATTGATGTTCCATCTGCGCGAGTCCAATTACTGTGTGCTTGTGTTATTAGCTGTCTTGCTTTTTCTATTCCTCCAGCACTTTCTATAAAAGCAGCTTCACCACCCGGAGACAGTTGTTTATACAAAGAAGTCCAACTGTTACTTTCGCGTAGTCCTTTAAGAGTAGCTTCTTGAAGTTTTTTCTTACTGTCTAATATTTTGATGTCTACAATTTCAGTTTCAGTTTGTACTGCTCCAGTCTTTGTATCTATTATTCCAAAAGGGGGTGTAATTACTCTACGTTCTGTTGTTTTTAGTAGGTTGTTATCTTCATCAACTTCAGTAGTTTTACTATAAACTTCTTGATTACGTTTTTTGTAGTTTTCTTTAATTTTACTTTCAGTTAAAATTGTATTTAACTCTTCTAAATCAACAATATTTTCTTTAGCGTAAGTATCATTCAGATCTTGTAAACGATTTAAACTTGCCAGCACAGGATTCTGTGTGTGTAGTTTTAAAGCTTCTGCTTCAATAGACTCAGGAGATTTTCCTCTTATCCAGTTGTAAAAACTTCCAGCCATTCCCCCCGGAAACTTTTTCTTAGCAGCAGTTTCATATTTTGTTAACTGCGTTGGGTCACTTATTTCACCAGCTCTGTAAGCATTAAAACGTGCTGCCCATGCATCAAAACCAGCAGTGTCTCCAGCGGCATATCTTTCTCTAGATAAAGCTCCTAATATGCCTTCTTTAAAAACTGAATCTTTATTAGCTAAATCATTGCTGTGTCTTTGTTTTAAAACCTCATCCATATTTTCAGCTAAATAAGTTGGGGCTATTTTTTGATGATAGTACTCCTGCATAGATAAACCTGAATCTTTAATTTTAGTATCTTCTGATTCTAAATTTTCAAAATTCTTTATAGCTGCTTTTTTATTTTTTTCATATGCATACATATCTTCTGTATTAAGCTTCCAAGTTTCAAACTTGTTTCCAAACTTATTTTCTATGGCTCCACTAATACCTTGACTAACTTGTTGAGCAAGTGGATTAAGTACTACCCCTAACAAAGAAGCTTTTAGCTGATCTCTTTGAAGATCTCTACGATATTTTCTTTCTTCACGCCTATCCTTTTTATATTGATCAGTTGTTACTTGACCTAATAAAGAATAAATTCCACCTGAATCTGCCATTTTATGTTTCTCCTACTGTATCGACAGGACTAGAAGGAGGAGCCAGTAAAGAAGTTCTTTCAGGCAATTCTGTTTCTTCTAGTTGTTCTGTTAGTTCTTCAGGCATATTCTCAGCCATAGCTTGTTCTCTTTCTTGTTCAGCTATATCTTCTTCATCGTCTTCTTGAATAACAAAATCTATCCCTTGTCTTTCTGCTAAAGCAGCCATCATGTATACAACTTGCTCTGTTAATATCATTACAAGATCAGGATTAATAACACCATCTCTAAAAGCTTGATACATAAGTACTTGAGCTAAATCCATAAGAGGTGTTCCTTCCTCTATTGAATCTAAAAGTGAGTTATATACTTTAGGCTCTGTAAGTTTCTCTAAGAAAAACCTAGATGCTACTTGAGGATCTGTAATAGCAGGAGGTTGATCCCATTTATTTTGATCTTCAGGACTTCTTGTAAGAGACTCACCGGGAATAGGTCTTTTAAAAGAAGTACCTATTTTATAAAAGTCATCTTGTGCTATTTCTGACATTGTTAAATCCTACGTGGTCTGATAAGGCTGTGAAAAGGTTCCAAACTGTGGAAGACCAATAGTTTGCAAAGGTTGGAAAGGTTGGAAACCTCCGTAAATCCCTTGAGATTGATTTGCATCTTGGTTCATTAAACCAGATAGCAAAGAGCTGTATTCTTGTGCGCCAGACATTGAAGAAGTAACAAGACTAGGATCAAGACCACCAAAAGCATATTGAGATTCTTGAAGTTGAGTATTATATCTTCCTAAATTTGGCTGATAAAACTGTCCTAGTGAAAATTTTGGGCCTACATCCCCAACTTGCTGCCCTCCACCCATAATTTTATTAGTGAGTAAGCTTGTTGCTGTACCTGTTCCAACTTGGCTCAACATTTGTCCGGGCTTAGGCATCTCAAGTGATAGCCCTTCTTTCATTTTCTGACCCATAGTTTGAGTTGAAGTATCTATATCATAAATTTTACCAAAAGGATTTCTTAGTTCTTTTTCAGTACCAAGAGCTGAGTTATAGTCTGTCCACTTTTTCATTGAATTTTCTGGAGCATAAACTACTTTAGTAAAATAATTAGGATTAGTGTGTACGGCTCTCAACTTATCTAAAGAAGACAAGTTTTTAAAATCTTCACCTTCTAAGACTCTGTCAAAGTTTGAAAGTCCTTCAGCCCCTACTTCAGTACTTAAATCTGACCTAAAATCACCTAGTAAATTATCTGCAGCCATAGTCTGTTTAGCAGCTATACCGGGAGCATCGAGAAGTTCATTAAATGAAGGCATAGCACTTACCTGAGCAGGAGCAGGAACAAGCCCAGCATCTATCATTTCCTGATTGGGAATAGGACTCTGCATAGGCTTAAGGGACATATTTTGTACTTTGTTAACATCTCTAATATCTACCTTAACACCACCAACTTTTGTAATATTTAACTTATCATCAATTAGTGTTGCTCTTGTTGCAGGGCTTTTAAGCGCACCCCCAATAACCTCTTTGAACTCAGCAAAATTATTAGTGACTTCCCTACCTACCTGACCAAATACACTGTCTGTGCCTTTACCAAAAAACTTAGTAGGCCCACCAACTTTAAATCCCATCGTGTTACCTAAGTACTTTGTAGTGTTTTTTACAAAACTTGTAGCTGCACTAGTAACAGTTTTAAATCCTTTTTGGATACCTACAACTACTCTTCTTGCAGTATCAATTATTGTAGAAGCACCTCTAACTAAAGCACTGCTGTGTTTTAAACCTGCACTCAATAGCCTCATTGCGCCCTGCCCAAGCCCTTTAAACATGGTACTTATCAGTGGGCCTAGTCCCGGTATAAAAGACAAAGCTATTTGCCCAAAGACACCAAGTTTTCCAAACCACTTGCCTACTTTTTTAAACGCTTTTTTAATAAATTTGCCTAACTTTTTAAAAGGTTTAAATAGTTTTTTAAAAAATCCCATTTGTTATTCCTCTGATTTTTTCAAGTCTTCAGTAAGTTCAAAGGCAGCAGAACCTCTAATGTCATCTAAGGTGTCTCCAAAATCATCCATTAAAGCTAACAACCTTGCTCGTTGAGAATTATATTTATCTTCTGTCATAAAAGCTTCGTTAGCTAAAATAGCATTAATAGCACTTACCTTTCTTTCCTTGTCACTTTGGTATTCTTGAAAGTCAAAGTTAGCTTGATCTCTTAGTGACTGCCAAGCTTGAGAAAGTGCTGTCTTATCCATATCAAACTGAAAAGATGCTTGTTGCTGATTAGATGCATTTGTAGCTGCTGTATCTGCAAGATTAGCTTTCCTTCTCCATTCTACATTAGACTGTTCAACTGCTTGAGCATTAGAAACATTGAACTGCTCAACTTGAACATCTTGCTGACTATTGAACTGTCTTATTTGAGTGTTTATTTGAGAAAGAAATTGCTCTGCTTGTAGCTCATTACCTGCATTAATAGCTGCTACTCTATTAGTCTCAGCAGAATTAAACTGTTCAAGGGAATTTACTTGTTGTGAATTAAACTGAGCAAGCTGTCCTGCTAAACTTGTAACATACTGTTGAGTTTGTAAATCACTTGTAGCATTAAACTGCCTAGCAGCATTTTGCTGGGCTACATCACTTAACATTCTTTGCTGTTTTTGTTGAGAGTCCAGCATGTAAGCTTGCTGCTCATTATTTAAATTAGCCATGTCCATAGACAAGAAGTTTCTAGCATTTTCAATACTTACTTTAGTTAGCGAATCTGCTGCTTGCAGATCCATAGAAGCTAAAGTAGTTGCATCCTGCAAAATAGTTTGTTGTCTATTATTTAGATCTTGTAGTGTAGCTGTCTGTATAAACTTACTATTAGCTAACTCTATCTGTTGAGTAGCATTAAACTTAGTCAGATCAATATTAGCCACAGTAGAGGCATTCTGCATTGCAGATTGTTGATCAACATTTAATTGAGCCAATCCCATCTGTTGAGCAAGACTTGCATTTACTTTATTAACTTCTAAACGCTTATTAAGATTAGCTAATTCTGTCTGCTGTGCATTAGTTAAACTCTCAGACGCTGCTTGATTCTTAGCTGTTAGAAATGAAAGTCTCATTTGTTGATCATTAGATAGATTAGCTAACTCCATCTGTTGAACAAACTCTTGATTCTTTTGCATGAAGTTTGCAGATACTTGCATCTCAGCCATTCTTTCTTGATTGACTGCGCTTTGATCAGCACCCATTCTTTCTGCTTCAACTTGTAAGTTAGCAAGTTCTATCTGCTGATCATTTCCAAGATTAGCCATTTCTGCTTGCTGTTCATTCTGCAGACTAGCCAGCCTTACTTGTTGCCTCTGCTCTGACTCAGTTACCTGTGCTTGCTGAGTAAACTGCTCTTGAGTCAGGTTAATCTGTTGAGCAAGGGTAGCTGATTGAGATTCAGCAGATTGTCTATTAGCAACATTAGTTAACCTTAACTGCATCTCCTGAGAAGCTTGCTGTAAGTTAGCTTGTTGTTGATTAGATAAGTTTTGATTAGCCCTTTGTTGTAGGGCTGCTGCATTACTTTGAGCTATTGGAATAGAGGTCTGAATAATTGCATTAAACAAAGCATCCCTACCTACTGTAGAAACACTTAAACCTCTAGCATTTAATCTAGACTCTACTAATTGTACTGCAGGTCTAGCCCAAGTAGGTGTAGTTCCTTCATCAATACCAGCTAATAAACTTTCTAACTGAGCAGATACAAGAGCTTCTTGAGGCATTGCAGCTATTGCAGCTTGTACTTGAACTTCTGCTGTATCAACTTGAGCTGTTACAGAAGCAGGATTATCTAAAATAGCTTCTGCAATATTTTCAGGTATTTCACCTATTTCTTGAAGCAGTGATCTTGCAGCACCTTTAGCTGCTTCACCCTTAACTTCTCTTCTTTCAGCAGCTTCATAACCTACAGAACCTACAATAATAGCCTCAGTACCTGTAGCAGCAACCTCATCTAGTATTGCATTTCGTTGTTGTCTTTCTGCGTCAGGAGTAGCTGCTAATTGAATAGTTTCCCCTGTAACAGGATCTACTTGAGATCTAAGATCTTCAGAAAATTCTGTTTTGGGGGCTAGTCCTTCTTCTTCATCTAATCTATTTCTTTCGGCTGCATCAGTCTTAGTTCTTATTGCTGCGGAAGCTTCAGCTAAACGCCCAACCTCTCCTTCAGCAAAGTCAGTATCTTCAAAACCTAAAACATAATTCCTACCTTTACCTACTGCTGCATGATAAGCAATAAAATCAGGATACGCGCCATTATCTACTGCTTTTTTAGCCCAAGGATATCTAGCGTAATAGGCAGCTTCAGCAGATGTAAATACTTTAAGAGTAGGTGCATCTACACCAAATTTAGCTGCCTCTTTTTTAATATCATCAGCAGAAGTTAGTTGTCTTTCAGTGTCTTCTACTGTATCAGCAAGAATATCACTAACACCTACAGCAGTATCAGTTAACTCTTCTACACT
>Ga0208793_1000536_pt1 | contig 25401 bp, 31 predicted proteins | sample 17_taG_FD_184092 | JGI IMG/M metagenome (GOLD analysis project Ga0208793, IMG submission 184092) | Marine viral communities from the Subarctic Pacific Ocean - 17_ETSP_OMZ_AT15314 metaG (SPAdes) (version 2) | ecosystem: Environmental > Aquatic > Marine > Oceanic | place: Pacific Ocean | collected...
TTATTTGTTAAGTCATCATAATCACCTGAGAATGCGTCTGTAATTCCGTAACCTGCAACGGTTGTTGGTTTACTGGTTAAACTAGCAAACACTCCATCAAATGCGTCTGTAATTCCGTAACCTGCAACTGTTGTTGGTTTACTGGTTAAACTAGCAAACACTCCATCAAATGCGTCTGTAATTCCGTAACCTGCAACGGTTGTTGGTGTTGATGTAATTGAACTAAATGCCAAAGAGGTTGTCTTCAATGATGTAAGGTCTACACTATTTCCATTTGAAATAGTTAGGTCCGGTGTGCTAAAACTTAGCGTTTGGCTGTCTGTTTCACTTGTGATATAACCTGCGTCATTGCTGAATGTTGATACCGGTAATGCATCAGTTTGTGTTTTAGTGTAATAAGGTGTCAATGCAGCTGCTTTTAGATAAGCTTCATCATTTGTCCACTGTGAATTTGATCCACTTTTGTTTGTGAGTGTGTCTGTTGAATCTGCTTTTATAAAACCTTCTGTGTTGGCAGTGATTACAGTTTGTGCTCTGGCATCAGTAAAATATAAATTACTTCCTTCAGTTAAATCATCTGTATCTTTGGTAGCTAATCTACTATCAAACCTGCTGTCTGTGTAATAAAGATTGGTGCCTTCAGTTAAATCATCTGTATCTTTGGTAGCTAATCTACTATCAAACCTGCTGTCTGTATAATAAAGGTTAGTGCCTTCAGTTAAATCATCTGTATCTTTGGTTGCAAGGTCTGTGTTGAATTGAGCTGAGTCTCTAGCAGTTGTGTAATATAAATTAGTAGGACCTTCTGCTAAATCATCTGTGTCCATAAAACTTAAATCTAAGTTGGCGCCGGTTTCTAAATCAACTCTGGCATCAGCACGTGCATCTGTGTAATATTGATTTGTGCCTTCACTAATTTCTGTAGTTGTCAGCGTAACATTACCAACCAAACTGTTTACGCTAATAACCGCTGAAGTTACATTGACACTGGCTGGTGTAATATTTAATTCTACTAAATCAGGATCATCAATTACAGTGACAGCTAAATTAAGATCTGATGTTGGTAAGGTTGTGTAAACACTCATGGCGTGACTCCTTGCTTGACAAACGCATTACCTTGAATAAGTCTTGTTTTGTCAGATGCGGCGTCAGTCATTATAATGTCATAAACCCAAGTGCCAGGATCCATGTCAGCTGTAACAGTGTCTACCAATAATAATGAAAATGTTCCTGCAGGTCCGTCTGTGACCGTTGCAGTAAAATCTACATAACTGGTAGCGTTGAAACTTTGTTTTAATCTTCCGCTGAAACTGTAGTTAGTAATATCTAGTATTACATTGTCTTCTTTAACCTGAAAGCTTCTGCGGAAGTCTGCGTTCTGGTTAATTGTTATGTTGTATGTGGCTGCCATTAGTTTATAAAACTCCCAAGTAAGAATACTAACCCTTGATAGCCCCACGTAATTGTAAGGTAAAGTAATATCAGGTTAGAGAGGGTTGTTAAACTTCTGATTAATTTATCTAGATCATTCATAAGATGCTTCCTTGTTTTATTTGTATACAAGTTTATTTATCTGTTTTGAAATCAACAGAAAATGCTCAGGCGTTCCACAAGGAGAGAAAACCTGAGCTACCATGCCTTACAGAACCCTCACTGTTTGGTTGGTATAGTATTTATGGCTTTTTTGTGAGAATTAACGGCATAATGAATTAATGATTAATTAGCCATTAAAAAACCCCACATAGCTTTAAGGGGGCTATGTGAGGCTAGTGTTTACTAGCTCTAGTAAACTATTGCATCTCTGCAAATCCAATTGTAACAAGGTTCAACTAAAACCTTTTATTTTGGTAACAGTATTTATAAGTTATAAGCAACAATCATTAGTATTATACCTATAATTAAATAAATCACGCTGTCTCCTCATAAATCATCCAGTTTGGAAACATGTATGGAAAAGTAACGTCTTCATTGCAATCTAATTTAAATTTTTCTTTACTTGTTGGATCTTGCCATACAACTTCACGTGGATATTCACAATAAATGTTTATCCGTTCATTGTCAGGATACTTTTTATGTAATCTGTTTACTGCATTTAGAGCCGCGCCAGCATTAACATACTTTTTGTGAAAAGCGTATTCACTGTGGCCTTTTTTCTCATTCCACTCTAACATAGTGACTACTACTTTATTTTCCATTACGCTGTCTCCTTCAACTGTATATTCCATTGTTCACTGTAAGGTGTTAATTTCAAGTGAAGAAACACCAATGAAATTTTACTCCAACTTAACCCACAATCTCTAAGATCCAAAACAAGTCTTTGTTCTTTGCCATCATCCATTGGATATTCTTTATAAAATTCTTCTTGTGTCATTGTATTTGCTCCATTTTTTTTGTCATAACTTTATTGTTATACTTATAGTATACACTAAGATGTCTTACTTGTCAACCGTTATTTGTATTTTTCTGCGTATCTTATTACAAATTCACGTAATTCTTCTTGTGTTGGAGCCCGTAATTCAAAGGGTTTTTCCAACATCTCATAAACTTCTGCCCAAAATTCAAATTTAGATGTGCAACGTTCTATGATATCTTGTGCGTCTGTCATTTTTGCAACCGGGATTGATCTGCAACACTTTCAAAGAATGCCGCACTTGCCAACAATCTTTCACGTCTTTGATTTAGTGTGGGATGTGTTAATCTCCACAAGAAATACGCATCAGCTTTGGAGAGTCTTTTGTGTTCACCTGAATTGTATCTTTTCATTACACTTTTTGCATGATCAAATTGCTCTGGTGCAATATGATAATTGTGTATGCATCTTTTGGTGTGTTTAATCAACCATCTGTGTGCTAGTTTATAGTGATGATTTGTTTTCCACCAACTGTTAAATTTTCTGTGTCTTTCTTTGTTCATTTTCCTGCTCCTATATATGCCGCTTTATCAAATACAGCTTTGCAATCTAAATTGTTGCGTTGTGTTTCACTTAGACGGTTAAACTCAGATATTGGCATATTATAAACTTTGTGACCCACCCAAGTTCCAGCTAATTTGCGTAGCACTAGATCTTTGTCTAATGCTGTTTGATTTTCATATTCAAATTTATCTATAACTCTAAAACCTGAATTGAAACTGTATATTTCAACTGTAATCATTTATTTTGCTCCTAATAGTATTTATTTTAATTGCTTGCCTGTTGTTTACCCATTGAATGTGTTTGTTGCACACTAAACACCATAATTGAAATGCATGTGGGCCTTTGCCTCTGCGTAATTCTACAGGATGATTTGCACAATTTGCCGCTATTCCTTTAATCATAACATATATCCTTGTTCTTTTAGTATTTGTGTTAATGCAACATCTTCATCTTCACTGTAGTGTTTACTGCTACCTGAATATTTGATTTGTGCAATACGTTCTTGTTCTGCCATACGCATTTCATGTTCTAGCTGTTCTAATTCAACAGCATCATTTAAATAGGTGTATTTGTTAATTTGTTTACAATCTATTTGTGCCCAAGGATTAATCTGTTGTATGTCATGCAACACTACACTTGTATCTGGACGCTTACGCACATAAACACCATCATGCACCCACAACAACAGTTTGTATCTGTCTAAGTTACTCATTACAGTCATCATTTGCCTTGTTTCATAGTCTTGATATAGATATGCTAAGAAACTACCTATGCTGTATTTCTTGTCTACACCTACACAATACTTTTTGTATGCACTGATTTCTTTGGCGTATTGTTTGTTAACAATTTTAGTAACCTCTGTTTTTATACTTTTAAGGCCTAACCACAGTGGATGTTTAAACATTTCTGCACGGTCTTCTGAGTTCCATATAATCTTTTGAATACTACCGTATAAACTGCTTTTTGCACCAAAACCCATTGCTGTTATGGCTTCTTTTACCATAGCAATTTTGTGCTCTTCACTTGTATTTGTGTTTACTAGCGTTTTGGCTAGAGTTTTACGGAATTGTGCTTTATCAAACATTAATTCTGTTAACACACTTGTATCTACTGAATGTCCATCCAACAACATCTTATAAAATGAAAATACACTTGTGCGTAAATCAACTTCAAAACAACTACCTAATGCCGCTTCTCTTACAACACTGCTCATGCCTTGAAGTGCAAAACTACCTCTGTAATATATGCGTCCGCTTAATGTTGTAGTGTAGTATTGTGGTATTTCATGCCAAGTTTTACCACTTAATTTACAAGTTACAGTTTGATTGAAGCCAATTGCAAGTTTTTGTATTGCAAGAGCATCAATAATGTATCTCTTTAGTTTTTCATTACGGGCACCATCAGCTGTCCAGTTTTTGTATGTTTGTTTGATGTATCTTTCTAAGTTTTCTACATCAATTTCAATGTAGTCTATGTTATCACCAATATCTTGTGCTTTGGCTTGAAATTCATCACCAAATGCTTCAGTAAACTTTTTTGGTTCTGCTTTCATTAAACTATCTACAATATGTATGTTTGGAATACCATAACTTTTTTTACCTGTCATACTGTTTCCTTGTTGTGTAATAATGTATAGTGGATAGTTGTCTTGAAACCAATTAAACCAGTAATGCAGTTTATTATCTTTTTTGTATCTGTATAGAAATGCATCTCTTATTTCATCAAGACTCAATTGAATTGCATTGTCTTTTCTTGGAAACATTCTATACTTCAAAACCTTAAAGGGTATTACATACAACCAAACATAAGCAATTTCTTCATAACTTGCACCTCTACTCATTTTACTTGGTTTATGTTTCAGTGTCATGGCGTCAACAATTTCACTTAAATTAAATTTATTAACTTCCATTCCTTCTGTTAGATGTTTGTATTGCATTTGTTTGCTCCTATTGATCTATGTTGTATGATATATGTATTATATCTATTAGTGTAACACACAACCGTGTTTTTGTCTACATAGCCATCACACGCAATGTTGTTTAAAAAAAGTCTATTCATCTGCCATACCCCAATATCCTGCTTCTATCATTGAAGTAAGACATCCCCAAATAAGAGTTTGTGCTTCTCTTTGTTGTGATGTGTTCATTGCGGCTGCCATTATGTCTGAAAAACTGTATGCACTTACGCCGTTGTCAATTGCCCATTGTTCAAATTTATCAAATTTTTGTTGTGCTGAATTGCGTAAATTTACAGGCATATCCCAAAATCCAGTGCATGCAAAATCTTTAAGATCTTCTATGTCTGCATCTGTTAGGTTATCACGTAGTTTGTGAAGGGTTCTTGTTTTTGTGAATTTACCAACCCAATGGTTAGGTCTGACTTGTTCACAAGTGTAGTTGTCTAAAAATATTTGAATAGTTTTATTCATATCAGTCTCCTTAGTTTATGTAGAAATACACTTTTTCTACATTTGTATTTATCATAATAACACAAAAACGGTGTTTTGTCAAGTTTTTGAAGTCAAAGAAAAACCCTATGCACCATAGTTTTTGAGAAAACATGCATAGGGTTTTAATTGATAACCATATCAAAGATACGCTGTATACAGTAAGGGCAACTAACTGCGGGCACATGAAATGTTTCATTCTTGTTTGGAGCTGTGCTATGAAATAAACACAAATAACCCGTATACAACTTTAAGTTAAAAATTTGTAGGCTTTTAATGAACATAGTTTGAGTAAAGAGATACAAAATATTTTTTTAACTTACAATACTATTTATACACTAAGAAACGTTAATTGTCAACCTCTAATTGTCAAACTCTAATTCTTTGGCCATACGTTCATTGTATTTCTTTCTGTGGTAATATACGTTTGCGGCTGTGCAACCTAATTCATGTGCAATACTTGTGAGTGTTGCACCATTTTCTAATCTATACACAATTTCTGCTTGTAGTGTTTCAGTGTTTACCATTGCATCTTTACTAAAACCTTGACTGTATCCGTTTTGTCCAGATTGTTGTGTTTGTTTACCTGACTTATTCAATATTATTTCTTCTGGTAATCTTGGCTCAAGTCCGTGTAAAACTAACCATTCATCTATATTTGGTTCACTTGTTGCAACAGCCGTTACATTATGATACCATCTATAACAAACATACTCTCCTGGGCATTCTGCTAGTAATTTTTTAACTGCTACAAAATGAACTAATTTGTTGAATTGGTGCAATGGCAGTGCTCTGTTAAAGCCGCCTTTAAGGCGGTCTATAGTGTATTTCTGATTGGATTTGGGCATTTGGTAGTCCTGTGATTTTTGACGCTATATATAGCCCTTGTTGAGCGTCTAAGACGCCTTAATTGACTATATGTTGTTAGTATGTTCCACCGTCTATGGAGTTAGCTGTAATGTCTCTATTCTCCCATTGACTGGTAGTGCTGTTGTATTGTAAACTTTGTCCGTCTGACACGGCTGTTATAGTGACATCACTTAAACTATCTAGGGTTGTAATTGCACCACTTGATGTGTTGATCCACTGTGATGTTGTGCTGTCATATTTTAGTATTTGATTGTTTTGAACAGTTGTTAGAGTAACGTCTTTTAATTTATTTAGGTTAACGTCAGCTTGAACGTCTGTTCCGCTTGGGGTGTATTGATGTTGTGTTCCTGAATTTAGTGTAATTACGCTCATGTTTATAACTCCAATGCACTGTCATATGTTGTAGCAATTATTTCAACTGTATTATCTTCAGTTAATTTTAATTCTTGCACTCTAAAGTATTTACGTGTTTGTCCTGCGCCAGTTCCCCAACCCAAGTCATCAAGTCTTACTTCAATTACATCACCACTGGCTAATAACAATGCTGTGTGAGCCGCTATAAAACTTAATTGATATAAATCTCTACTTTGCTCTACTATTTGTGTAATCAACTCTTCAACTAACGTTGCGTCAGTGATCAATGTATAATCATCTTTTGTTTCTAATATAGCGCCACCGTCTTCAGCCTTATATGTAAAATTTTGATATACAACTAAGTCATCATTCCACTTTTCATTAGCATTATTAAAATGTCCTGTAATTTTATTTAGTTTAGCTGCTTTGGCTGGAAGTGCCAATGAAACTTCACCAAGGATATTATCTTTGTTAAATATTCTACTGCTTGGAATACTCAACTCTTCATCTTTCTTACGGATACGTAATTCATACTTACCATCAACAAACAATAACATGCCGTTGCAAGTTTCTAATATTTCACTGATGTTGTCAAATATTTGTTTGTCTGTTTGTAAAAATCCATTCAATGGATATCCTGCACCACCACGGACAGCACTTATATTGCCTGGTTGACACTGATTTCTTGCAATTTTAAAACTATCTAAGTTGATATTTGTTCCTGCAACCCAAGTTCCATTACCTAATCTATCCAGGCCTTTTCCGTAAAATGGGTGTATCAAATAGTCATACAACACATTTGCAGGGTTTTGATCAGCACCACTTGTATAACTACTTGCTGAAAGATCACCCGCTTCATCACCATCAGTTAACTGAATCACGTCTATAATTTCTTTGCCTTTTAGTGTTGCATTGAATGTTGGTAACTGTCCACCAAACCTTTCATCTGCTTGAAGTTTTATTGCCAAATAACTTATAGCTTGTAATCTGTGCATAGAACCCCAAACACTACTACCAACACTAGCAGTCAATGTTGCATCAGTTAATTGACCTGATATTCCAGGATACCATGCAATGTAAAAACTTATACCTGTAAATTTTGTGCCAGACATAAAGTTTTGTAATTGATATCCACCACTGGCTAACTGAGTTTTGGTTCCATTAACAGCACTGTCCCAAACAACTGTATCATTGAACCATAGCTGTGTTATATCATCAATATTACCTTCACACATAGCAATAGCCATATTTAAATATTCTGTATTTGTTGCTTTACCTTCTGCATCAATGCCTTGCACATTACCTGCACCATCACTGGCTTCAACAAATACTCTTGTTCCACCCATGCGTTGTTCACCATACAATGCGTAAATTGGATCATTATTTGATTGTTTATTAACCATAACGTTAGGACGGACACTTGCAACTACTTGCTGTTGTTGTGTCTTTTCAGCTCTACGTTGCTGGCTGTTTGAGAATGCACCTTTAAACGCCTCACCAATTAATTTTCCTATTTGTTCTTTACCCATGGGTTTTATGTCTCCATATGCTGTAAGGCTGATTAGGTTTTTCTAATGGAAATCTTTTCATTCTATTAAATCCATCTACGTTTGTCCATGCTGTATTCATACAAACAATATATCCACTTGGATATAACTGTGTATCTACTATAACTATATCACCTGTTTGTGGATCTTCCACACGTTTATAACCATGCTTTGGTAACCATTTACCTGTTATATTAAATTTACGGGCAGTTCTAATAGCGCCTGTTTTATTAGTGTATTTATTATAAATTGATTTGAGTGTATCTGTGCCGTGCATGTAGTCATGATATTCCATAAACAATGTGCAACAATCATTCTTGCCACGCACATATGCTTGCTGTTGCTTTTCAGCTAACCACAGTCCTACTTTCATTTGTGTAGCACCATCCATTAATCAGGTTCTCTCCAAGTAATTTCTTTTTGAATATCAACTGCGTATTGAAATCCAACATCACCTGTAAAATATGCCTGTTGACTTGTGTTGTTTGTATAACGTGTTGCCACTCTATCAAAATTTGTCCAGTGACTACTCATATCAATGCTTACAAGACTTTGATCACCTTGTGAATTTTGTGTTACACTTAGCAAATCAATGTATCCTTTGAACAATACAATTTGATGTGCAACAGCATAATCTTCCATAAATGCTCTGTATATTGTTACCGGCTTATCAATGTATTCTAAACTTTGTGCTTGAATCATTACTGAATCTTCAGTTGGATCCAATGGAACAATACCGGCTACAGTTATGTTAAGTTTGTCAATACTAAAGTTTGCGTTGTCAGTGTAGTCACTTATAGCAAGCAATCCACCTGCAGCTTTGTATGTGTTGCCGTCACTTAGTGTTAGGTCATATGGTGCTTGTGTTATGTAGTAATTGTGCGTAGCATCAATGTTTATTGCTACGCAATCAAAGTATTGTATAGTTTCTTTTGCTACTATCTGTTCTAGGGTTGCCATATTTTATTTCCAATTATCTAAATCAAATGCTACAGTTACAGTATAGTAATTGTGTTCATCTACGCTGTATTCAAATTGATCTGAATTTAGTGTTACAACACAATTACCTGGATTTTTGTAAACTAAGTCTGTTTGTGCCACTGCTGCTCTTAATGGCCATGGCATTCTAACTTTAGCTTCACCAAACGCATTTGAAGCCGCAGCACCAATTGATGTGTGTAATTTACCATTTTCATTTTCACTACTTAGAAACACTTCACCTTGACGGAATGCTTCTGGATCACTAGCAGTAAGTCCTTCTAGGAATAGCACTGTATCACCTATAGCTGATTGAGTAATTGCACTACCTGATAAACTACTATTTGTGTCCATCATATCTGCCCAAAGTATGCTAACACCATCTTTGTTTCTTAGGTTAAACATGAAAGGTGTGCTTTGTCCGTGGCCCGCCTGTGCAACTGCATGAAACTTTTGAAAGTCTTCTGCACTCATTGGTGGATATTCTACTTCTAGTATCCATTTTGTGTGTGCTGAACTGCGGGTGTATTTTAAACCACTTTGTGAATTGTTAACAATTGTTGGTGCATTATATAAAATGTTTGCACTGGTTGGTGATATGTGACTTGGCCAAAATTTGAGTGCATTGTATCCATCAGTAGTCCATTCATCATGTGTATCATAAATGTCTGCCTGTTCAGCTGTTGTTAATACTGGAGCTGTGTATGTGTCTGGTAATGCTTCAATAAACAATGCAATATCTTCTCCATCTGGGTATCTACCTTCTGCATCTGGTTCTTCTGTTAGTGTTACACTTTGTAAATATCCATTAGTGTCAACTGTAGTATTAAATGTTGCTGACGTAGTTCCATTTGTATAATAACTAGGTGTAGTTGTGCCAGCTTTCCAATATTTACTTGTGTTTACTTTACCACCTGGTGCGGTAGTTGATGCACCTGTCTGGTAAGTGAAAGTTTCATTACCGGGTAATAATAAACTAACTGTGTCAATTTCATATGGATTGTCATCAGCTCCAAATGGACCTACTTGACCTTGTGTGCTGTCTACCTGTGGTAATGTCATATCTATGTTTGGAAATAACTTAATCCAGTCAAACTTTAAGGTTGAGAATGATGTTGTTTCATTTCCATCTCCATCATACATAATTGACATACCTTCAGCTGCTGATCCTTCATCTGGGGCAAAACTATCAAAATCAAATACATCTTGACTGTTTGTTTGACGTGTAGCACTAGTTATTTCATCAACATGAACAACCTGCAATCCAAAACCAAATTGATGGTTTGGTGGCACACTAAATGATGTAGGTGTTTGACTTGGTGGTTCTATAGTTAAAAATTGTAATTTTCCGTCACCGCCACTATTAATAAATGGTGCCCAATCAGTTGTAAATGCTGAACTTGTATATGGATTTGTAAGTGCCGCATCAAAATAAAATTCAACTTCATTTCTGCCATAGACATTTGGCCCAAGACTCTTTATATAAACAGTTTGGCTTAGTGTTGTTGCACCATTAACTGCGTTACTCATAATAAGAGTTCCGCTTTGTGAATTTTGCCAATTAATTTCATCAACAGTCCACAATACATCAGTGCCGGTTAAATCTATTCTAAAAGGATAATTACCTTGAGTTGGTTCTACTGATGCTGTAGGACCTGTTGGTGTTCTGCTAGTAGTATCAAAGACTGGAACTGTGCATGCAAAATCAGAGAAACATTCCCAATAATCATTGTGTCCTGTTATCTCTTTTATATACATTCCGCCTGTAGTTGTATAAGCTGTTGGGACGGCAGGTGTTGATCCAAATGAATTGTGGTATTCACTTCCGCTATTTTGTGCTGGTAATGTAGTTGGAATATTATGAACTAATACTTTTGGATAAGGTCTAGTAAGTCCACTAACTATTGCTGGTGGATTTTGAAGGTGTATTACATTAATGTTATTGTCAATAATGTTTGGGTTAAAACCTTCAAGTCCTGAAGGAAGTGGATATGCTTGTGCAATAGTGTCATATGTTATAGTTGAAGATTGAAATAATTTATGCGTGTTTTGAACTAATGATCCACTAGCTTGTCCAAATACTCCTAAATCAGTTAAAGTATTTAATGCTTGGCTGTTAATATGATCATTAACTGTTGGATTAACTGTTCTGTCCCAGGCAATTACATTACCATTTGTTGAATTAATTAAATCTTCATTGCCAGAAACTGGAATCCAAAATCTAGGTTGTAATGGATCACCTGCTGAAATCAGTGCTGTGTCTAATTCACTTGGTGCATTTTCTTGTATTATACCTGAATCTCTTTTATTAAATGTTCTAGTAGCTGCTGTATGACTTGTAACTACCCATTCAGTGCCATCCCAAAATGCATCAATTTGATCACCTGATGTAATGCCCCAACCGGAATAATCTGCGTTTGATTTCAGTTTAGCTGTTGTATATGGGTTGTTGGCATTAATTCTTATTTGAGAGAATCTATTTGTTCCAGCTCCACCGGCACCACTACCTTCTGCATAATATGAGCTTAAATTGTTTGTTGGATCACCGTAAAAACTTGAACCGTAAATAATTGTAAGAGCTGAGTCAGTATAAACATCAAATATTCTATAAGTTGATGTTTCAAGTGATGAAACATTTTTTAAGTAATATGGATTATTTGAAAATTCTCCTTGAAACTGCCATCCACCGTCAATGTTTGTTGGATCTCCATCACTAATGCTTAACGCACTTGGTTTAGGCCATTTTATTCTAGCATTAGTAACTTGTGCCCATGGCTTTGTAGAAGCCAATTGTGGCATAGGATAAAAACTTATTTCAAGGTTGTTAACTACATTCCCTCCACGCGGCATAAAGTCCATAGGAATACCGGAGCTGTATGACAGAGTATGTCTACCCGGAATTCCTGGAACTGGGTCAAGTGTAAATACATCTACTGTTCCATGCCTATTATAAGGATAGTTTACACTATTTGGTGAATTATGAGTTGTAGCTACAAGTGAATCTGTAGCAGGGTCATAATCTGGATAACCAAAGTTTTGACGTCCATCTGAGAAAGTTCTCATATACATCTTAGAAACAGTAACATATCTTTCATGTGGTTCAAGAGTTACAGGTGTAGTTGGAGAAACTATTGGCAGTCTGACATCAAACATAGCAGGATATGAATTTGGAACATAGTCCGCCCATAATTCTGGAATAGTTAAAAGATGAGAAATTTTTCCGTCTATGTAAAGACCACTTCCATTTGTATAATTTCTACCAGCATCAAAGTTTGGTGCGGTTGTTAGTGGATACGCCAGATCAAATCTATTACTGTTAATAATAAACATATCAGCATCCTGAAGAACACCATTTGAATCATAAGTTCTATTATGAAAAAGCGGATATATATAATCATTTCCTAATATTGTATCTTCTGTGTTTTGAATTGCAAATGTTTTAGTATTCAGCCAATCATTATCTTGATAATTCCAATTAAATGTTATTAAAGTTCCGTCAGATAGATTTAATGGAGTAGATGAATCTGCTGCTAACTCACTTAAATCTACACACACTATACCTGAATGTCTTGACCAAGAAGTATATGGAATAGTATTATATGGTGCAACCTGTTGGCTTGGAACTGCATTAGGTCCTGCACCTTGATCAATTTCATTCAGTGTTTTTCCACCTGGATAAAACTTATCTGATGATATCATAAAGTTTGTAACTGAACCGTTAACATTTATATAACCTGACAATGCGCCAGTGTTTTCATCTTTTTCTGTTGCAACTCTAAATGTAGTGCTGCTTTGAACATCAGCAAACATATTAGGAACTTGGCCAGCTGTAATAAGGCTACCCCATGATCCATTTACATTAGTTGTTGCTAATTTCATTCCGTCTTCAAATTCATGATCAGTAGTTGTTGTAACTAACATTGGACCACCAGGTGAAAACCCTGGATCTAAAGCTGCTGATTGAATAGTTTCACTGTCAATTAATTTCTTTGTTGCAACAACCAATGGTTTATTCCAAAAGTCATAGCGTGATAAGTGTCCAGCATATGATTGATTTTCATAGTAGCTACCAAACTTTGAAATGTTTTGCATCACTTCACTTGTGGTAGCTGTAATGCTCAATGGGTTTAACCAAGCCTTGTATGTTCCTGTTAACAGTTCATCTATTCTGCGTGTTAGTCCGCTTGTTGTATTACCCCAATAACTTGGATCAATATAATCTGTTGTAAGTCCTGTTGGATACGTAAATATTTGTCTCATGTCAGCCATTAATAAATCCCCTGTTTTCCACGTCTGTTATATGCACGCTGGATAATGCCTTCTACTGCTTTTTTATTCTTAAGAAGAAATTCTGTTCCAGATTGTGTGTCTATTGCTTGTATTGTTATATTTACCGCTGGTGCTCTACCGCCAATTTGATCCATTGGAGTAATAGTTGCTGGTCCTGTAATAAGTTCTGGTTTTCCACCTTCACCTGCAATACCAAACTTACCTGCGCCTAGTGTTCCGCCGTTTGCAAAGAAGCCACCAAACAAACTACCTAATCCGCCACCGCCAAATAGTCCACCTAGCATGCCACCAAGGCCGCCACCGCCCATTCCGCCACCGCCAAATACTTGACCTAATATGCCGCCAAATCCACCAGCACCTTGTGACATTGAACCTAGTTTGTTTTGGAAGAAAGTTGCAAAGTTACTCAAGTCCATTTTACCTGTGTGTAATGCGTTACCTAATGTGCTGGCAAATACTTCTTCAAATGTTTGTGCACCCGTCATTGCTGATTGGTTAACTTGTGTTGCCATGCTGTTCATTTCACCAACACTTCCAAGCTTCATGTCTTTGAATGAGGCAATAACTGCATCACGTAAGTCTGGAAAAACACTGTTACCAACTAAGTAATTCCACATATTATTTGCGCCATCTTTTACGCCGTTATACATACCACTTGCTTTGTTAACAACACCATCTTTCATATCACCAAATGCACCTACTGTAGCATCTTTTAATTCTATTGCTTTTTGTTTGATTGCACTTAATGTATCAACAGCTTTTTGGAATACACCAACAACTGCATCAACAATAGTTTTTAATCCTTCAAATCCTGCTTGTAGCGCCGGTAATGCAATCTCATAGACAGTTTTCATTATCTCCCACATGCTAGTGGCAACATCAACAATAAACTGGAATGCTTCTTTTAATAATGGTAACCAATCATCAACCAATGGTTGAATCTTTTCTGCTATAAATCCTAATGCTTCAAATAGTTTTGTCATTATTGGAACAATTACTTCTGTAAGTAATGTTCCTATCAATTCAAATACAGGTTGTAAATTACTGATTGCTGTTTGAACCTTTTCAATAATAGCAGGCATGTTTGCTAATATCTTTTCACTTAGATCCAATAACATTGGCATCAATGGTTCAATTGCATCAGTCATCATTTGACCCAGGCCTTCTTTCAAGCGTCCAATGTTGTCATTGAATGCTTCTGCCTGTTCAGCTGCTTCTAATGGAATAATGTTTGTGTTTTCTGCAACATCATCAAGTGTTGCTTGTAAATCTTCAGCACTTTCATTCATGCTGGCAAACTGTTGTTGAATTAATGGACCTGCACGTCCACCAACAACTTTTGCAAAATCTTCTGTTGTAATCTTGCCTTCATTTAAGGCATTCATCATTTCTTGTAATAGATCTGGACCTGACTTCAAATTGCCATTCAAGTCTAATATACTATCACCAAGTTTGTCAGTAACAGCGGCAAATGATTTTTGTCCTTCTGTTCCTGCTTTTAATCTGCTTGTGGTTTGAAGCATAGCTCTATCAAATGTAGCAGCATCAATACCTGCTTCATTCATAGCTTGTTTCATTACTTGGAAGCCTTCAAATGCTTCCCCACTCATTGCTGATCCGGCTGCTCTTGCACTCTTGGCCAAGTCATCCATTGCTGTAATTTTATCACCAACAATTTTAACCGCGCCTAAGGCAGCAAAAGCGGCACCTGCCGCCCCCATTGCAACCTTAAATTTATTGGCACTTCCTGTAAGCCCGCCAAGTCCGCCTGAGATCTTGTTAATTGATCCACTTGCGTTGTCCTTGGCGTTAATATTAATATTATAATCTGCCATTAGTTCATCCTTTTATTTTGTTGCTGATACTGGTATTCATAATATTTAGCCCAGCCCTGCAACTCTAGTGTGCTTACATTGTGCAGGATCCATTCTACACTTTGTCCTATTTCTCCAGCAATTTTGAAGAGCAAGAGTGTATCAAGATCCTCTGTTAGTTTCCCAAGGTGCCGTTTGCTGCGTCCTTGGCCGCATTTAATTCTGTGCAAACACGGATGATAATATTAGGATCAACTTCACGCATCAGCACATCTTTGTCTGCTTGCTTGAATAACTTTTTACCATCTTTGTCTAATGCTTTTTGAATTAATGTTTCTACCAATGCGGCAACTAATTCACCTTTTGCATGTAATTCAAGAACTTTTTGTTCTTGTGCAAATGTTGATACATTCTTAAAATAGACTGTTGTTTCCCATTCAGGAACTTCAATACTATTAAGTTCTCCTGCTAGTTGGTCTCTAAAATGACCTTTTGCTTTATTTAATACGCTCATAATTATCTTTTCCTTGTTGTTGTTTTGCGTAGAGCTACCTCAACTATCCCGTTGGGTGCTTGTCTACTTGTTTTTTCTGAATCCAATACTCCAATGTATGGGACTGTGTTTTTTGCCAATGGGGCAATCTTTCTTCCGTTCATTCCACGGAAAACATTTTGCCAACCTTGACGGGCTCTACCTGTATCAATTGGAGTGGTAGCACGTAGGTTTGCAACTAAATCACGTGAAAAAGCGGACAAGTCTTTGGATACTTCTGCATACAGTTCTTTTTTAATTCCTGCTTGTGTCTGAGCCATTAACTTGTCCTTTTTTCTTTAAGATGCAGTTGTAAGTGGACCGTCACCTGTAAATGACAAAGATGTAGTAATCATATCTTCAACACCTACAGCGGTTTCTACTGAAGTAACAATTGCATTACCTGTATAGGTAGTAGTTCCTGCTATTTCATAAGCAACCAATGACACTTCTGCGCCAATAACTGGGTATGTTTCAGTTGTGTCAAACACAGCTTCCGCTGTTCCTTCCCAACTTGCCATACCTGGTTTGATGCATTTCCACTCAGCACCCATGTAAGATGCTTCAATTGTTTCTGCGTTTTGTGTAATAGTCCATGCAGTTAATTGAGCCACGTTTGTGGATCCACCATCAACTGACAAAGCACCATTTTTTCCTGATATACATGCCATGTAATATCTCCTTTATGTATTATTTAATTGGTAACAATATTCTACAGTGAATATTATTCCACAACTTGCAAAAGGGGCACTTTCACCCGTTGTGATAGTTTCAACTCTCGTGAGCCTAATATCTTCTACAGTTGAGTCTAGACTTCTATCTTCCATTAGTGTGTTTTCAATAGCTTCTACGGCAATATTTCTTTGCGTATCACGTTCTCTTCCACCCACTACTAGCACAATGCTGACTTCCATTAACCCTTTACGCATTAACCCATCTGAACCCATTGACATAGTAATATCTTCAATTTCTTCATTTGTGGTTTCAATGTAAACGGCTGGAAAGGCAGTTGCGGCAAGTTCTTCAATCACAATAGGATCTCTTTGAACTACACCAAGTTTCACACTGCGTTGCGCCTTAAGACGCTCAACTATTTCTACTAATATATCTTCTCTGCGTGCCATTATCTATACAACCTATTTTGACTTACTTGCTTGACATCTGAGTTGTCAATAGTTCCGTCATCTTCAAAATCATATTTTATTCCTACACCAAATTGTAGTTCCCATTCTTCAGTGAACCTATCTTTATAAAAAGATAATTGTTCTCTGTAGGGATCACCTTCTGGTCTGAATGTAGATAACCTTGGCAGAATATAGCCATACAAGGCTTGATATACTGTAGTTTTAGTCCACTGTGCTTCAACTAATTTACTACTGTCAAATTCACTACGGCTATAGAACTTGTTCCACCATTTGAATTGAATCATGTTGATAACATCAGTCTGTGCTTTGGCCAGTTCTTCTGTCCAATCATCAACTCCTTGTTGGAAAACTTCTGGAGCGTATTCTTCTAAATTTGTATTTGTAGCAAATGCCATTTTCTTCTCCTGTAAAATAACTGGAGCAGTTGCCCACTCCAGTTTGCTTTAAGCTATAATTAAGCTGTTCCTACAACTACACCACGTGATGCGTCAAGGACTGAAACACCAAATGCTGCTGAAGCAACAATGTCATTACCTACAGCTGCTGCTCTGCGTTCTACTTCTAAGTTTACGCCGCCTTGCATTGCCATTCTTAGAGCGTCTTGTGAGAACACTGCAAAGTTTGGAGTTGTAAGACCTGTGTTACCTGCGTCAAAGTGTGAAGATACATAACATGGAACGCCTGCAATCATACCAATGAAACCAGTTCTCATTGCTGCGTTTTGTGTTTCACCACCTGCAAAAGCTGATGAACCAATTTTTTCCATAAAGTCTTTGTAAGAAGTTGCTGCAACTATACAGTTAAGAGCACCTGTTTCACCGTTAGCACGGATTGTTCCAATTGCATCATAAAGGTCAGTTAACAAGTCAGATGATGGAGCTACTGCTGTGCCTAAGCCTGTGCCAATTGCTACTGAAACTTGCTTGTCAACTTCTGCTGCAATTGCGTTACCCATAACTCTACCCATTTCAGATGGATCAATTCCACCTAAGTCACGTAGGACTGTGCGTGCTGCAATCAAGTCTAAGTTGATTGATTTTTTAGTGTTAGTTGGAAGCGTTGAAGCAAAGTCTGCCTCAATTTCTTGTGTTCCGTCACCGTTGTTTGTTACTACTGTTGCGTCTACTGAACCCATAACAGCCACTTGTGCTGATGCTGAGCCTGCCGCCACTGATACTGATGGGATGATTAATCCTGGTAGGTATAGTGAGTTTTCTTGTGCAGCAAATACTGTTGCTGCTTGTGTAGGGACCATTAAAGCGTCTAAGTTGATGCCTGATCCATATTCATTTGCGTATGCCATAATATTTTCCTTTTATATTATAAAATTAAACTTTGCCTTGCATTTTCATCTTTTTATAGATTTCTCTATGCTCAGGCTTGTTCATGTCAAGTTGTGCTAAATCAAAATCTTTTTGATCAGCGTTAATTGTATTACCCGTAGAGCCTGCACCACTTGGGCCTGCACTCTTAAAATACTGGTTACTTGATAGGAACTCTTCAACTAAATGGTGAACATTCATAGGATCAGCTGAATCCGTATATCTTTGTTTACCTTCTTTGTCAGTAACTATTACATTACCTTCTGTATCTAGTTTAATGCTCTTTCTCAATAGTTGAGCCACGTGATCAGGCGCAACACTTTTGGCTTTAGATGCCGCATCAATTAATGCACCATCAATTTTGATTGTCTCAAGTTCAGTTCTAAGTCTCAGAATTTCTCCTTCTGACTTTTCTTTCTGCTTCTTAAGAACACCATTAAAGTCTTCCTTCTTAATCAGTTGCTCTTCCTCAATCTGCTCTTTCAAGCCTTTGAGTGCTTTGTATTCATCCACGTCAACATTTTCATATTTCTTGTTAACTTGGGCAACACGTTTGCCAATTAATTCATTTACTTCTTCTTGAGTAAATGTTTTAGTGGCTTCAACCTGGGATTCTATATTTTGGCCTGTTTCTGTATCCCCAGTGTCTACAGTGTCAGTTTGTGTTTCCACGCCATGAGTTTCAATTGTCATGTCAATATTCCTTTTATTAAGTTAGGGTTGGATGCAATATGCATCTACTTATATATTTCTATATACGTTTATTTATCCTTTTACTCTTCTTCAAAGTTTTCTACAGGCACCCAATAGTGTTGGCAGTTGTATCCACCACGCACTACATACGGATCACCAGGCTCTTTTCCTGCCCAAGTTTCTCCATTCCAGATGTTCTGTATTTCTTCATCAGTCATTTGTAATCCCAACATACTTCTGCAAAATGGTCTTGATGTTGCCATCAATCCACCAGCATATTCAAAGCGTTCAATCTTCTGACGCTTTGCTCTGCTTTTTGCAAATGTTCCGTTGTAACTACCTACAACACTTTCTGCTTTTGTGCTCAACAACGTTGCTAATGCAGCCGCTGTGTTTACATCTCCTGGTAATTTACGTTTAATTTGTGCTACAAGATCTGCGTGTTGAGCTCCTGTTGCCTTACGTAATTTACGTTGCAGTTTCTTTACTTCAGGATTATTAGAATCCATATGGACTCCGCTAATTCTTCCACGCACTTGATTAACCAAAGCCGCTGTAGTTACACCAGCAACTGTGGCAAGCACGGCTGTCTTAATTACATCTTCACTAGCACTGTTGACAGTGTTAGCTAATTCATCTTGTGAACTTTGTAGTAATGCACTTTCTGCCACATAGTCTGCAGGTTCAACTGGCAAACTACTTTGGTCTAATAAGTCTGTGCTTACATCTCTTAAACTGTTTGCACTGGCACGCACACTTTCAGCATGACGTCCAAATGCTTGATTTATCTGTGGTCTCAAAGCCTCAACTGGTAGACCTTGGGATACCAGTTCCGCTACTTCTGACTCTAATGCTTTAGCATTGTCAAACACACCAGCTTGAACTTCTTCTAATGTATTCTCCAAAACTTTGTCATGTTTTTTAACATTGAACTTTGCCATGTTTATCCTTCATGTGTGTAACCTTGTTCAAGAAGCAACAAATGTTCTGCTTCTGATTCTACAATTACACTTTTCCCTGTGCGTGGATCTACCATCACGTGTGTTTCAAACTCTTCAGTTGAATTCATGTCTGCAAGTATTTCACTTTGCAATTCTGCATCATCTACAGTTAGTGCAACAATTTGTCTGCTAATCTCATCTTGGAACTTAGCGTTTGTAACACCTGAACTGCGTGTTTTCATTAAGAAGTCTAGTTCTAAATGTTCATCTCTCATGTCAAATGTTTCTGGATATTCTAAACTAAAGTCTTCTGGCATACCTAATGCTTGCCAATCTAACCAAGTAATCCACATTTGATATTCTGTTTCTTTGAGTGTGTCAGCCATGTCTGATAGCTTTGCATTTAATAACTGACGCTCTACTTGGAGTGCTGTTCCTGACATAGGTGAACCTGTTGTAGCCTGAATGGCACTTGTATGCGTCATGCGTTGAATTGATTGCACACTGTTTGCTATTGCTTTTAGTATACTATCTGTTGTTGATAGACTTGGTGAAAGCAGATAAGGTTTCAATCCTGGATCAACGCTTTCATCTAAGTTAAGAACACTGCCTGCACCAGCAACTGCGTCAGTTGAAGTTGGTTTCACTAGTGTAGGATGTGAACTAATTCTTAAATGTTGTTCAATTTCACTTGCACAATTGTAAATGAATTTCTGTTGGTTAGCCACGTCTGCAACTAAACTAATTCCCACACCTTTTGTAGGGCTTTTTAATGGAGCATGGAATATAAATGGAATGTAACCCAATGGATTCTCATGTTCTTCATAGCTTTCAATAGCACGGTAATCACCAGTGTTGGAATCTTTGCTTACTTTGTATTTGTGAACACTATCTTTATACCAACAAGTAAATGTAACATATTGATCATTTTCTGATTCTCTTACTTTGATATATTCCAATTGCATTTTGCCTGCAATGTTTCTTTCCCAATAAAAATCTAAAACGTTTTGAGGAGTATACATTGCTGCATAAGCACGGATACCTAATTGAATTGCTTCAGCTTCTGTTTCTACTTTGTAACTTGGTTTGTCTACTAGTATCCAAGTTGATCCATGCACCATTGCCAAATCATTTGCATTCTTTAAGAAACTGTCTAGACTTTGTCCTTCTTGGTCAGTGTCATACAACCAGGCATTTACCAATGGATTGTTAATTAATAATCCAATATCACGCTTAGGTAATGTTCTGAACAAGAAGCTACGGTAAATGTCTACAGTAGTTTGCACATGGTTATCTAATGGAGTAGAGTTTAATCTCTTTCCATACTGGTCACCAGGCGCTTGATTTTCACCAATGTATTGTGTTAAATAACTACCACTCTTATACAATTCACCACCCACGTATGATTTGTAATGATAGTTGGCCTGTTTTGCTACATCACTGTAACTTGGATGCGTTTGTTCTAATTGTTCTAATGTCAACATAATTATATTTTCCTTTATAAAGGTAGTCATCACAATAATGATCAGTTATTGCTGCTATATCAGTTATTTATCCTTTTAGTAATGTCCAAACAACTGTGGTTTTTTGCCAAGCTCAGGCTGTGGCCTTCTTATAGGGTTTATCCAATGCACTAGATAACCCAGTGCATCATTCATGTGGTCTAAGTTTCCGCTTTTGTCTGGAATTTGTGTTCCTTCACGGTAAACTTGACTGCTTATACATTTGATTAAGTTTCTACACCTAGGGTCCACACTTAATTTAACAGTTCCGTCCGTTGCTTTAAGACTTGCGTTCACCGCCGCTATTCTATCTTTCACTGGTGGATTGATATTCTTAACTTTAAGTGTGAACCCTGAGTTTCTTAGTATGTGATGGTCACTAGTGTTTGAACTGGTCTTACGTGCTTGTCCACTTGCGTCCGGGTAGACCCATAACCTGTTATCTGGATAACGGTTTATCAGTTCTTCTGCCATTTCAAATGTGTTTGATCCTTCCATACTGATTTCATCTATTACGCTTATTTCATTTCCGTTAATTCTAGCAATTGCGGCAACTAGCGGGCTTACGTTAAAGTCCATTGCCACGTGTAGTATTTCATTCTTCTTAAAGTCTAAGTCTTGTTTCTTAATATGAACTGCACTATCCCAATTGTAGTAAATGCTTCCACTGTATTGTTCAAAGCTGGCTTCATATTCTTGTCTAAAACTTTTCTCATCTAATTCATTGCGGGCTTGTTCTATTTCCTCTGGTAACACATTGCCACCTTGCAGAGTTGTGTATTGAAAACTCTTCCAATTGTCTTGAGCGTGTGCACCTTGCCATAATTCATATATCCAACTGCCTTTGCCTTTTGGTGTTGTGATAAACAAGCCACTTCCTTGTTTGTCACTCAGTGCTGGTCTACAAACTTCTGTCCACATCTTTTTATCAATCATTGCCGCTTCATCCATGATCAAATAATCCATACTCACACCACGTAAACTATCTGGGTTGTCTGCACTGCGTAAATAAATCTTTGAACCATTGATCAATGTAATACAAAGATCACTTTCATTTATTTTCTTTACCCATCTGCATCTAATAAACTTCTCTTTTAGATCATCCCAAATAATTTGTTTGGCTTGTCTATAACTTGGAAATACCGCAAAGATGTTTGAGTTAGGAAAACGTGCATGTTTGGCAATTTCATGCATTGCCAAAAAACTCTTCCCCCAACGTCTGCCAGCAACTACAACTTTGAATCTGTTGATGTCATTGCTAACTTCTTTTTGAACATCACTTAGTGGCATTTGATTTTCCATTTACATAAAGACCAAACCAAGCCGCACCTGCACCAATCATTGTGCTAGTAAATGCTGCTTGAGCATTGTTTGGTTCTGGCAAATCCATAAACCAATTAATAACCAAATAGAAACTTATCATATAAGTTAGTATCAGCATTCTTGGAATTATCCTCCATGCATCTAAATGTGCGGGGGTTAGTTTCATGTTACTTGCCGTATTTCTTCTTGCCTTTTTTCTTCTTAGCCATTTTACAGTCCGCCCTTTACCATTCCTATAACAGTTGATACAACTAAGATAATAAGCACAGCCCAAATGCGTGTGTCTATCTTCTCAATTGCTTTTGATTGCTTTGCCATATCAGCCTCCAAGTGTTTCAAGTGATTATCTTTAATCACATCAATATTGTGTTTAATTTCAACAATATCTTTGCTGTTCTGCTCTGTGACTTCTGCCCACTTGTTTTCTTGTTTGCTCATTGGTAGCTTTCCTTTTATTAGTTTAGTCTGTCCAAGGTAGAATAGTTCCTGCCTCTTCATCTAATGGAGCATCTGTTTGGTTAAGAACGTTTTTACCTAGCCATATCTGCATAGTAACATTGTTCTTTTCCATAGCGTTTCTCCACTGTGCTCTGCGTAATGCTATCTTGCCTTGGCTTTTGCCTTCATCAATAACATCTCTATAGTTTCTGTTTAGTGTATCTGTGCTTACACCTAAAACGTAGGCTATTTCTTTGATAGTGCATTGTATTTCACACAAGTTGCGTAATACAGCTTTGTCTACTTTAATAGGTGGTCTTCCTTTGACTTTGCCCTGTTTGTCCTCAGTGTTGTCCGCATTTTCATTCATGGTAGAACTCCTTTACTTAGTGTAAGTCAACCCAAGTTCCGCTGCCGGTAACAATTGCGTAAACTTGTAGTTTATCATCTGTGCTGTTATAAATTACTGTTCCTGTGTCTACACTGCTTAATGCATTTCTTTGAGTTGTAGTCATGTTTACAAACTTAAATGGCACAGTAGCAGTAGCCTGCTTTTGATTGATACTAAGTTCTGCTTCATCTGAACTATCATGTGTTAGTGCAGCCAATTTCATTGTGCTTAATTCACCATTGTTTGCACTTTTGTATCTTGCACCAAAGTATCCAACTTTTAATTGACCTTGTGTATCATCTTGAACTGAAAATTCCTGCCATGATTCAGCATCATTTGGTATTGTTCCACTGCCCCAATTTAGATTTGTTTTAACACCAGTTGACAAGTCACTAGTGGCATTTGACATATCTGTTTGGATTTGCAATGCAGTGTTTGGCGTAGTTGAACTAGGTGCTAATTCTACTCTAACCTGTCCAGACATATTGTGTTTGACATCACCAGTGTTGGTGTCTTTGCTCATCTGATAAATGGTTTGATTAAAAGTTCCATCATCATTCAGCACATCAAAGTATTGATATTTTAAATCACCATCTCTGTAACTACGCAATTGGTTGTTGTATGTTAAACTTCCAAAGCCTTGATCTGTTCCGCTTTTAATACTAACTGAATAATCATCATCACTTATGTTAAAGAACTCTGCCGCAACTGCATCATTATTATCCCAATCAGCTTTGACTACTAGAGGTGCTTCATCATCACCATTTTGGTTTTGAAGTGTTGCACTCTTTTGTGCCATGAATCTTCCGTAAATATATGCCCAATCTTTGTTGGCTTGAATTATATTATCTTGGCTCAAGTCATCCCAACTATAAGCTCTGAACCAAGCTTCAGGATCAGTGCCGTCATCATTGTTTGATTGAAACTGAATGCCGCCTTGGTATTGAGTTAAACCGCCATCATCACTGGTCATGTTAAAATCAATGGCAGGGCCTCTTGAATCAAATCCACCGCCTAAGGTTTCTGTTCCCAAATCACGTTGAACAATTATACTAGCAACTCCACCAGACTTGTCTTCATCATTCTCACGGTTTGCATAAATGTTTTGTCCGTAGTTGCCTGATTCATTTGTAAATCCACCCATGGTTGTGAGTGTGCTGTCTACATCAACACTTCCACTGAGTGTCAAACTTGATGCATCTTCAATTGCCGTAACTGCATCACTGTCATCATATTTGTTTGCAAGTATTACCGCGTCAGATCCGTTTGAACTGACATAAAGTGTTTGTGCCGCAACATCCATTGCAACTTCATATTGTTCCAGGCTACCTGCTGGTGAACCCGTTCCTCTTTTTAATTTAATAGTTCCCATTAGTAGGTTCCTCCATCTGTTAATGCTGATAAATCTACACTGCTTAAACTGCCGCTTATAGTTAAGTCTGGTGAAAGGAAACTCAGCGTTTGATTATCAGTTTCACTTGTCAAATAACCTGCGTCATTTGTAAACATTGAAATGTTTCCTGATTTGTTTGTTAGCGTTTCTGTTGAATCAGCTTTTATGTAAGCCGCACCATTTGATAATTCATTGTTGTTTGTTGGTATTGTAGGTTTATTTGTTAAACTAGCGTATGCGCCATCAAATGCATCTGTTATTCCATAACCTGAAACGGTTGTTGGTGTTGACGTTATGGCACTGAATGCCAAAGCTGTTGTCTTCAATGGTGTAAGGTCTACATTATTTCCACCTGAAATAGTCAATGTTGGTGTGCTGAAAGTCAGTGTTTGGCTGTCTGTTTCACTTGTGATATAACCTGCGTCATTGCTGAATGTTGATACCGGTAATGCATCAGTTTGTGTTTTAGTGTAATAAGGTGTCAATGCAGCTGCTTTTAGATAAGCTT
>Ga0208793_1000537_pt1 | contig 25397 bp, 24 predicted proteins | sample 17_taG_FD_184092 | JGI IMG/M metagenome (GOLD analysis project Ga0208793, IMG submission 184092) | Marine viral communities from the Subarctic Pacific Ocean - 17_ETSP_OMZ_AT15314 metaG (SPAdes) (version 2) | ecosystem: Environmental > Aquatic > Marine > Oceanic | place: Pacific Ocean | collected...
AATCATTTGTGTGTTTTGCTGTGCAAGTCTTTGCTTTATCAGTTTTTGAGAATGCCAGGTGTTTCAATGGGTTCAAGTCATCATTTAGCGAGCCATACCATGATAAAAACACACAACACCCTCACTTACACCGCATCCCTGTTAACAGCCTTCGCTTTGTTGCTGGTGTTACCCAGTTGGTTAGCATTCACACTGGTTCTTATCGGAGCCACTTTGTGGGCCATCCACAATCTGCAGCTATCAGCCGCTCAAATTAAAGTCATCGGACAGTTTGTTGTAGAGTTTCTCGGTTTCAGTGCCTTGGTCTTGTTGTTCGTACTCACCTTTGTGTTGATGAATGGTTTGCTTCTGGCATGATACTGACTTTATCAATTCAGCTTCTGTTCAAGTTAATGGGTGATAATCATTGATTTAAACCAAAGCATGAACCCATGAGATACTTGTTATTGACCCCAGCGATCTTTTTATTGTCTGCTTGTGTGCAACCACCCAAGCCCTTACGTGGTGAGTTTGCCAATGTCAGTCCCAAAGCCTACCAACAAAACCCACAGGCTGACTTGGCGATACGCTGGACTGGTTTTGTGGTGGATGTGGATAACAATGCCAACAGCAGTTGTTTGATTGTGCGGGCCAAAGTGCCCAATGAAATGGCCAAACCTTCTTATCGGTATCGGGTTGACCAAGGGCGCTTCATTGCCTGCAAACCGACCTTTCTGGAACCTGCCAGTTTTATCAACAGGCCCGTGACCGTGACCGGAAAAGCCCGTCGCTTGGTACACAAGAAAATCGATGAATATGACTACGCCTACCCTCTGGTAGATGCTGCGGTCATATTTGTTTGGTAGGGAATGGTTTGGCCTTGGATAAAACCTGATCAACCTTAACCATGACATCAACCACCTGTATCAGATCCATGGCCCCTGGAAACTCGGTTTTGGTACCCCATTTGAGCTCAGACAACTCGCGGTTGTGGTATTGCAAACAAGCTTCTGGGTATTTATCGACAGTCAATTCCGGAAATTGGTATGAACCAGATCTTTTGAAATTACTGGCAGCCAAAAGACCTATCACTGGCGTGCCCACAGCCCCAGCCATGTGCAATGGCCCTGAATCGGGTGAAACCACCAAATCCGCCAATTTCAACAGACACAGTAATTGTTTCAGGGTATCCTGCCCAACGATATTTTGCACTGGGTGCTGACATGCCGCCTCGATGTCGCCAATGAATTGTTTTTCATAGGTAGAAGGACCACCGGTGAGCAGCACTTGTGCATCAAACCGTTCCACTATCAAGTCCACCAAGCGGGCATATTTTTCAACCGTCCAATTGCGCCACTGGTGACTTGAACATGGACTGATGATAACGGTGCGCTGAGTTGCATCAATCAGCTGACGGGCAAAGGATTTATCGGCTTCACTGACGGGAATGTCCCAATTCATGATGCGTTGCTCACAACCCAGGTATTCAGCGAATTGCATGAAGCCATCCAACACATGACAATCATGTAAATAAGGAATGCGCTCATTGATGACCCAGCCATGCATTTCTTTGGACCTGTTTTTATCATAACCAATCCGCCGTTTGGCGGGTATGAACCGCGAGACCAAATTGGCTCGAAATGACAACTGCATTTGTAACAGCACATCAAAAACCTGGCCATTCAGTTCTTGACGCAGACGCCTGATACCTGACCAACCTTGGGACTTGTCAAACACCACAAATGTCACACCCGGCAAGCCTTGTAATAACTTATATTCCAGCTTGCCCACGACCCAGGTGATTTTGGCTTCCGGAAAACGGTGCTGCAGGGTTTTGACCACCGGCACCACATGGGTAACATCACCCAAAGCCGAGAGTCTGAAGATACAAATTGAACGAAGTTCTGATGGCAGGTTTGTTGTCATCAATCAAATCATTTAAAATAAACCATTCTAACACCAGGCCAGCCCAAATTTTGCACACCATCAGCAAAAAAAATGACACCATCATCGTCAATGATGACCTCAAAAACGAAGTCTCTGCCGACTGGTTTGAGCAATCATACTGGTTAAATCAGGGCCGGCTACTGGGCGCCAACTCTGGCCGTGGATCCGCTTGGGTCATCAAATCCGAATGGGGCAAATGGGTGCTGCGGCATTATTTTCGCGGTGGCTTGTATGCCAAAATCAATCGCGACAGTTACCTGTGGTCCGGCCTAAAAAACACCCGCGCCTACCGGGAATTTATGTTGCTTGAAAAAATCAACAGCTTGGGCTTACCCAGTGCCCAACCCATAGCGGCAAAAATAACCCAACATGGATTGATGTATCGCAATGACTTGATCATGGCCCACATCCCCCATGACCTGACTTTTGCTGAAGCCATTGGCCAAGAAACTTACAACCAACCCAACATATGGCAACAAATTGGCCACACCATTGCTCAATTTCACCACAATGGCATATACCATTCCGATCTCAATGCGCATAACATATTACTGAGTAACAACCAGGTATACCTCATTGATTTTGACAAAGGCCAAGTGCGCACACCACACCCCAGCTGGCAACAAGCCAACATGTTAAGACTCAAGCGTTCCATTGAAAAAATATCCATGTCATCTTGTGACGGTGAATTGGCACCCTTGTGGCAGGGTTTAATGCAGGGTTATGATGCCTGATTTAGTCACCGACCAACTGCAGCGACCACTGAAAGATTTGCGCATCTCATTGACGGACCGCTGCCAGTTTCGTTGTCGCTATTGTCTGCCGGCTGAGCATGTTGATGTGATGCGCCAACAAAGTCAGGTTGAACACCAGCTCAGCTATGCTGAAATTGAACAGGTGGTGGCTGCCAGCGCCAAACTGGGTGTGGAGAAAATCAGGTTGACTGGTGGAGAGCCTTTGCTGCGCAAAAATGTGGACCAGCTGATTGCTAAAATCAAACGCATTGAAGGCATCAAAGAAGTGGCTTTAACCACCAACGCAGGCTTGTTGGACCCAGTGTTGGATGATTTGGTGGCAGCTGGTTTGGATCGCATCACCATCAGCCTCGATGCCCTGGATCAACAACTGTTTGAACAAATCACCGACACCCGCTATCAGGTTGAAGACATCCTCAACAGCATTGACCGTTGTGCCGCATCGGCATTGAAATCAGTCAAATTAAACTGCGTCATCCAAAAAGGCGTCAATGAATCCCAAGTCATTCCCTTACTGGAACGCTTCCGGGGTACCGGTGTGGTGGTCAGGTTTATTGAATTTATGGATGTGGGGACCCTCAACAGCTGGCAACGTGACCAGGTATTTGATAGCCAGCTGGCACTGGAAATGATTCAACAACATTGGCCTTTTACGCCATTACAGGCCAGTCAGAAGGGTGAAGTCGCCAACCGCTTTAAATTCGATGATGGCGGCGGCGAATTTGGTATGATTTCATCCATCAGCCAACCGTTCTGTCACGACTGTAATCGTGCGCGGTTAAGCACCCAAGGACAAATATTCACTTGTTTGTTTGCCCACAAGGGACACAACATCAAACCCACCCTACATGACCCGCAAGCTTTGCTAAGCCAGTTGAAATCCATTTGGCAACAGCGAACTGATCAATATTCAGCCTTGCGACACCAACAAAAAACATCAACATTGCCCAAAGTGGAAATGTTTGTGATTGGAGGATAAGCCATGAGTTCTGGATTCAGCCACATCGATGCCAACAACAACCCCACCATGGTGGATGTCGGGGACAAAGCCGTCACCACCAGAACAGCCACAGCTGAATGCCTGATTAAACTACCAGAAGTGGTTAAAAATCAATGGCATGGCGCTGACATTGAAAGTAAAAAAGGTCCTGTGATTCACACCGCTATCATTGCCGGCGTTATGGCCGCCAAACGCACCCACGAATTAATCCCATTCTGCCACCCTTTGGGTTTAGAAAACTGCCAGGTTCACATCGAAGCCGATGACAAGCAGGACATGGTGGTCACTTGTACCTGTCGGGTCAGTGGCAAAACCGGGGTCGAAATGGAAGCCTTAACTGGGGTATCGGTGGCAGCGCTGACGGTCTATGACATGTGCAAAGCCCTCAGCCATGACATCGTCATCAGCAGCACCCGTTTGGTGCAAAAATCGGGTGGTAAATCTGACCTCAACAACACCACAAAACCATGACCATCAAAATTGAATTCTATGGCCGCCTGAAAGAAGATTTCAATGCGACCAGCACCGAATGGACTTTTCAACCTGACACCACTGTCGAAGCGTTGTACCAATCGTTGTGTGATACCCATCAGGTCACCGCGAACATTCACGTGGTCAGACCCATCATCAACGACACCTTCGTCGATTGGCAACAACACATCGCACCGCACGACGTGGTGGGTTTCTTTCCACCCGCATCAGGAGGTTGAATGTTTTCGTTGAGCGACCAAGCCATTGATCCAAAGCGTTTGAAGGCACAAGTGACAGACCCGCGAAGCGGCGGTTTTGTGAGTTTTGAAGGCTGGGTCAGGAATCACAATGACAACAAGCAAGTGGAAGCTTTGCACTATGAAGCCCATGAAAAGTTAGCGCTCCAAGTGGGCAATGACATCATTGTCCAAGCCCTAAAACAATTCGACATCAACGCCGCTGTTTGCTGCCACCGCATAGGCGCACTGCAAGTCGGTGACATGGCGATTTGGGTCGGGGTATCTGCCGACCACCGTCAGGCCGCCTTTGCAGCCTGTGAATTCATTCTCAACCAAACCAAGGCCCAAGTGCCCATCTGGAAAAATGAACATTACAGCGATGGTGCCACCGGCTGGGTTGAAGCCAACCTCTGACCAGATAGATGCCAGCCTTTGATCACCAAAAATTTGTTAAAGACCTGCCCAAAGCACCTGGCGTCTACCAAATGTTTGATGACCAAAACGAGGTCATTTATGTGGGTAAGGCCCGGGCCTTAAAAAATCGCGTGGCCAGCTACTTTACCGGCAAAGCCAAAGACAACAAAACCATGGCGCTGGTGGCTGCCATTGACCACATGGCTTTTCACATCACCCGCTCTGAAGCCGAAGCCCTGCTGCTGGAAAACCAGCTGATCAAGAAACACAGCCCCAAATACAATGTCTTGCTCAAGGACGGCAAAAGTTACCCTTACATTTATTGTTCGACCAATGAAGATGAGTTCCCTTTGCTGGAATTCAGGCGCGGTAAAAAAGACGGCAAAGGCCGCTATTTTGGCCCCTACCCCAGTGCCGCCTATGTCAGAAACTCGCTACACTTTTTGCAGAAAGTCTTCAAAGTCAGGCAGTGCAACAACGCCACGTTCCAAAACCGCTCAAGGCCTTGTTTACAACACCAAATCAACCGCTGTACCGCACCTTGTGTGGGCTATGTCACCCAAGCAGAGTACCAGCAACAATTGCAATACACGTTCGATTTCATGGAAGGCAAATCCAATCAAGTGGTCGACGAGCTGATGCAGCGCATGGAAAAAGCAGCGGAGACCCAACAATATGAAGAAGCCGCCACCATCAGGGATCAAATCAAAGCCATCCGCATGATTCAATCCAAACAGTCAGTTGAACTCAAACCCGATGACAATTTTGATCTGATTACCGTGGCACAACAGCACCGGACTTACATCGCCACAGTCGGTACCGTGCGCAATGGCCAATTCATGGGTTACCGCAACCATTACCCAGCCACCCCCAAAGACACCCCTTTGGATGAATTCATGCATGCTTTTATTGGCTTGTATTATGACGACGAGATCACTGCCGATGCCATTTTGTGTAATGTCCTGCCCACAGACAAAGCCGTCATCGCCGACATGTTATCAGCGATCAAAGGCAAACAAGTGTTTGTGACCGACAAGCCCAGGGGCAACCGCTTGAAGTTGTTGCGACAAACCGAAGAAAACATGCAAAACGCCCTGATAGTCAAAGCCAATAAGTTTCAGACGTGGCAGAACAAATGGGCCACCTGGCAAACCGAACTGGGTTTTGACCAAGCGCCTGAGCGGGTTGAGTGTTTTGATATCAGCCACCAAATGGGCGAACACACCCGCGCCTCCTGTGTGGTCTTTGATGACCAGGGGCCAGTAAAAAAACAATACCGCCAGTACATCATGGAAAACATCACCGCTGCCGATGATTATGCAGCGATGCGTCAGGTTATCGAAAAAAGACTGGCCAGTATCAACAAAAGCCAGCTGGGATATCCTGACGTGTTTGTTATCGATGGCGGCAAAGGCCAGGTCAAACAAGCCGTAGAAATTTTGGCAGAACACCAAATCGATACCATCAGGGTCATCGGTGTCACCAAGGACGACCAGCGCACCGCCGGCGAAGAACGCATTTACTTACCAGAAACTAAACAGTTCATCAAACCAGAAAGCCACGGCCTGTTGTCACTGATGATTCAATTTATTCGCGACGAAGCCCACCGCTTCGCCATCAAAAGCCACCGCAAGGCCTTTAAAAAGTCACGCAAAACCTCTACCCTCGAAGACATTCCAGGCATCGGCGAAAAACGCCGCAACCAATTATTGAAACACTTTGGTGGTTTACAAGGACTCAACAAAGCCAGTTTCGATGACCTCAAACAAGTCGACGGCATAAGCGACAAAATGGCCCAAAGCATCTATCAATTCCTACACCCGCAAGCCAAGTAGTCAACCCACATTTTCTCTACCGTCATCCTCGGGCTCGCCTTAAGCACCTGCTGTTAGTGGCCCCGGGATACATTTGATGCGCTTTAAATTAACCCAACACAACCAAAAGAACTCGAGATCTAACTCCCCTCTTGAGAGGGGGTTTGGGGGTGTGTTTTGACGAACTATCAAAAAAATCGAAAACTTCAGTCAATAAAGCCACAACACCAAACCAAAATCAATCAGCACTGGGTTCGACTGTAATCCGCCCATCCGGTTGAATGTAATAATCAGTGGGCTCCCCGGCCTCAACAATGCGGGCGCGGTGCGCTATCTCAGCACCCTCATCCTAATACACCCCAACTACCGCCACCCTCAGACATCCCTATTACCGTCATCCTCGGGCTCGCCTTAAGCGCCTACTGTTGGTGACCCGGGGATCCATTGAATACACTTTGAACAGAGGCATAATTACCAACTTCACCCTCGCCCACCCCAACTACCGTCATCCTCGGGCTCGCCTTAAGCACCTGCTGTTAGTGACCCCGCGATCCATTTGATGCGCTTTAAATTAACCCAACACAACCAAAAGAACTCGAGATCTAACTCCCCTCTTGAGAGGGGGTTTGGGGGTGTGTTTTGACGAACTATCAAAAAATCGAAAGCTTCACTCAATAAAGCCACAACACCAAACCAAAATCAATCAGCACTGGGTTCGACGGTAATCCGCCCATCCGGTTGAATGTAATAATCAGCGGGCTCTCCGGCCTCAACAATGCGGGCGCGGTGCGCTATCTCAACACCCTTGTAACTGTGAATCTGGTGGGTTAAGCGGTAAAAAATCCACACCCGGGTACCCGGCGTCAATTGCAAACGCAAGGGCTCGTCACCGGTGTGCTGCGACACCCGTTGCGCCAGTGCCGGCGAATACACCGACTGCACCATCCCGGTATAAATCATCACCAACATAATCACCAAGCCATGAATGGCACTCAAGCCACCCAGCAGCACCAGGTAATACCGACCCCATAAGTTAACCTGTGGCCAGGTCATCACCACCACCAATAGACACCAGGCAGCAAACAAATAACCATACTGGGCAGCACTGGCAGCGATGGGCAATACCGGTAACAACAAAGCCACCCCGCCGGCCAACAACGCCAACATGGCCTTTTTACTGGAATGCCACATCACCAGCCAAAAACCCATTACCAACAGCGCAGCCAAAACCGGTGGTACGCGCCAGCCTTTGGATGTGGTGGTGTGCGGTTCGACCTCAATCGGTGTCACCCAATACAATTGATACTCAAGCCAGCGCCAAGGTGCATGCCAGAAACCCAAAGAGTAATGGGTGCCCTCAGGTTGTTGCATCAACACCGGCAAGCGCAAATACAGGTACACAACAGCCACCAAACCTGAGGCCAAACAGGCCAGCAGCCACTTTTTTCTGAAGCCATTAAACAGCCAAACCACACCCAGTAAAGCCGGGATGGCCAGCGCCGATTCTTTACTCATCAGTGCCGCAGCGGTTAATATCATCGACATCACCAGCACCAGCCACACCCGTGCCCCACTGACTATGGCCAATATCAACAGCAACAAAGCACTCATCACCAGCAGATCGGCCATGGTGGCCACCCAACCATGGACATACATGGCATAAGGCGAGGTCACAAACAACACTGCCAGGATCCAGGATGCTGCCGCCGAAAGCCCCAAGCGCCGTGCAATCAGTACCAACAAAACGGTGTTAATTGAACCCCAAACCACCAACAAGGCATGAAATAACCACGGGTGCGCAAATCCATGGTAAGAAACCCACAACCAAATATTGAAGGTTAATGGCCGGTATTGGTAAGCATCCAGATCAAACCAACCCAACCAAGGCAATTCTGCCACAGTGGCCACATTGGCCCGTGCCGCCCATTGCAATTCGTCATGACTGAAATACCCTGGATTAAATACCAAAGGCAGCTGTAAGACCAAAGCCGATCCAAACACCAACAACAACCATTGTCCCCATGACAATTGATTCAGCAGCTGAGATGCCTGCTCACACCAGCCTATCAAGCGGTTATGCAAGCGGACATGCCAATGGGACTGTATATGTTCAGCAGGTAACATTCAGGTTAAAATAGTCAGCGTTGAGATAGACTTATTATAAAGCTTTCAAATGAAATGTCTCAGTGATATCAAATCTAACTTTTGCACATTTCTGCTGTACATGCATCTTTTAAGGTATGCACTACTCTGGTATCCCATCAAATATAAAAGCCTTATTTAGTTTTGTGAAGAATCACACAAATGGTTTTGGTATTTAAGCTAAAGTATTGGCTTTAATTAGGCTTTTTGCAAGTCATGACATCTAATCCACTGACACTGATTTTTTTGTTTATCAGCAGCTTACTGGCTTTCACATCGGCTTTTTCTCAAGTGGCTTACTTGGAAGAGGATGGTTTACTGATCATCGAACTCGAGTCGGTTTCCGGTATTCCCAATGGTTGGTCTGAAGAGGATACCTTTGACGACATATCTGGAGTCAGCTACCACCGCTATGCTGGCAGTAACCAGTTCAACAACCCAGGGGTGGACCAGATTGAAATCCTGGTTTTCATACAAAATCCGGGCACGTACCGGTTTCGGTGGCGAAACTTAATTGCAAAAGGGTCTTCCAATACAGACGCTAATGACTCTTGGTTAAGAATAATCGCTGATGCCTTTTATGGCTTACAGGGAACCGACAGCATCGTTTGCCCCAAAGGCTACAACCCAGAATTCAATGATTGCCCCACTGACCTGGATGCTGATGGCGATGTGATTCCGGAAGGTTCAGGAAGCGAAGGCTGGTTTAAAGTCTACCGCAGTGGTGCGGGTTTATGGAAATGGAGCACTCGCACCAGCGACAACGATGCCCATGACATTTATGCCCGCTTTGATGCCACCGGGTTGTATATGATCCAGATTTCAGGTCGATCTCAAAACCATGCCATCGATCGACTGGTCATGAATGAGGTTAACTATGCTGGCGACCCACTTGATTTAGGATTACCAGAAGCAAATATGATTGATGCCGAAATCATATTTACAGATGGTTTTGAACAACCGTAATTGGCCCATAATTAATTAGCCATCCCAATTCACACAAGCCAAGCCTAACTGGACTTTTTATCCTGGGTTTGGTGTTCAAAATCGCTGGCGTCGTGCCGTTCATGCAGCTGCATGGCTTCATCACCCCAAGTGCGGTTCACCATGCGCCCGCGTTGCACAGCGGCCCGACCATCAATCAATTCAGCCCAACGCATGACGTGTTGATAGTCTTTGACTTGCAGGAATTCTGCGGCATCATACAGCCTACCCAATACCAAATTACCATACCAGGGCCAATTGGCGATGTCAGCGATGCTGTACTCATCACCAGCCAGGTAGGTGTTCTCTGCCAAATGCTGATCCAACACGTCCAACTGCCGCTTGACTTCCATGGTGTAGCGGTCAATGGGATATTCCAAGGGTTCTGGCGCATAATTATAGAAATGTCCAAAACCGCCGCCCAAAAAAGGTGCGCTACCCATTTGCCAAAACAACCAATTCATGCACTCAGTACGCAGTTTCGGTTGCTTGGGCACAAAGGCGCTGAATTTTTCTGCCAGGTGCAACAAAATTGAACCGGATTCAAACACCCGCACCGGCTCATCACCACTGCAATCCAAGAGCGCAGGAATTTTCGAGTTGGGATTGATGTCAACAAAACCACTGCCGAATTGATCTCCTTCACTGATGTCAATCAAGTATGCATCGTATTCAGCACCAGCGTGCCCAGCAGCCAATAACTCTTCAAACATAACAGTCACCTTAACGCCATTAGGTGTGGCCAATGAATACAGTTGAAAGGGGTGTTTGCCCTTGGGTAACTCAATTTCTTCGCGGGCACCGGCTGTGGGTCGATTGATTTTGGCAAACTCCCCGCCATTGTCCGGGTTCCATTGCCAAATATCAGCTGGTTGGTAGGGTTTCGAATCGCTCATGACTGTCTCCTGTTCATTGGTGATTTAAACATAAGACACATGTTACCGAATGGTTTGCAAAAATCGCGTCAAATGGCACCAGCCAAAACCATTGAATGACATTAACTGGTTAGATTAGGTCATAGGAACAAGCAGTATGGACTGGCAGTATCAATCCGAAGGATCAAACAAATCTAAACTGACATCTGGAAAGAATGTGATTTCACCAGAGAGCACCTCACCAGCGGACATTTGCCAGACCCGGTATTGGTTATCGAACAAGGCGTTCTCATCGTCTTTCAAAAACAAGATGCCATCGCTGTCATCGGCTGTTTTGGCGATGTCATAAAACAGTTTAAGTACCCAGGCTTGGTAGGACCTAACACAGCCATCAATCCGCACAAAAGGCTTGCCCTGTTGATAAAAAATATCAAACTTGGTCGAGCAGTCCTTGTGGGCATCTATCAAAGATTTGATATCCAATATGGGCTGGGTAGTCTCGTCTGAATATTCACCGGCATTCAAGTCTGAAAAGCCCAGTGCAATCCAACCGTGAAACTCAAACATTGCTCATACCTCTTGGACCTCTAATGAAATGTTGTAGGAAATCAAAGGATAATCACAGCCAGTCCAGATAGCAAGCAGATATTGTACTTATTTGTAGCATTAAGGGTATTGGGACAAGGTGGCTATCGAAACTTCGATTAACTTGAAAATTACTCAGAGGGAACATGCCAAATAAATAACCTGGGACAGGCATCCCTTTCAACACCCAAACTCAGAACATCTCACTATTCCAACCTGTAAAACACCAAAAACCAACCTCAAAAACCTGGACAACCTGGACAGGCACCTCATTGGACAACCTGGACAGGCACCTCATTGAGATTATCTTACAAGCTCATCAGAACTTTGCCACAGATAAATTTTGTTGTAACTCACAAAATCATGGTTTTCTGTTGGAGAAAACCATGGGTTTGGCAAGAAAACATCTGATTTGTGTTGATGAGACGCCTTATTACCACGTAGTCAGTCGGTGTGTTCGTCGTGCTTTTTTATGCGGTGAAGATAAGCTCACTGGCAGGTGTTTCGAGCACCGTCGTCAATGGCTAGTTGACCGCATTAAATTGATCAGTTCCATCTTCGATATAGATGTGTGTTCTTACGCGATAATGAGCAACCATTTCCACATTGTTTTGCGTGTTGGAGACACATCAGAGTGGCCTGCCAACAGGGTACTAATGACATGGCAGTCTTTATGCTTATTACCCGTGTTGTGTGATCGTTACTTGAAAGGTGAAATCAATACCGAAGCAGAGCTTAGAAAAGTCAAAGAGTTTGTATCTGAATACCGAGCTCGTTTGATGTCAGTTTCTTGGTTTATGAAGTTTATTAATGAGTACATCGCACGCATGGCCAATGCAGAGGATAAGTGCACCGGACATTTTTGGGAATCACGCTTTAAAAGCCAAGCATTGCTAGACGAGCGCGCTCTATTAACTTGTATGGCTTACGTTGATCTAAACCCAATTAGGGCTGCTATGGCCAAAGATTTAAAAGGTTCTGAATTCACTTCTATCAAGGAACGTATTGAGCAAAAGCACACATGGTTATCTGGCTTCGGCAAAGGTAAATATGATTTACCATTTTACTTATCTAGCTACATTGATTTAGTAGATGAAACCGGCCGCTGTTTACGTGACGATAAAAGAGGTTTTATTTCATCTAAAACAGCCAAAGCCATTGATGAAATTGGTATCAATCCTGAGTCATGGATTGATGAGCTGAAAGGTTTCAAATCCATTGGAATCTCAGCTGTAGGTACCGCGGAACAACTCAAGGATTTTTCAACTAAAACCAAGCGCAAATGGACGCTAGGAATAACCCTTAAACCACAATTGGAATAGCCTAAAACAAACAGCCAAAATGACCTTTGTCATCTGGCGACACGATCCAACTCGGCTTTAATCTGACAAATTCCCCAAATTCAGAACATATCACTATTCCAACCTGTAAAACACTAAATGCCAACCTTGAACTCAAGTGAGTTTCCCCAAATCACAGGCTAATTTCGTTGATTTTTAAATCTCAATAGATGTATGTCCCAGATTATTATTTCGTTGATTTTTAAATCTCAATAGATGTATGTCCCAGATTATTCTGGCGACACGATCCAACTCAGCTTTAATCTGACAAATTCCCCAAATTCAGAACATTTCACTATTCCAACCAGTAAAACACCAAAAACCAACCTTGAACTCAAGTGAGTTTCGCCAAATCACAGGCTAATTTCGTTGATTTTTAAATCTCAATAGATGTATATCCCAGATTATTTACCAGATTATTATTTAGGGAGAAGGTCACAGTGAACCGACGTCAGTCTGGTGTTATGCGTTGTCTGGTGGCCATTTTGAATTTATTTTTTACAGCAAACAAAGTAAGCAAGGCTAAAATTAAGGTCCCGATAAAAGATAAAGTCGGAACCTGAATTATCGGGCCTCTGAATACTACTGAAATATTATTATTTGTTGAGACTGGATCATCATCTGGAGGGTTTGAAACCCTCCAGTTAATTTCTGTTGAGTTGCTGCTAGAAAATTTTAAATAATTAATATAACACGTGATTGATTCACCAGCTGGTAGAGAATCAACAAATAGTCCATAAATAAATCCTATAGGTTCACCTGGCCTAGGCTCTGTTACAAAAGAAAGAAATAAACAGTCCTGAGGGATGTCAGTGTTCTGAAAAAATGTAACACTTCGTGTTCCGTCTTGCAGTAAAACCTCTGTTCGAGCTGATATTGGAAAGCTTATTGATGGATTTGATCCTGCATCATCTGGGCCGTTATTAAAAATTATTAACTCAAGTACTCCTGTATCACCTACTTCTAAGTTTGTTACGACAGTAGGATTAGTAGTGATTTCTAAGTCCACAGTCGCAGAAATAGAGTTGTTAATGAAAGCAACCAGAAAAACACAGATGTATTGTGTAGTTATTCGAGACATTAATCAAAACCGTTTATAAAAATTAATTCGGGGCGTGTTCTAAATGTTGTCATAAATGGACTTAAATCATCGATAATTTTTGCATTATCTCTAGTTAAGGAGTCTCCAGTCACAACACCGCCAACAGTAACGGATGGATTCGAAAAGTACAAACTTCTTGAAGGCGATCCTGCTGACGACATTATGGTTGCAAATTGTCCTGGCTCGAGTGTTGCGAATGCTTCAGGATATCCGTTGTTGCTTACAGCATTTACCCACCCTACTGAAAGTTGAGCATCAGGGTCTGGGTCTTCTAGAGCAACATGATTACCACCTAACATATGACCAACCTCGTGTGTGAATGTATCATTCCAGATTGCACAATCTTGCGCAACCATTGCAAATGCAAAACTCTCAAAGTCTGAACCATCTGAACATCCTGGTACTGGAGTTGCATCACAAGTAGGATGTGATTGAACGTGTGTAATTCCACAGTTTTCAAATGTGTTTGAATCTACCCCTAATACATAGATTACTAAGTCAGCCCCAACTTGGTTCCTTGCGTCAATAACATCTTGATTGGTTCTAAAGTCTTCTCTGCTATCAAAATCATCACCTTGCCATACAAACCCAACCAGTTCTGCTGTAGCAAACTTGGTAACCCTCGTTGACGTCAAACTATTAATTAGAGCTTGATTTGTATGTTCAATTGAAGTGTCTATTAATGCATCTATACCTGATGTGTCTGTAGGGGAGCATGGATTACTACAGTTAAGTAATCTAGCATCTTCATCCCAAAATACCAATACATCTAGAACACTATTTGAACTTCTATTAATACCATTTTGTAAGTCAGAATGAATTTTTAAATTTCTTACTTCAACTTGAGACTTCGTATTTGTATCGTAACTTTGGATTGCTTTTGGGGTATATGGAGGATCATTGGGAGCAAAAGCACTAATATTAAAATCTGTGATTTTGTATTCACCATTAGATTTCATTTGTATTCCATACCTCTTTGAATTGCTTGTAATGTAGCCCCACAAACGACCATTCATAACATTAATAAGCACTTGATATTCACCATCTGTGCCAGCCCACACATAACTCATATCACTATTACTTGCTCCCGGAATAACCCAAAATGGTGGTGTTCCTGGTGGGTCTTCATCATCCCTAAATTCGTAACCTGATTTAGGCAAATTGCGTGTAGCTTCAACAATCGTAGATGATGAATCAGGAAAATTAATGACAAGTTCTTCAGGTAAAAGTTTTAAGCTATCAAAATTCAAAGATACTTAATTAACTGAATTTTCAGTTGGCCTGAGTGTGCATGACCCGCAAGTGGGTTGGATTTCAGTAATTAATTGAACTTGAGAATGTGCTTCTGACAGAGCGAGTAAAGTAAACATGCATAGTAATAGTATTTTCATTAAATGACTCCATCTTTTTTAAAGTTACTACACTACACAAAAATCATTATACAGATATGACAGGACAATACAATTTGATTGATTTTTTGTACCTCAACTTGGTACTAATTTCTACCTGACTGGCATTATTGTTTCATACGAATTCAGAAGCACTGAATAACACTAATCAAGGACAGGCATCCCTTTCCTAATCAAGGCCAGGCATCCCTTTCAACAAATTCTTACACGCTCATCCGAGCTTTGCCACAGAATATTTCCTTTCATTTACTCAAGGAAATGGCACTTCCTATTTTAGGAGGTTCCTCCACTCGCTCCGCTCGGTCGGAATGACAAGGTGAGTGTTTACCCCAAAGCTGCGTCCAGTTCAGCTATCAGGTCTTCGACGTCTTCGATGCCGACTGACAGGCGCACCAGGTTGTCGGTGATGCCGATGCGGGCGCGTTGTGCTGCAGGGACTGATGCATGGGTCATGATGCCGGGGTGGTTGATCAGCGATTCGATGCCACCGAGTGATTCAGCCAGGGCGAACAGCTGGCATTTTTCCATCATCGCAGTGGTTTCGGTTAAGCCACCTTTGATCAATACGGTGATGATGCCACCAAAGCCTCGCATTTGTTGTTTGGCCAGTTTATGTTGTGGGTGTGATTTGAGACCGGGGTAAATCACTTGTTCAATTCGTGAATCCTGAGCCAACCATTCGGCGATGGCTTGGGCATTCTGGCAGTGTTTTTCCATGCGCAAAGGCAGGGTTTTAAAACCACGCAAGGCTTGATAAGCATCAAAAGCGCTGGCAACACCACCCACAGCATTTTGCAGGAAGCCCATTTGTGCTGCCAGCTCAGAATCATTCACGGCCACAAAACCACCGACCATGTCTGAGTGGCCGTTGATGAACTTGGTTGCCGAATGCATCACCAAGTCAGCACCCAGGTCTAAAGGATTTTGTAGGTAGGGAGAGGCGAAGGTGTTATCCACCACCGTTAACAAACCATGCTTTTTAGCGAACGCTGCAATCTTTTGGATGTCGACCACCTTCAACATCGGATTGGTGGGTGTTTCCACCCAAATCATTTTGCTGTTGGGTTTGAGGTATTCGTCGAGGTTTTCGGCCTCTGCGGTTAAGTCTACGTAGTCGAAGTCCAAGTTGGCTGAACGTTTGCGTACCATTCGAAACAAGCGATTGGTGCCGCCATACAAATCGTCCATGGCAATCACGTGATCACCAGCATCCAACAATTCCATGACGGTTGAGGTGGCGGCCATACCTGAAGCAAAAGCAAACCCATGGCTGCCGTTCTCCATGGCAGCTACCGCACGCTCATAGGCAAAGCGCGTGGGATTGTGTGATCGAGAATACTCAAAACCCTGATGCTTACCTGGACTGCTTTGCACATAAGTCGATGAGGTATAGATCGGTGGCATCACCGCGCCCGTGCTGGGATCGGGGTGTTGGCCGGCATGAATCGCTTTGGTCTGCAGGCCCCGAAAAGTTTTGTCTTTTTTGTATTCGTTGTTATCCAATGGCTTTCTGTTGTTGTTAACTGGTGCAGCTGGTTATTGGTTGGTATCAACCCGCCTGAGGTAGTTCAATAAATCGATTCGGGTAATCAGGCCCAGAAACTGGCTGTTGTCTTTCACAATGGCCACTTTACCGTCATCAAAAATCGGCATCAACTTTTCTAATGGGGTTTTGACGTCCAAAAATTCCAAGTTACTGGTCATGGCTGATTCGACGGAATCCTCAAATGCATCGGAGTTTTCAAACACTTTCATCAACACATCTGACTCATCAATGATGCCAACAATCACATCACCATCCATCACTGGCATTTGTGATACATCGTAGAGTTTCATGCGTTGGTAGACGGTGGCCAATGATTCCGATGGCCGCATGACAATGGTGTCATTGGATTGGTAAGGTCGGGAAATCAAATCACGCAAATCACCGTGTTGTTCGGTTTCGATGTAACCGTTGTCCATCATCCAATAGTCGTTGTACATTTTGGACAGGTACTTGTTACCGGTATCACATACGAACACCACCACATTCTTGGGTTCCGTGGCTTCTTGACAATAATTCAACGCTGCTTGCATCAAGGTCCCGGTGGACGAACCGCCTAAAATGCCTTCTTTACACAACAGCTCACGTCCAGCGGCAAAACTTTCCTGGTCACTGACTGCATAAGCTTTGGTGACGTGGGTAAAATCACTGATGCTGGGCAGAAAGTCTTCACCGATGCCCTCCACTTTCCAACTGCCGCTGTCTTCGCTCAACACCCCTTCGTTGATGTATTGTGCCAAGATGCTGCCGACTGGATCTGCCAGTATCAGTTCGGTGTTCGGGTGGTGTTCTTTGACGTACTGGCTTAAGCCGGTCACGGTACCACTGGAACCCACGCCAAAAACAATGGCATCGACATCGTTGTTCAATTGTTCAAAGATTTCAGGTGCGGTGGTTTGGTAATGGGCCTTGGGGTTGTTGGGATTGGCAAACTGGTTGATGAAGTACGCGCCAGGTGTTTGTTCTGCAATGGTGGCGGCCAAATCCTGATAATACTGCGGATGTCCTTTGGCCACATCGGAACGGGTCAGGACAATTTCAGCACCCATGGCTTTGAGGTTAAAGATTTTCTCTTTGCTCATTTTATCGGGTATCACCAGAATCAGCTTGTAGCCTTTTTGCGCTGCCACCAGAGCCAATCCGATGCCAGTGTTACCAGCGGTGCCCTCAACTAGGGTGTCACCAGGTTTGATGTGCCCGGCTTTTTCAGCTTCTTCAATCATAGACATGCCGATGCGGTCTTTGATAGAGCCGCCGGGGTTCATGTTTTCCAATTTGAGGTAAAGGTTACAAAGTCCAGTATCCAAGTGGTTGACTTTGACCATGGGGGTGCGACCAATCAGGTCGAGCACGGAATTGACTACTTGCATGTGTGTCCCTATGTTATTTCTGTGTTGTTTGTGGTTAATGCTGTGGTTAATGCTGTGGTTTATGCTGTGGTTTATGCTGTGGTGTGAATCATTGATTCAGAATGATGATGTCCACACGGCGGTTTTTGGCCTTGCCAGCTTCGGTGTTGTTGTCAGCGACTGGCAAGGACTCGCCCATGCCGATGGCTTCAATGCGACTGCCATCGATGCCATAATCAATCAACAACTGTTTTACCGCATCGGCCCGTTTTTGTGACAAATTCAAATTGAACGTGTCACTGCCCGATGAATCGGTGTGCCCTTCAATGCGAATTTTTCTGTCCGGATAACCATCGATAAACTCCAGCACTTTGGTGAAATTATCAACAGCGGTTTGTTTGATATTGGCCGAGGCTGAGTCAAACACAAAATCGCCCAAAGTCATCACCAATCCGTCTACGGTTTCACGGGCTGCCAGCGATTCCAGTTGGCGTCGCAAGGCATCAATTTCTTCAAAAGCCAAGTCGGCTTCTTGTTTGGCCAGCTCTGCCACCTTTTCCTGGGCTTTGGCGTATTCCTGCGCGGCTTCCAGTTCGGCTTGGGTCATCTCCGCTTCATCAGCAATTTGTGAAGCCAGTTCCAAGGCCTTTTGTTTTTCTAACCGTTCGCGTTCCACCTCTTCTTGTTGCAGACTTAATTGCAGTTGCGCACGATCGGCTTCCAGTCGGGCCACCGCGGCTTCGGTTTTCAGGATTTCAATGTTTAATTCAGCCAAGCGCTGGTCTTCAGCGGCCATCTGTGCCTCCAAATAGCCTGACTCAGCCAACATTTTTGCCTTGGTCAGGTGATGGCGAGCCATATAAACCGCATGTTCTTTGACTTTTCCCTTTTGGTTATACAGCGATTCAATGGCCATTTTGGCTTGGTTCTTTTGGGCTTTGGCATAGGGTTTGTATTTTTCATCGGTGATGAAATTATCAAACTCAATGCGTAACGCTTCCAGTTCCAGATTTTTCTTGGCGGCCAGTCCCACTGGTGCACAAATCAACAAACACAGAATGATAGCTAATTTATTCATTGTAATTGCTCCTTCAATTCCATCAAATAAACCTGAGCAGATGATACCTGATCACGTTTGTCCAATAATTCATTGTTCTGCTGGTTCAATTTCGCCCTGAGTCGTGCCAATTCAATATCGGCATAAATTTGTTCGGTGAGTCTGGCCTCTAAACGGCGATCACGGTCGGCTTTGGCCTTCTTGGCCAGTTGGAGCTTTTCTTTGATGAACTTGATTTCCAAAGGTGCTGCATTGGCCACCTCGGAGTTGGCTACCGCTGCCACATCGGCTTCTAATTGGTAAAAGGTGTTGTCGTCAATTTTTGTCCCACCAGGTGAACCACAGCCTGACAAAACAGTCAAAAACACCAAAAGCAGGATAGAATGCTGTATTTTTCGGCTTTTGTGGCTGATAACTGGCTTTATCAATTTGTTTAAAGCCCTTGATTTATTTATAATTTGAAGTTTCATTAATCTGTTTGTTTGTGTTTTATGGTCAATTTACGCTACCTGACATGTCTGACCCTGTTCACCCTGATACTGATGGGTTTATGTTCTGTGGCCTTGGCCAGTAAAAACATGAAGGTCTACAAACACGTCGATGCCAAGGGAATTATACACTATTCATCAAAAAAGCCTGCCGGTAAATCATATTCAATCCTGAACATCCGCTGCCCTGAATGTGCTGCTTGGCGCAATGCCGTGAACTGGAAAACCACGCCGTTGATAGTGGATAAGTTCAATGCTGAAATCAATGCAGCAGCTGCCAAGCACGGCCTGTCAGAAGCTTTGTTAAAAGCAGTGATTCATGCTGAATCCGCATTCAAACCACAAGCCGTTTCGTCAGCTGGAGCACAAGGCCTGATGCAGTTGATGCCATTGACCCAAAAAACCTATCAAGTCTTCAACCCTTACGACCCGGCACAAAACATCAATGGCGGTGCGGCCTACCTGAAACACCTCAAAAGCGTGTACAGCACCATTGACGTCTATCTTGCCGCCTACAATTCAGGCGAAACCGCAGTCGAACGTTATGGGCGCACCATTCCACCGTTTCCGGAAACCCAAGAATACGTGCGGCGGGTTAAAATCCTTTATGGTCGCTACCAAAACCAAGCCCTGGCACAACAATCTACCCGGACCACCTACCTCAACGCTGCCAGCCAGTGATCAAGCAAGCTGTTTAACAGCCACCAAAGATGAGCTTCCTCGCACCCGGAACTACTGGTTGATTTAATATCTAGCGTGTAACTTTCGCGAGTTGGATTTGTGACTTCTTGAAAGCAAAATCAATCAGTATGTTACCTGCCTAGTGCGCTCACATCACCCACAACGCCATGACCTCTGCTTCAATCTGTTTTTTTAGCTGAGTTTGAGTGGTTGATACCCTTAACAACTTTTTTGGCAGCTTTTTTGACCGCCCTTCTGGCGGCAAAAAAATCACTGAGTAGCTGCCCACAGGCTGGACCCAGGACACCAGCAGTGTGATTAACCACGTGATTGTGGTGCGGTTTGCTTAAGATTTGATCAACTGACTCGATGGCGCCAGTTTTCAGGTCATGCGCGCCAAAAATCAGGCGCTTGATGCGGCTGTGAATGCAAGCACCGGCACACATGGTGCATGGTTCCAGGGTCACGTACAGCTCACAATCAATCAGGCGGTAATTGTCTAAGACTTGTCCGGCTCGGGACAGTGCCAACTGTTCGGCATGGGCTGCTGGGTTGTTGTCCATGATGACTTGGTTGTGGGCTCGGGCGATGACTTCATCACCACAAACCACCACGGCACCTACGGGTACTTCACCAGCCAATGCCGCCAGCTGCGCCTGCTCCATGGCCAGCTGCATGTACTGTTCATCTCTGGCGTCTGACTTTATTCCCATTCAATGGTCGCAGGCGGCTTGCTAGAGACATCATAAACTACTCTAGAAACACGGTCTATCTCATTGATAATTCTACGAGAAACCAAATCAATGAACTCGTAAGGCAAGTGCGCCCAGCGGGCAGTCATGAAATCGATGGTTTCAACGGCGCGCAGTGCAATCACATACTCATAACGCCTGGCATCCCCCACCACGCCAACCGATTTTACCGGCAAGAACACCGCAAAAGCTTGGCTGGTTTTGTCATACAGGTCATGGTTGCGAAGTTCTTCAATGAAGATGTGATCGGCACGTGCCAATATGTCAGCGTATTCTGCTGTGACTTCACCCAGTATACGGACACCCAAGCCAGGTCCTGGGAAAGGATGGCGGTACACCATTTCCGGAGCCAGGCCCAGGCTGACACCCAATTTTCTGACTTCATCTTTAAACAGGTCTTTCAATGGCTCAATCAGCTTCAAAGCCAAATCAGCCGGTAAGCCACCGACATTGTGGTGGGACTTGATGACGTGGGCTTTGCCGGTGCTGCTGGCTGCTGACTCAATGACATCTGGATATATGGTGCCTTGTGCCAACCATTGAATGTCATCCAGCTCTCTGGCTTGTTGTTCAAATATGCGGATAAAGATTTCGCCGATGATTTTGCGCTTCTTCTCAGGATCTTGTTCGCCTGCCAAGGCATCAAAGTAACGTTCCTGGGCATTAACTCGAATCACATTGATGTCCATTTTATCAGCCATGGTTTGCATCACCTGATCGCCTTCTTCAAAGCGCAACATGCCGGTGTCTACAAACACGCAGACCAGTTGGTCGCCAATGGCTTTGTGTAACAAGGCAGCGACCACAGATGAATCAACCCCGCCAGACAAGCCCAACAACACTTTCTCATCCCCCACCAGCTCGCGAATGCTGTCGACATGGGTGTCAATGATGTTGTCGGTTTTCCACAGTTTTTCACAACCACAGATTTCATGCACAAATTGAGCCAAAATCTCACGCCCATCGGTGGTGTGTTCAACTTCTGGGTGAAATTGCACCCCAAATACCGGCAGATTTTTGTGTTCACAGGCTGCAAAAGGGGTTGAGCTGGTGTGGGCAATGGATCGAAAATCATTGGCCAAGGTATGAACTTTATCACCGTGACTCATCCACACATCAAGCTCGGTTTTGTTGACTTGAGCAAACAAGCTGGAAGTATCGGTCAGGTGCACCTGAGCGTAACCAAATTCTTTTTCTTCTGAACCCTCGACCACGCCACCAAAGTGGTTGTTAAGCAACTGCATGCCGTAACAAATGCCCAACACCGGTATGTTCAGCGACAACACCACTTCATTCAGCGTGGGCGCGTTCTCCATGTGCACCGATTCCGGACCACCGGACAAGATGATCCCTTGTGGGTCGTAGGCTTTGATGTCTTCGGTACCAGCATCCCAAGCATAAATTTCACAATAAACATCCAGTTCCCGCACCCTTCTGGCAATCAGTTGGGTGTATTGAGAACCGTAGTCCAAAATCAGGATCTTGCTTTGTTTGATATCCATAGTCACTTTCTACTCGCTTGGCTCTAAAAGGCTTTGGTTAGGAATGACACAATTTCTAACCAAAGTAATCAAAATTTAATCGGTTAAATAATACACAAATATCATTCAAATTGATTCAGAAATTACATGAGTTCAAGACAGAAAGTGCGAGTTTATGTGGTTAAACGAACACTTTGCTAAAGCAGAAATCATCAATTTACGGACAAATGTCAATGACAGTTTAAGTTCTGGTGCGGTAATTAGGCGCTTCTTTGGTGATGTGCACATCATGCACATGGGACTCTTTCACACCTGAATTAGTGATTCTTACCATTTGTGGTTTGGTTTTCATCTCTTCGATGTTGCGACAACCCACATAACCCATGGAAGCACGCAGTCCACCCATCAACTGATGAACCACTGGCGCCAAGGCACCTTTGAATGGCACCCGGCCTTCAATGCCTTCAGGAACCAGCTTCTCAGCATCCACTTCATCTTGGAAGTAACGGTCTTTGGAACCTTTGTCCATGGCACCCAAGGAACCCATACCCCGGTAGGATTTAAAAGTCCTGCCTTGATACAACTCCACTTCACCAGGAGACTCTTCGGTTCCAGCAAACATGCCACCCATCATGATGGTCGATGCGCCAGCCACAATGGCTTTGGCCAAATCACCAGAATAACGCACACCACCATCAGCGATCAAAGGCACACCTGTGCCCTCCAGGGCTTTGGCCACATCATCGATGGCAGAAATTTGAGGCACACCCACACCAGCCACAATGCGGGTGGTACAAATGGAGCCAGGACCGACACCCACTTTAACCGCATCAACTCCAGCTTCAACCAGTGCCAAAGCGGCTTTACCGGTGGTGATGTTACCGGCGATGACATCCACATCTGGGTATTGGTTTTTGATTTCTCTGACGCGCTCTATCACGCCTTTGGAATGACCATGGGCGGTGTCAACCACCAACACATCAACACCGGCTTTGACCAGTGCGTCAACCCGGGCTTGTGAATCGCCACCAGGACCCACGGCAGCTGCCACTCGCAATTGCTCACTGGCATCCTTAACTGCCAGTGGAAAGTCTTGTGACTTCTGAATGTCTTTGACCGTAATCAGGCCTTTGAGTTTGAAGGCGTCGTTAACCACCAAAACTTTCTCGATGCGGTTGGTGTGAAACAGTTGCAGAACCTCTTTGGCATCGGCGTCTTCGCCAACGGTGACCAAATCTTCCTTGCGGGTCATGATGTTGCGAACCGGATCATCCAGCACCGTTTCGAAACGCATGTCACGGCTGGTAACAATACCCACCAATTCTTCGCCATCGACCACAGGTACGCCTGATATTTTGTGTTTCTTGGTGATTTCCAGGACTTCACGGATGGTGGTCATGGGGCCCACGGTAATGGGGTCTTTGATGACGCCGGATTCATACTTTTTCACTTGCGTGACTTCAGCACACTGTTCTTCGATGCTGAGGTTTTTGTGTATCACCCCAATACCGCCCAGTTGCGCCATGGCAATCGCTAGTCTGGCCTCGGTTACGGTGTCCATGGCAGCAGATACCACCGGAATGTTGAGCTTGATGTTGCGGGTCAGCTGGGTGGACAAATCGACATCCTTTGGTAAGATGTCAGAGTAATCAGGAACCAACAAAACATCGTCGAAGGTCAAGGCATCGTATATAACTCTCATGGTGGCCACCTTTGGTCTAAAAATTTAGCGGCGTATTCTAACACATAAAGATGTCATCAACACGAGGTAAAACAGCCCAAAACCCCCTGACTCCCACTGTTTTGAATCAAATGTTAAAAAAGCATTTGTCAGAACAGTTTGGCAGCTTCTGGTTAACTGGAGAAGTGTTTGAATTGTACCGCTCCCCTGCGGGCCACAGTTACTTCACTTTAAAGGACCCCAATGCCGCCATCAAGTGCGTGATGTTCAGGCAAAAGATTGCGATACCACTGGAAAAAGGCATGCAAGTCACCCTATTGGGGCAAATGACCTTGTACACACCCAAAGGCGATATTCAGGTAAATGCCTTGAAGGTGATGGAAGCCGGCCAAGGTGATTTGGCTCAACAATTTTTGATTTTGAAACAAAAACTGATGCAAGCGGGTTTGTTTGATGCCAGTAACAAGAAAAAAATTCCTGACATGATCCAGTCTTTGGGCATCATCACCTCTGCCAAAGGCGCCGCCTTACAAGACATTTTGAATATTTTGCAAAGCCAAAACCCTTTGATAGACATCACCATCTACCCCACCCTGGTGCAAGGCAATGAAGCACCACCACAAATCAACCACGCCTTGCGACAAGCCGATGAAATGGGCCATGATGTGCTGTTATTAACCCGTGGAGGCGGATCAAAAGAGGACTTGTGGGCCTTTAATGATGAATTCTTGGCCCATCAGCTGGCACAGTTACAAACACCAGTGATTGCTGCCATTGGCCATGAAACCGATGAATCCATTGCTGACTTGGTGGCGGACCTGAGTTGCATCACGCCCACCGCCGCAGCCCAATACTTGGCGGGTGATTTTGCCAGTCAAAAACAACAACTGACGCACCACCAACGGTTGTTACAGTTATTGATGCAAGACCGCATCAGGGTAATGCAACAACGCATTGATACAGCCAGACATCACATTGAATCCCACCACCCAACCAAAGTGATGTCACGCCGCCAGGAAAAGCTGGTTGATTATCAAGAACGCATACACCAGGCATTCAGAACCAACTGGCGACACCAAAAAAACACCACCCTGCAATTGATAGAACAATTCAAGCACTTAAAACCAGATACCCGCTGGGCCCGACAACAGCTGATGAACCAACAACAACAGGCTGAGCATGCACTGAACAACCAACTCAGCCGGGCCAAACAACAGCTGGCCATCGGTGCCAATAACCTCAACAACCAAAACCCACTGAATGTGCTGTCCAGAGGCTACAGTGTCACCACCCGCGAGGACACCGGTGA
>Ga0208793_1000543_pt1 | contig 25166 bp, 30 predicted proteins | sample 17_taG_FD_184092 | JGI IMG/M metagenome (GOLD analysis project Ga0208793, IMG submission 184092) | Marine viral communities from the Subarctic Pacific Ocean - 17_ETSP_OMZ_AT15314 metaG (SPAdes) (version 2) | ecosystem: Environmental > Aquatic > Marine > Oceanic | place: Pacific Ocean | collected...
TAAAGCAGATATTGTGGAGAACATGACACGCAGTTTTTTTAAACAAAGCGATTCAGAAGAAGCTGTGATAACTATTAAGCCAAACAAAATGACTAGAAGCCAAGCTCAGAATAGATTGTATTGGATGATTATTGAGCAGATACGCAAGGAAACATTCAACAGTAAAGATGCTATACATGATCATTGCAGAGAAGAATATCTGACTAGATCAACTGAGATTGTTTGCAATAAAGAAAGAACTGTCTTAAAATCAACGACAGAACTAAATACTAAAGAAATGGGTGAGTACATAGATGATGTGATTGTCTTTGCTGAAACTGATCTTGGAATTAAGTTACAACTTCCTGATGATTGGAGAGATTTAATTAGCTAGGACATTTATACATTAATAGATGCTACATTTAGTGCTTCCAACCATTTGTGGTTTCCGTTGTGGAAAGAGTGTCCTAACTAATGAGAGATGACATGAAAAAGAAAAAAGGTTTATACGACAATATCCATGCTAAACGTAGAAGAATAGCACGAGGTAGTGGTGAAACAATGCGTAGAAAAGGTAACAAAAAAAGACCAAGCGCTATGAATTTTAAACGTGCAGCATTAACTGCAAAAGATAGAGGTATCTAATGGGAGCGCCAGTAAAGAAAGGAGATAATCCTAGAAGGGCAGCTTTCTTGCAACGCATGGGAAAAATGAAAGGTGCTGAATATAAAGATGGTAAGCCAACTCCACTCTTGTTAAGTTTAAGAGCATGGGGTGCTTCAAGTAAAGCTGATGCAGTTGCAAAAGGTAAAGCAATTAGTAAAAGAAATAAGGCTAAAAAAACTAGGAGTGCATAATGGCTAGACCTACTAAGTGGAGCAAGGAGTTAGAAGCTCAAGCCTACGAGTATATAAAAGACTATCAAGTGCATGGACATATGATCCCAAGCATTGAGGGTTTGGCTATGGTTTTAGACCTTCACAGAGATACTTTATACGATTGGGCAAAGGATGAAAAGAAGGAGTTTTCCGACATATTAGGAAAGTTACTACAAGCTCAGAACTTTTGGCTCATTCAGAACGGACTCAATAACACCTTTAATTCAGCTATTACTAAGTTAGTTTTAGGTAAGCATGGATACCATGACAAGATGGATCAAGACATCACTACTAAGGGTGAAGCTATGCCAACTACTATTGAGTTAGTAGCTAAGAAGTGAAGGCAGAGATAGAACTACCACCGAAGCTCGTACCAATCTTTGAAGGTCAAGCAAGGTATCGTATAGCTTATGGCGGGCGCGGCAGTGGAAAAACACGCTCGTTTGCGCTGATGACAGCAATCAAAGGTTATCAATGGGGCAACTCAGTACCACCAATTAAAGGTCAAATACTATGTGGTCGTGAGTTTATGAACTCTCTGAACGATTCTTCACTTGAGGAGATCAAGTCAGCTATTGCATCAGTACCGTGGTTAGCTGAATATTACGAAGTTGGTGACAAATTCATAAGATCACGTGATGGTAACATAACTTATACATTTGCAGGACTACGTAGATCACTAGAGTCAATTAAATCAAAAGCTAGAATATTGTTAGCGTGGGTTGATGAAGCAGAACAGGTGAGTGCAAAAGCGTGGAACTTGTTAATACCATCAGTACGTGAAGTAGATAGTGAAGTGTGGATTACGTACAACCCTGAGTCAAAGTACAGCGCAACACATGAACGCTTCAGAGAGAATCCTCCTAGTGATGCTAAGTTGGTGCAACTGAACTACACCGATAATCCCTGGTTCCCGGACGTCTTGGAGCAAACTAGATTAGAAGATAAAGAAAAAAGACCTGACCAATATGAACACATTTGGCTCGGAGCGTTCCAAATTTTTCAGGAGGGAAGTTATTATAAGTCCGAAATGCGTAGAGCAAGAGATGAAAATCGTATAACAAAAGTAGCTTATGATCGTGGCAAAGGTGTTGTTGTTAGCTTTGATTTAGGTGTTGGTGATAGCACAGCAATATGGTTCGCACAGTTTATAGGAACAGAAGTACACCTAATAGATTACTATGAAGCATCAGGAGAAGGGTTAGAGCATTATGTAAAAGTCTTGCAAGACAAAGGTTATGTGTACGAGCAATACATATTCCCACATGACATTAAAGTAAGAGAGCTTGGAACTGGTAGAAGTAGACTAGAAACGCTTGAAGGATTAGGTATTCATTCTGATAAAACAGAGATCGCACCACAGTTGTTAATTGAAGATGGCATACAAAAGGTTAGAGAAATGTTAGATAAATGCTACTTTGATGAGGAAAAGTGTGAACGTGGTATAGATTGTTTGTTAAACTATAGCAAGAAATGGGATGATACAGGAGCAACATGGAGGATGCGACCTGATCATAATTGGGCATCACATGGCAGCGATAGCTTTCGTTACTTAGCATTAGGCTATCAACCATACAATGATTCATGGGATAAACCAATTAGAAGAAATCTACAAGGAGTAGTATGAAAGGCTTACTGGCTAATATGTGGGATAACAAAGAAAGCCTAGTTGGTGGAGTTTTTGATATTGTTACTAATAAAGAAGAAGCTGAACTAGGTGATGATGTAAGATATGGATTGTTAGCTAGAAACTTTATACCTGACATGAAAGAAGGTGTAGAAGAACTAAAAACAATAATAGATAACCCAAGCCTAGCTCTAAGAAGCGCTTTAGAATTAAGTGCAGGTGCTATTGGTAAAATAACACCTGAATTTATCAATGAAGGATTAAAAAAAACAGCTCCTGACAATCTTATTACAAGTGAACGCACTTCAGAAATGGCTTCTGATGCGTATAAAGATATGCAAGAAAATCTTGGTTCATTAGATGCTGTGAAGAAAACTGTACAAAACCACCCATTTGATACGGTTTTAACTGCAACAGGTGTAGGAGCAATCGTAAATCAAATAAAAAAAGCAAGTACACCCACAATCAAAAAGGCACTCGCAGAAGCTGAAACAAATGGCTTAATGGATGAAATTAGAAAAATTGGTTCAACTCCTGTTGGATTGTCAATTAAAGATGTAAGTGATCCAATGATAGTGCAACATAATTTAAATACAGAAGCATTACAAAAACATTTAGGTGCATCAGGTATTCCTATGCCTTCAATTGCCATATCAAAAGTAGATAATCCGATAAAAGGGTTTGGAGAAATATCATTGTTAGGTTCTTCTGATTTAGTTAAACCTAGTGCAAGAACACAAGTATATCCAGTTGATATGTATTCAGGTAGAGCGCCACACGATCAATTAAAATATACAAACTTAGACGAAGCGTTTAAAAATATAGATGCAGATATATTAAGATTTTATGCAAATGTAAAACCAATACCTGATCCTGAAGCTATGAGTCCTCAAAACAGTAAATTTAACAAAGGTGAATTGTTAGAAGGAAAGGTACACGGAATATTAAAACAAAAATCTACAGGTATTCTTGAAAATCAAATGCGTATGGTAGAACAAGCTATTGAATTAGGATTTGATCCGTATAAATATCCTACTTACAGACAAGCTATGTATGAAATAGACAATGAATTAATAGCACAAGGCAAACCAAGAATGACTCAATTATCGTCAGATGATATACCAAGAGAAGGTTTATTAGGAGAAACAAGACGTACTATGACAAATCCTTTAGGAGAATTTACTACAATAGGTAACAGACGCCCTGAAGTAGAGTATTCGGCTGAAAATGCGTTAAAAGTTATGCGTAGAAGAAAAGGATACAAACCAGGTTCAGAAGGTTATGACTCATTAAATCAAACTATTGCTTTAGCTTCAACTCCTTTCAAAAACTTAGATGAAATTAAAAAAAATAGAGGTTTATTAGAAGATTCTAGAGGTATGTCTGATGGTGATGCAAGAGAACTATTTGAAATATCATACGAGAATGTGCAAGAACAATTATCTGCTTTAGGAAATGCAGATGGAAAAAGATTGCCATCTATTATGGATGAACGTAGAGATGCACTTATCAACGATGTGTTGCGTGATGGAAAGTTGTCAGTAGAAGATGTTATTCAAATGCGATATACTCCTGAACAAGCCAAAAAAGCTGAAGAATTAATATTAAGTTTGAAAATTTCTAACGATCCAAAAATACCTATTGATCCTATAAAAGCAGAACTTATAAATCGCCCAGTAGCAACTGAATACTTTGAAGCTAAACCTAACCGAATAGTAGACATAGCTGAATTTAAAGGAGCTATAATTCCAGAAGATACAAAACCTACTATTATTAAATTGTTAAAAGATAAGGGAATAAAAAAGATATTGTCGTATGGAACAGAAGCTGAGCGTGTAGCATTGTACAAAAAATTTCCTGAATTAAATTTTATTGCTTTAGCACTACCCATGAATATGTTGAATGAAGAAGAAGGATTATTACAATGATGGAAGGACTATTAAATCAAGTATTAGGTATTGGTGACACAGGATCAGGAATTCTCGATTTGATGTCAAAAAACAAAGGTGGCAAGAAAGATGAATTTGAGGAATTCGTTAGACTGAAACAAAATCCAAACAAAGGCTTTGTAAACAAAAAAGAATTTGAAACAGATGCATATGGTGAGCCAGTTGTACCTGTAGATGTTGACTCATTAACACAACAGTTTTATAGTATATTAGGTAGTATGGACAATAAAAGGGAACAAGAAAGGGTAATACAACTCTTTCAAATGTCTGACGATGAAGGTAAAATTAGTTTTATGCAACAAATTGTCGACAACCCTGCAATGGCTACAAGCTATGGTATTCAAGATGAAGGTTTAATGTATACTGGAGAAAATACGCCTACAAAAAATTTAAGCAATTTAGGATTTAACTAATGGCATTAAATACATACACAGCACTAAAGACAAGTATTGCAGACTTTTTAAACAGAGATGATCTCACGTCAGTCATACCTGACTTCATTGCATTAGCAGAAGCTCAGATAAACAGAGATGTTAGACATTGGAAGATGGAAGCAAGATCAAGTGGACAACAATCAAGTGGTGACGAGTATATGCAAGTACCTCCTGATTGGATTGAAACTATAAGGTTGCATTTAACAGGCACAGGAACTACAGTTGTTAACTTAGTTTCTAGAGATGCTATGGCTGACAAACGTGCAGCTAATGAAGATGCAACAGGTACACCAAGAATGTACACACACGCTGATGGGCAGTTTCAATTGTATCCAACACCATCAGTAGACACAGACTTTGAGTTACTTTACTATCAGAAGATACCTTCTCTTAGTAGTAACGCAGACAACTGGCTTTTACTAGAAGCGCCTGATGTATACCTCTATGGAGCGTTAATACACTCAGCACCGTACCTAGCAGAAGATCAAAGGGTAGCAGTTTGGGCGCAGATGTATAGCGCAGCAGTTGCTAGATTAAATGAATCCTCTGAATCTGCTCGTTATAGTGGATCAGGGTTAACTATGAAAGTGAGGGGATTAGTATGAGTTTTACAAACTTTTTAGAAACAGAAATATTAGACCACGTATTTGCAGGTGCTGCTTACACAGCTCCAGGTACACATTACCTAGCGTTATTTACAGCAGTAGCTGATGGTGAAGCTGGTTCAGTAACGGAGTTATCAGGCTCTGCATATGCTAGACAATCAGTTGCATTTACTACATCAGGTAATACAACATCGAACAATGCGGCAGTAGAATTTCCTACAGCTACAGGTTCATGGGGTACAGTAACACACGTTGGTGTTTACGATGCTTCTACATCAGGTAACTTAATGGCATATGCTACGTTATCATCGAGCAAAACTATTGATACTGGTGATGTATTTCGTGTTCCATCAGGTGACTTAGATATTACGCTAAACTAATAGAGTAAGTTTCGATGGCTTTTGAATACGGTGAATCGTATTATGGCTTACGAACATTTGGCTCTAGTGTAGGTGATGTAAAAGACGCTTCTGCAACATTAACAGCCACATCAAGTATAGCCAATGTAAATTACGTTGTTGCTATAGGTGCTGACGCAACCATAACTGTTACTTCAAGCGCAACGTGTTCTGCTGAACAGTTTGTACTAGAAGAATCAGATAGATACGTATATGGTTCAGGCTTATATGGTAGAAATGTTTTTGCGGGTGATGCTGATCTACAGACAGTAGTTACTGCAACATCTAGTGTAACAGGAAGTTGTGAGCGTATACGTTTAGGCTCTGCAACATCTACTGTAACGTCAAGTATTGTAGCTTTAGGTGGTTTCTTAGGAAATACTGGTGGCACTATTACAGCCACAAGTGCTAGTACGTGTAGTGGTCAAAGAATAGGTGAGCGTAGTGCTACGTCAACACAAAATTCTGCAACTACTGCTAACGCAACTGCTACCTTTAGTGATCCTGTACAAATTACTGCTACATCTACAGCAACTGCAACTGCTGAAAAATTCTTCTTAGAAAGCTCAGATAAGTTTGCATATGGTAGTGGCTTGTATGGTTATAACAACTACGATGCTGAAGATTTACAAACAATTATATCTGCTACATCAGTTGATACGACTTGTACAGGTGCTAAAGTAAATCTCGCTTCAGCTACATCAAGTGTTACAAGTGGAACAACAGCTAGTGCAGAACGTATAGAGCAACCAACTGCTACAGCAACAGTCACGTCAAGCTCCACGTCTGCAGGTTTAGTTGTGTATGTAGGTGCTGCTACAATGACATCAACAAGCACAACAACACAGACTAGCAATAATACAAGAGTACGAGAAAGCACAGGTATAGTATCATCAACATCAGGTATAGCAACAATAGCTAGAGAAAAGTGGGAGGTAATACCACCTACATCTATAACATGGACACAAATAGCGGCTTAATATTATGGCATTAATACCATTAGACATACCACCGGGGCAATACCGAAACGGTACAGATTTTCAAGCGTCTAACAGATGGCGAGATGCAAGTTTAGTTAGATGGCATGATGGATCAATGCGACCTGTTGGTGGATGGACAAGTAGAAAAGCTAGTGCATTTGCATCAGCACCTAGAGCAATGCTTTCGTTTCTTGATAATTCTAGTGACGAATATCTTGTAGGAGCAACGTACAACAAACTGTATTATGTAAATCCCTCACACACGGTTTACGACATAACACCTTCAGGACTAACATCAGGAAACCTAAACGGATCATTAAATCTTGGTTATGGTGGTGGTTTCTATGGACATGATAACTATGGATCAGCACCAACATCGTCAGGTGTATATGCAGAAGCAACAACTTGGTCGTTAGATACTTGGGGTGAATACTTATTAGCTTGTTCGTCAAAAGATGGCAAGATATACGAATGGCAATTGAACACAGGTGTAGTTGCGGCTCAAGTTAGCAACGCACCAGTAAGCAATAAAGGGATAGTAGTTACTGAAGAAAGGTTTGTATTTGCACTTGGCGCAGGTGGTAACCCTCGTAAAGTGGCATGGTGTGATCAAGAGAACAACACATCATGGACTGCGTCAGCTACAAACCAAGCGGGTGATTTTGAATTACAGACAACTGGTCAAATTATGAGTGGTTTGCGTATGAGAGGTAGAACTTTAATACTTACTGACAATGACGCACACGTAGCAACATACTCAGGCGCACCATTTGTCTATGGCTTTGAAAGAGTAGGCACAGCTTGTGGATTATCATCACGTAAAGGCGCTGTAGCAATCGATGAAGGTGCATTTTGGATGGGTAAACGTGGTTTCTTCACGTTTGATGGCTCAGTTGCTAAAGAAATTAACTGTGAAGTGTCAGATTATGTGTTTGATGACCTAAATCAGTCACAAATAAGCAAGGTTTACGCTGTTCATAACTCTCAACACAGCGAAATATGGTGGTTTTACCCTTCAGGAACGTCAAACGAGAACGATAGATACGTTGCACTTGATTATAAAGAGGGGCATTGGTCAACTGGAGAGTTAGATCGTACAGCAGGTGTAGATTCAGGAGTGTTTACTAACCCAATATGGGCAGATGCTAGTGGTAATTTGTATAATCAAGAAACAGGTTACACGCATGGCTCTACAAAACCATACGCAGAGTCAGGATCAATTAGTATTGGTAACGGTGACAGCATTATGAAAGTAACTCAGCTTATACCTGACGAAAAAACACAAGGACAAGTAGAAGTGACATTTAAGACACGTTTTTATCCGAATGATACTGAGTCCACACATGGTGCATTTACGCTTACTAATCCTACAGATGTGCGCTTTCAGGGTAGACAAGTGCGAATAAAAGTACAAGGTACAGGTAACGACAACTGGAGATCAGGAGTTATGAGAATAGAAGCAAGTGCAGGAGGTAGACGATGAGTACACAGACTCCGCCACCACCTTTAGGATCAGATTGGAAACCGTGGGGTGAAAGATTAAATAGTTTTTTAACAACAACAAGAAACAAGCTACAGTTTTACAACTCTGACAGCAAAGCTACACAAGATGGCATAATTATGTGGGATGAAGCGCAAAACGCTGTTGTAGTAAGTAAGAACGGTGCTTGGGTAAAACTAAAATTTGATCCATGACATTAGAAGAAGAATTAATGAGATGTAGAGATTGGATACAATCAGCTTTGAACAAAGGAGGTAATACTCATGAGTTTAAAGATGTAGTTGATGGGATAATAAAAGGTGATTTTCAACTGTGGTTAGGTGCAAACGGTTGTGCAGTAACTGAAATAGTAGTGTATCCTAATAAGAAAGTCCTTCACGTCTTTCTAGCAGGAGGAGATCAAGGGCAAGGAATAGAACAAATTACTGACATGCATGATGATGCAATGGCATGGGGTAAACAGCAAGGTTGTGATGGTATGACCGTAACAGGTCGCAGAGGTTGGAAAAAGGTTTTAGCTTCTAAAGGTTGGAAAGAACAATTCACAACATTATTAAAGGAGTTTTGACATGAGTAGTGGTGGTGGAAAAGGTGGCAAGGAAACAACAACAGAAGAAACAACGATTCCTGATTGGCTGAAACAACCAGCAATCAGAAACTTGCAACGAGCAGAAGATGTACAACGCATAGAGTATATGCCATATCGTGGTGCTGAGATCGCAGCATTTAACGATGTACAAAATCTTGCAATGAATAATAATTTAGATACAGCAAAAGCGTTTGGTCTATTAGCTCCTGATAGCACAATGACTGCTGAAAGTCAGATGCCTACACCAACAGAGTTTGCAGGTGGTTTTAAAGGTTACTCATCAATGCCATTGTATGATCAAGCATTGGCTGAAACACGTAAGGCACAGCCTGATGCAGTAGCACAATATGAAGCGTTATTTGGCGCACCAGCTATGCAAAAACTTAATCAATCAAGAGCTAATAGTGGTGGTAGACCATCAGGAAATGTAAACTTTAGAACAAGTAGACCTAGTGGAAATGCACCAATAAACACACCTGATTTAGTATTAAGAGATAGAGATGGCAATGTAGTTAATAGTGTAGCACCTGAAATGACTGTAAGCTATAACCCACCTAATTTAGATGCTTTTGGTAATTTACCTTCAGCACCTCTTACTACACCAAATTTTAATTTACAACCACCATCTAGAACACCTACAATGGATGATACAGCAGACATTGAAGCAGGTATGCGTGGAATAGTGACTGGAAAAGGTAGTAATCCATTAGGATATGGTATGGGAAAGTGACGGGGGAATCAGCCCCCCTGACCGAAGCTGAATATAATGAAGGTAGAGCAAAATGGCTAGATATATTGACACCAAAATTTCCAGAAACAACAGATGTTCTCGATGTGGTTACACCAGTAAAAATGGTAGATAAAGGTGAACCAGCATTAGGTCAAACAATTTTTGGTGCCACTATGAGTGATGTGAGAAAAAAAGCTAATCCACAAAGCTCAGACACTTATACAGTAGGAGCAACATATCCTACTAGATTTTCGGACAGATACAAATAGGAGATAATAAAATGGCAGGATCACCATTACCCGGTGGACAAACAGCACCACCAAACATTAATCAACTAGCAGCGCAAGGTATACAAGGCGCTGGTATGGGTAGTGCTATGGGCATGGGTTACACACCACAACAAGTAAGTGTTGTTGGTGATAGTGCAAGAGTAACACCTCAAACACTTGCAAGTACGAATCTTGATCCATACATGAATCCATATACAGATGCAGTAATCAAGCAAAACGAAGCTGACATTTTAAGAGGAGCGCAAATAGGTCTAAATGAATTATCAGCACAAGCGCAAAAAGCTAAGTCTTTTGGTGGATCAAGGCATGGAATACAAGGCGCTGAATTAGGTAGAGGATCACTCGAACAACTTGCAAGATCATCAGCAGGCCTTAGACAATCTAACTATGCAAACGCACAAAACGCAGCCTTGCAAGACATACAAAACAATATGCAAGGTCAGTTAGCTAATCAATCTTCAGGTTTACAAGATATATCTAACAGATTACAAGCATCATTAGCTAATCAGAGCGCAGGTTTACAAGCACAAAATCAAAGATTAGGAGCAGCAAACCAACTAGCTAACATTTCAAATCTTGGCTTTGGTATGGGGCAACAAGTAAATCAAAATCTTGCTCAACAAGGTGCAATGCAACAAGCATTACAGCAAATGATTATGGATAACGCTAGAAACAAATTTGACACATATACAGGCTTCCCAGCAGCAGGGTTGCCATATCTTAACAATGCACTAGGCAATACACCACAAGGTGAAAGCACTACAGTACAAACAAGAACAAAAACACCGGGATTGTTTGATTATCTGTCATTAGGTGCTAGTGGATATACTGGAGGTAACTAATGGCAGGATTATCTAAACTACTAATAGGAGGAATATTAGGAAACGCTTTCTCAGGTGGTGGTTTGCTAGGTAATCAAAGACCTGATGATCAGTCAACACAAATGGCTAATAACAGCAATCAAGGTTTTGGTGGTGTAGTTAGTAATTTTAGCAATCAATTGTTTGATGGCATGAGCAGAGAGCAAGTAGCAAGGCTTGGTCTTGGCTTCAACTCTATGCGTCTTGATCCTGACGAAAGTCTTGCGGCTTCTTTTAGAGAAACAATCAAACAACAAGGCACAGTCCAACAAAGAAACGAAACTGTTAAATATCTACGAAAAATGGGGCATAACAATCAAGCTGATCTAGTTGAAAAAGGCATTATGTCTATTAAAGATGCATCAGCGTTACTCTCAAAAGATGCAACTGCAAAAGGAGATGTTAAGGGATACATATCATGGTTAACTGCTGAAGCTCAAAAAGAGGGTAGAGCGCACTTTGGTGATTACGCTGAAATGCTAACCTTTAACCCAACTGAAGATATGATGAAAGAAGTCACCAAGATGGTTGCAAATGATCTTGGTTATGGCGATGAAAATCTAAAAATTAATTTTTCTACACCAAAAGTAGATCAAACAGATGGAAGGGAGTACGTTGTAAAAACTGATCCTAATAAAGCACCAGCTGATCAAGTATCAATTGTTTATACAGGAAATGTGTTACCTACAGAAGAAGAATTAAGAAAGACAGAAGCACAAGCTAAATTCTTAGAAGCAGACAAATCAAGAGTGCAAGAGGTGGCAAGAGATGCATTCCAACAAGGTCAAGCCTTAGAAGCTGATGTCTATAACTATAAGATAGCGCTTGATCAGTTAGTCTACACAGACGAGAACGGTGTTAGAAAGCTGAGAGAAGAAGATCGAGCGCAAACAGGATGGCTTGTTACAAACTTCTTACCAGCAATGAATGAACAGACAGCTCTTTTACGTAGAGTAGCTAATGTAATGGGTATTAGTGTAATAAACATGGCTACATTTGGTGCATTATCAGAGCGTGAAATGGCGATGGCAATGGCTACAAACTTAGACTTAATGTTGCCTGAACAAGAATTAGTAGATTACATTGATGAAATGATTATTGCTAAACAGAAATTAGCTAGAGTCATGTATGACCGTGTAGATGAAATTCAGTTTGATCCAAACATGACATATACAGACTGGATGAAAAAGACTACTGAAAGAGCTAAAGAACATGATGATCATAGATACCATAATCTTTCTAAAAGTCAGCAACAAGATTTAGAAGAAATAATTGCAGAAGGTAATTATGCTGATGGCTTTACTGGAAGAATGTTATGGAATACATTTAACTTAGATCAAAGAAAAGGATTTATGTAATGAGTGATTTTAAAAACAAAATACAAGCTACATTAAACCAAGCACAACAAAAAGCAGAAAACCCTGATGGTGTCGGATTTAGTGAAGAAGCAATTGAAGAAATTACAGCCTTATCACCAAAAATAGATCAGGTTACACTCAATGAGGTACAAGCTGAAGTTGAAGATCAAAAAATGAGAGCATTAGCACAAGGCTTAACCTTTGGTTTTGCAGATGAGTTAGAAGCGTTTGGTAAAGCATTATTAAATAAAGACGTTACTTATGAACAAGCTAGAGATGAAATTAGAACAAAAGTAAGTCAGTACCAAGAAGCAAAACCGGGTGAATCACTAGCTATAGAGATAGCAGGTGCAGTTGTACCTACTGTTGCTAGTTTATTTGGCGGCCCAGCAGGTTGGGCAAAAGCTATGCAAACTATCACACAATTAGGAACTAAATTAGCTGGTCGTAAAAGTATAGGGGAAGTAGCACATCTATCAGGTAAGCAAGGTGCAGCGTATTCTGTTGGAACAGGTGAAGAAGGAATAGTAGAGGACTCAAAAAACGCACTGGGTGGTTATGTAGCTGGTGCCACACTTGGTACAGTTATACAAGGTGGAGGTCAACTTGCGTCAGAAGGCATGTCAAGATTGTTATCTACAGAAATAGGAAAGAAATATTCGCCAGTTGTTAGAGAACAAATGCAAATGCTAATTGATAAGACAGGTTTAACAGCTCAACAGGTTATTGATCAAGTTAAACAAGGCAAACTTGTTATTGATAATGCAACACTACGAGCCGCGATAAAAGCTCTTACAGGAACTTTAGGTGACGCAGGTCAAACTATTACTGATGTTGCAAAACGCAGACCAATTGACACTAGAAAAGATTTGCTAGATCAAATGCAAATGAATGTGAACAGAACAAAGTCTGAAGTGAACGTACAAGAGTTATACAGATTGTCAGATGATGCATTACGTGAAAATGAGTCTAAACTGTATAAAACATTATTTAAAGATATAAACCCACAACTGCCACCAAGTTTAGCTAAAAATCTTGAAGGCACAATGCAAATGTTTCCACAAATGTTTGATGAACTTAATGCTATTTACAGATCAACACCGGGCAATCTAGTACCATTTTATGAAATTGGCAAAAACGGAGCGTTAAAAATTATTAGGTCACCATCATTAGAAGATGCAGAAATAGTGTACAGAGCCTTGCGTGACACACCTAGAATGAACGTGAATAAAACACTTTTATCTAATATGGATCAAGCAGTTAAAGACCTGAAAAAACAAATTGATGACTTTAGTCCTGACCTTAAATTTGTAAGAGAACAGGCTAAACAAACAAGAGTTGGTAGAGATGCATTTTTATATGGCGAAACGCTATTAGGTCAAAACCCTGAAAAAGTAGCATTAGAAATTAAAAAATTTGAAAAAACACCGGGTGCAATGGATGCGTTACGTCAAGGATTTATGTCTACGTATAAGTTTAGATCACAAACACCACAAACAATCAAAAGCACAGCAGATGAAACTAAAGCATTTAATAAAATTGTGCAACTTGTATTTCCTGAAGGTCAAGCAGACGATCTCATTGCTAGAGCAAGAGTTGCGGGCGATGCAGTTGATACAAAAAACTCAATTATTGGTGGCACAACTACATCTAGGGAGCAAACAGCTATTGATCAAATGACACAAGCCGCAGCATTAGCAAGATTTAAACAGAATCCTACAGATATAGCTTCAGGAATAACTGTTGTTAAAAACATGATTTCAAACAGAGCGCCTAACATAAACGCTAAAGACGCTCAAGATATTGCTGAACTAGTAACAACAAAAGACTTTAAACTATTACAACAGGCATTAGTTGATGAATCTAAACTACCATTATTTGTGAAAATATTAGACTCAGCAATATATGGTGCATCAAGAACAGCCGCTTCAGGTACTGCCAAATTAGGTGGTGATCAAGTACAAGAAGATTTGTTAAGCAGTAGTGGTTTGATGGATTATGTTGGTAGCGCAGTTAGTGATAGTATAGGTAACTTAATGCAACAAAATTAATAGAGGATACAATGGCACATACAGAATTAAAAGCAATGAGTGAAGATGATGTACAGAAAATAGCACATGAAGCTGTACAAAGTGCAATCAATTTTGTTGAAAGTGAAATAGCTGAAGATCGTATTAAGTCACAACGCTACTTTGAAGGTGAAGTAGACATTGGTCAGGAAGATGGAAGATCAAAAATAGTATCTACAAAGGTTCGTGATACTATTAGAGCAATTAAACCTAGCTTAATGCGTGTATTTCTATCTTCAGAGCATCCAGTTGAATTTATACCTACAAGCCAACAAGATGTTAAAAGCGCAGAACAAGCTACAAGGTACTGTAACTATAAGTTTGGTGAGTTAAACGGTTACACGCTTCTTAATGACGCTATACACGATGCATTAGTTAAAAAGACAGGTGTATTAAAGGTGTGGTGGGAGGATAACACAGAAGAAGAATTTTTTAGCTTTAGTAACGTCACAGAAGAAGAAATGTTAGCTATTGTTAATGAACCTAACGCTACAGTTATAGAACAATCTATGGAAATGGCTATGGAAATGGGTGAGGATGGCATGGAAATGGAAATGCCTGAATACACACTTAAAGTAAGCTATAAGAAAGAAAACGGAAAGCTATGCGTAGAAGCTGTACCACCCGAAGAATTTTTAGTAGATCGTAACGCTAGATCAATAGACGATGCATATGTCGTTGCACACAGATCAGAAATGAGAGTAGGTGATCTTGTACAGATGGGTTATGACTTTGAAGAAGTAAGTGAATTATCAGGTCTGTCATCAGATGATTCCTACACAGATACAGAAGCGTTTGAGCGTAAAGGTTACGAGCAAGACGAAGAACAATCAACAATGGACATCAGCATGAAAAAAGTTGCTGTTACAGAAGCCTACATGAAGATGGATAAGGAAGGCACAGGTGTAGCGTCAATGTACAGAATACTAATGGCTGGTGGTGATAACAAACTATTAGAGTGTGAGCCATATGGAGATGTGCCATTCGCAGTATTTGAAGTTGATCCTGAACCACACACATTCTTTGGTCGTAGTGTCGCAGACTTAGTTATGAATGATCAAGACTCTGCTACAGCTATGATGCGTGGCATGATGGACAACGTAGCGCTAACAAACTCACCAAGACAAGGTTATGTACAAGGTCAAGTTAATGTAGACGATTTAATGAACAATGAGATCGGTGGACTAGTGCGTATGAAATCTCCTCAAGCACTTGTTGATATAGCAACACCCTTTGTCGCAGGTCAGGTTTTGACTGCGATGCAATACCTAGACGATGCTGTTGAAGCTAAAACTGGAGTTAGCCGAGCTTCAATGGGTTTAGACCCGGATGCATTACAAAATACATCAGCGACAGCAGCTCGTCTACAAGCACAACAAGGTTCAGCGCAAATTGAAGTTATGGCTCGAAATATTGCCGAAGGTGGCATGAAAAGATTATTCCAACTAATGCTAAAGCTACTAGTAGAAAATAGCTGTGAAGAAACGCTTATGCGCTTACACGGTGATTTTGTGCCAGTTGATCCACGATCTTGGAATACATCAATGGATATGACTGTTAATGTAGGTTTAGGTACAGGTCGAGAGGAGTCAAGAGTAGCAGCTTTGAATCAAGCACTTACAATGCAAATGCAAATATGGACAACGTATGGCGCTCAGAACGGTTTAGTGACAATGACAGGTATAAGAAACACGCTTGGAGATATGTTAGGCATTGCAGGTATTAAGAATGTAGATCGTTACTTTAATCCAATGACACCTGAAACAGAAGCACAACTAATGCAACAACAGACTGAACAACAAGCACAAGCTGAACAGCAACTAACAGAAGCAGAAGCTGTGGTACAAGCAGAACAATACAAAGCTGATAAGAAGGCTGAAATGGATATGTTAAAAGCTCAGATAGACGCACAGAAAGCTATCTCAGTTGATGACAGAGAGCGTGATAAGATGGATCAGGATTTATTAATTAAGGCGGCTGAGATACTTGGTGAATACGGTACTAAGGTAGATGTTGAAACTATAAAAGGTCAACAACAGAAAGAAAGATACCCACAGCAATCACCAGCTGAAGCTGTTACAGGAGGTAGATTCTAGTGGCAAACAACTTATCAATAGTTGAAAAAAGCGCTAAAATGAGAACATTAAAAGCTGATGACACGTTTCAATTAGCTTTAAAAGAGATTACAGAACAGCAAGTAGCTGTGTTTGTAAATGCAGATTCGACAACGGATCAGCGAGAGGAAGCACACAATATAATTTGTGCGCTTAGAAAGATTGAGGATTATTTCGACTCCGTAGAAACGGATGAGGTAATGTACAATCATAAACTAACTAAGGGAGAATCAGCACCGTGAGTGAAACGACTGAACCTAAAGTAACTGACGTAGATAGTGCTTTAAATAGCATTCTAGAGCCAGTACAAGAAGAAACAACTGAAGCTGTAATTGAAGAAGAACAGATAACAGAAGAAGCAACTGAAGAAGTTGAAGATACTGCTGACTCTGATATTGAAGAAGAAGTTGAATCGGAAGAAGAAGTAGAAGATGAAGAAATCTATGCTTCAGAATCGGATGACGAAAACCACCTAGATGATGCAAGTCAAGAAGAACCTAGTCTTTATACTGTTAAAGTTAATGGTCAAGAAGAACAGGTAACCTTAGATGACTTAAAGCAAGGCTATAGTGGGCAGAAGTATGTCCAACAAGGTATGCAAGATGCTGCAACGCAAAAGAAAGAAGCTGTAGCAGTTTTTGAAGCCTTGACTAATGAACGTCAGCAACTAGCTGAGTTGTATCAATCGTTACAGAATGGTAATATTTCAGCGCCACCTGTGAAACCTACAAAAGAATTGTTTGATGCCGATCCTATCGGGTACATGAAACAAAACATGGAGTATGAAGAACAGAAAGCGCAGTATGATGCACAAATGGCGCAATTGCATGAAGTATCACAGAAATCAAGTGAAGCTGAAGCAAATGCAAAACAAGCGTATCTACAAGAACAAATGCAAGTATTACAACGTAAAATTCCTGAGTTTGCAGACTCTAAACGAGCAACTGCACTCAAGGAAGAACTTGTACAGTACGGAACTACTCATTATGGTTATACTACTGAGGAAATTTCGCAGATTACAGATGCAAGAGCGATAGAAGTGCTATACGATGCTTCAAGGTATCAGGCTACATTAAAGGGTAAATCAAAGGCTAAACAAAAGTTAAAGTCAGCGAAACCCATGATGAAACCGGGCGCTAAGAAACAACCAACTAGTCAAGCTAAAATACGTTCTCGCCAAAAGGCAAAACTTAGGGATTCAGGTAGCATTGATGATGCACTTGGATTAATTTTAAATTCATAATGGAGAATTATTATGGCACAACCAAGTAATACATTTGACAGTTATGATGCAAAAGGTATTCGTGAGGACTTAGAGAACGTCATTTATGACATCTCACCTGAAGAAACTCCTTTTTACTCATCGCTGAAAAAAGTAAAAGCAAGTAACACTTACCACGAATGGCAGACCGACTCATTAAGAAGTTCGGCTGCTAATGCACACATTGAAGGTGATGCAACAACTGCCGAGGCAAGAACTGCCACCGTCAGGCTGGGAAATTATACACAAATCTTCAAGAACGCAACCGTGATACCTGATACAGACGAAGGTCTTGATAAGGCCGGGCGTTCTGCTGAGATGGCATACCAGGTGCTGAAGATAGCTAAAGAGCAAAAGCTAGACATCGAGAAGGCATTGTTTGATAACAACGCTTATGTCGCAGGTAATGCGACAACTGCTCGTGAACTAGCAGGTTGTGGTGCTTACGTCACAACTAATGTTGCAAACATCGGTGGATCAGGTGGTGCAAACCCAACTGGCTCAGTACCGGGTGCAACAGCTCGTACTGATGGTACAGCTACTGTTTTTGCACAAGCAGACTTTGATAGTGTTATGCAGTCTATTTGGGAAGAAGGTGGTAAGCCTGATACTGTATATCTAAGTGCGTTCCAAATGAACAAGGCACTAGGATTTACTGGTATGAACAACCAACGCTCTACAATTGGTGCAGCAGTTGGTGGTACTAACGCAGTTGTAAACGCAGTAGACGTGTATGTTACTCCGTGGGGAACAGTTGACTTTGTTCCTTCTCGTGAGAACAGATCACGTGATGTGTGGATTATGCAGTCTGATATGTGGGCATGTGGAATTCTTAGACCAACTAAGAATACTGAACTAGCCAAGACTGGTGATAATACAACACGTCAAGTATTGACTGAACTTACGCTTATCTCTAAAAACGAGAAGGCTTCAGGTTTAGTTGCTGACTGTACTACTTCATAATGAGGTAGAATATTAGGTGTGGGGAGTCCTCCTTAATCTCCCCACACTTAACGTGGGAGATTTGAGCTAAGTTTCCCACACCAAATTTGAGATAATATGAAAGTAAAAGAACAAGTACAATACAATCAAAAAGAAGATAAGATAGAGATTGCACGTACATTTGATAATGCACCTAGCCTAGACAGAGCAAATGATTTAAGACAGGCAAAGGTGGGTTTAACTGGTGAGAATCGTCTTGTAGGCTCTATACCTTTACACATCATGGCTCAATGGTGCAAGGATGCAGGAGTACAATGGGATGATATAGAAGCGAGAAAAGAAGTTGTCAGAAAAAACATTCTTAGTGGTGAGTTTGACAAATTCCGAGTATGGCAAGGAACTTTTTAGGAGATAAGAAATGGCAGATACAACTACTACTACGTTCTCTTTGACAAAGCCTGAAGTGGGAGCTTCTGCTGATACTTGGGGAACAAAACTAAACACTAACTTAGATTCACTTGATGATCTGTTAGATGGCACAACAGCAATTAAACCAAATCTAACAGCAAGTCAATGGAAAGTAGGTGGTACAGCAATTACCTCAACTGGAGCAGAACTTAACATTCTTGATGGTGTTACATCTACTGCGGCAGAGTTAAATATTCTTGACGGTGTTACGTCAACAGCAGCTGAACTAAATTTATTAGATGGAGTTACAGCTACTACAGCAGAACTTAATTATGTAGATGGTGTTACAAGCGCAATACAAACACAACTAGATGCAAAACTAGCATTAGCAGGTGGCACTATGACAGGTGATTTGTTGTTAGGTTCAAACAAAATAGGCGCTGATGCAGGTGATTACATTCAATTTACTGCTGACACTCAAATGGACTTTTATGTGAATGGCAATAACGAAATGCGATTAGAAGCTGATGGTGATCTACACGTTGATGGTGATGTGATTGCTTACTCAAGCACTACAGCATCAAGTATTGCATTAAAGCATGATGTAAACATTATTGATAATGCACTAGAAAAACTACAGGCTCTTAAAGGTGTTAGTTTTAAATATAACCATGACAACAGAGAAAGCGCAGGTGTTATTGCTGAAGATGTAAAAAGAGTATTACCTGAAGCAGTAAAAGTTATTCCACCTCAGTTTGGTGCTGAAAAAACAAGTTTAGGTGTAAACTATGGTGCATTAACTTCAATATTGATTGAAGCAATAAAGGAGTTAACTGCGAAAGTAGAAAAACTGGAGAAAAAATAATGGCAGTTAAATCATCAGGCGCAAATTTATCAATACAAGGTGACATTGTTGCTGAGTTTGGTGGTTCAGCACCTCATGCACTAAGTGAATACTATGGTGGTGGTGGACTTGTACCAGCGGGTGCAAATCCAGGTGTTGCAACATCAGGTCAGATAAACATCGGATCATTTTATGGCACAGTAGCGGCTACTGTATTAACTATATCTAGTAATACCAATGACTATAACATTAAAACTGCAGCAGTTGCGGCAGGTGGTGATACTAGTACACCAGTTATATTAACTATTAATAGTGGTGTAACAGTTGGATCGACATCAACAAGCACACCGGCTATGAAAACTGACACAGGTTGGTCTAATGGTGTAACAATTAATATTACTAACAATGGCTCTATTGTAGGAGCTGCAGGCGCTAATACAACAACCAATCCTTCTAGTGGAGGTGGCAACGGAGGTGGTGGCACAAATCATCCAAATCAGGGTGGTCAATTTCCACCGGGTTCAGCAGGTCAAGGACATTCAGGATCAGCTTCATCATCTAATAATGGTGGTGTAGCATTTGAACATTCGCAAACTGGCGATAATAATCTTTCTGTAATTTTTGATACAGCGGGAACTAGAACTGGTGGAGCTGCTGGCACAGCTACCTTTGTTGGAAATGGAGGTGGCGGCGGAGGTGGCGGCTCAGCTTTTGCAACACCACACAGGTTTGGTACCGGCGCAGGAGGAGGTGGCGGCGCAAATGGTGGTACAGGCGGCCCAGCATATGGAATGCATTGGCATAGTGCAATGCGAGGCGATAATGGTGGATCAACAACAGGTGGTGAAGGTGGACAACCTTACAACCCTGGTCAAGCAATAGGTGGTGTTGGTGGTGATGGTGGAGATATAGGGCAAGCAGGTCAGAACGGACAAGCGGGTAACCCATTATCAGCCGGTCCATATACACCTACATCAGCATCAGCAGGTGGAGCTGCGGGTTCAACAGGAACAGCGTCAGGATCAGCAGGTTCAGCACTATCAGGAAATACAGGACAAATATCATAGGAGTAAAACATGGCAACATTGACAGCAAGAAGAACTGAAGGAGGTCAATTTACTCCTGACGATACTATAGAAGTAACATTTGATTATGATGGAACTTTAATATACTGCGTACACTATTTAGAAATAGTTAGTGGCGCAGAGGTTACACATGGTGGTGGAGCATCATCATCTACACCATTACATTACAAAGCAATAGAAAGAGATGCAGATGGTGATGGTGTAATTGATTACAGCACCGTTACGATGAAACTAGTGCAAACAGAAAAAGGTACTGCTGTAGTTAAGGCTTGTGCAAAACTAATAACTCAAGCAGATTGGAATACTTACAACACTAATCTTACTAATTGGTTAACAGCTAATTGCACACCGTCTGATACAGTAGAGCGAGAAGAAAGCGAAGGATTTAGGCATTCAGATGGTAAAACGTATATAGCTAACGATGGTGTTTCAATGGATGATAGACCACTACCACCTGCTGAAACTGAGTATAAGACAGGAGATATTACTTTAGTATATACAGACGATGATCCTGTCTAAATAATGTAATACACGCAAAAGGAGGATTGCATGATAGATCATTTATTTCCTATACCTATAGGCATATATGAAAGAACATTAAAAATTACAGATGATGAATTAAACTTCATCAAAAACTTAGAACGTAGATCAAACAAATCTAACGATACGACAGTTGATAGTTTTATATTACAGAATAAAAAACTAAATAATCTGTACAAATTTTTTAAACAATGTTTAGATGAATATCTAGAGCAAACTATAGCGCCTGATCAAGAACAAATACAATTCTATATAACACAATCTTGGGCAAACTACACAAAAGGTGGCGAATATCATCAATTACATAAACACCAAAATTCTATAGTATCAGGTGTTTTTTATCCACAAGTTGAAGAAAACGATAATATTACGTTTCGCAATTATGACGAAACAGCAGGTACACAGTTACCATTGTTAATACATCCAGTTTCATTTAATAGATACAACTCTGTGACGTGGAAATACCCTGTAAAGGTAGGTCAGTTGTATTTATTTCCTAGCGCTTTACAACATTGCGTTGAAACATTACCAAAAGATCAAGAAACAACAAGAATTTCATTATCTTTTAACACTTGGTGTCAAGGTCAATTAGGTGATCCTACTCAGCTCAATGCATTAAATCTTATAAAGGAGGAAAGATATGATATTGCTGAATAAACTGACAACACATGAAAAACAAAAAGAAATTTTGTTAGATAGAATAGAAAAATACAAGCTGAAAAAAAATTGCATATTGCCTACGAAATATGCTTCAAAAAACAATGATAACCGTGTTTACTCAGATTATCATTTTAATAATACAGAAAAATTATTTAAAGACGATTTTTTTGAACACAAAGAGTTAGTAGAATTGTTAGCTAATATTGGCACAACAATGCACATGAATATGTTTGGTAATTTTTCAGTTAATAGAGATGATGCATGGTTTCAACAATATAGTGAAAATTCAGAACATACGTGGCATAACCATTCAAGAACACAGTTTACTAATATTTATTTTCTTGAGTTGCCTGACACAAAATACAAGACAGAAATTTGTGGACTCAATGGTAAATTAATTGAGTACGAAGCAGAAGAAGGTGAAATATTAACCATGCCTGCGTTTTTGTTACACAGATCGAAACCTAACGGATCAAAGCGTAAAACAATTTTATCTTTTAATACTAATTACCAAAGTGCTTAGATGAATAAACTACATTTATTAGCAGGTTTGCCAAGAACTGGAACAACAGTATTAGGCGCTATATTAAATCAAAACCCTGAAATGTATGTGTCTACAACATCGTCTTTTGTCGAATTGTTATGGCGAAATTATTCATTATGGTATGACGAAAAAGAAATACCATGCTTAGACACACAAGCTATAAAAAGAATGAAACATGAGTACCTCAGAAACGTAGGCAACATATGGTTTGAAAATTTAACAGAAAAAAACATAGTTATAGACAAAAGACGTATATGGCACAGCATCCCAAACATAAAAATGTACAAAGAAATATATGGAGTCAAACCAAAAATTATCTGTACAGTAAGAGATATAGCAGAAATTGTTGTGTCGTTTATGAAAGTATTTGAAGCGAATGATGAACTTTTTGTGCATCACAAATCTTTAAACGGTGAAATGTATGGGGTAGTATATGATCGTTTAAAAGAAACTTTTTTTGATAGCTATTTTACTGAGTGTATACATATTGTTGAATACAACGACATTTGTAACAATACAGAAAAAACATTAAAAAACATTTACAAGTTTTTAGAAATTGAACCGTATAAGCACGATCTTAAAAACATTGAAGTTTTTGAACAAGAAGGTAACCATCATTTTAAGAACTTACATGATATAAAAGGCACTTTAAATCCATCAGAAACAAATTTATTAGATTATTTGACACCACATGAAATTGACAAATACAACGCTGATATATTTTGGAAAACAAACGGATGATTAATTTTGACAATGTAGACGATTATGTTGTTACAGATAACTTTATGCCAAAAGCATTTTGTGAAGAATACATAGAAAAAATTACAAAGCACAAGTGGGAAAAACACGTATGGACACAACACGACAAACCTGATGAGTTTTTTTCAAGAGAAAATGAAGAATTAGATGTGCTTGATATACAAGGCGAATTGCACGAATTACTAAGTCCTTATGTTTTTCAAGCTATAAATAACTATCAGTCTAAATTTCAGACACCTGAAATGAAAGTACAAGCTGTACCGATAGGTCAATATTCAACTCCACGTTTAAATAGATACTCAAAAGGTCAAGGTATGGCAAAACATCAAGATCACATCAGCTCTCTGTTTAAAAATTGGGAAGGAATACCAGTTTTAAGCATAGTAGGTGTATTTAATGATGACTATGAAGGTGGTAATTTTATGTTGCGAGATAAAAAAATTGACTTGAAAACAGGAGATATATTGATGTTTCCATCATTGTTTATATACACACATGAAGTAACTTTAGTTACAAAAGGTGTTCGTCATTCTTTTGTAAGCTGGGCATACTAGGTTAAACTATGAATATGAAAACAAAATTAGCCTTATTTTTAATAGTTTTTGTGTTTCCTGTACTTGCAGTTGACGAAAGCTCAATAACGCAAAATACGACATCTACGGTGACTACAAAGTCAGAAAACGAAACTACAGTTTACTCACCACCACCAAGCGCCATATCACCAAACGTAGGTGGCACAAATTCAGATTTATGTACGATCTCATCTAGTGGTGCTATGGGTACACAAATATTTTCATTAAGTCTAGGTGCTACATATACTGAAGAAAATTGTATAAGACTGAAAATGGCTAAGACATTGTATGATTTTGGTATGAAGGTTGCCGCAGTAAGCCTTTTGTGCGCTGATCCTTCGGGTGAAGTGCATCGCAGTATGGCTATGGCCGGGACTCCCTGCCCCTATATGGGTTTAATAGGCTCAGAGGCTACTGCAGCATGGGAGGTGCATAGCGATGAAATTCCTGTTCCTAGCATAGACTTGCAAAAAACTACGGAGGAGAAAAGAGATGATGTTATTAAGATCATGGGCGCTATTGCTTCTGCTTTTTTGTTCTTCTAGCGTAACTGCTTACAGTTTTGGCTACACACCTAACGTAGCTATTAGTGGCTTAGAATGGACAATGACTCCTACTTATCTTGGTGCTAATGGTATTGGTGGTATGGATGTATCAGGTGTCACTTACAAATACACACCAATAAAAAACAAAGAAGATGATTACGTTGTTACTCTTGAGAATGACAAAGTAGGTGGTGGTTATGTGTTTCAAGACAAACAAGATTGGTCACAACGAGAAGGTGGTATTGAGGTAAGAAGAACTATTGCTTTGCCATACACTCCTATTGCAGTATTTGGCGATGGTAGGCTAAAGCAAGAAGGCACAGGAAGTATAGAAAATGCTGATGTTAGATATATCTATAGGTTTGATCCCTGCTTTGATCCTCAGAGCGATCCTAATTGCCCCGGTTATAAAAAACCTAAACCACCTCCATTGCCTAAAATTCCTGAGTACGATGCGTTGCAAGATGAGTCAGTAGCTATAGCACAAGCTGAAACAGACAAAAAACTAATAGAAGAAGAACAAGCAAAAAAAGAAGAAGATGAAGAGGAGGAAAAAGAATCACTAGAGGTTATGTTAGCTGATGTAGAAAACGCTATAACAATGGCAAACGAAATATCGCAATCAATTGTATTACAACAGCTTAA
>Ga0208793_1000545_pt1 | contig 25154 bp, 47 predicted proteins | sample 17_taG_FD_184092 | JGI IMG/M metagenome (GOLD analysis project Ga0208793, IMG submission 184092) | Marine viral communities from the Subarctic Pacific Ocean - 17_ETSP_OMZ_AT15314 metaG (SPAdes) (version 2) | ecosystem: Environmental > Aquatic > Marine > Oceanic | place: Pacific Ocean | collected...
TTATTTTTTATTTTTACCCTTTCCATAGTTGGGGTCTTTACAATATTTACTAGCAGCCATATTTGCATACGCAGATGGATACTTATCAAATGTTCTCTTTGCCCAGGCTATTCCTGCTGGACAAATTTTATTTCCTTTTGTTCTACCTTTTTTTGCCATATTTATTTATCCTAAACTAGTTACTTGTAGTTTTGCTCTAGTAAACTCTCTTCCTGCAGCCACTGCAGCTGGTATAGTTATTTCTATTATATCATTTACAGAATATCCTGAACCAGCAGTATCTATTGATTGCACTGTAGTAACCGCAAAGCTATCTATAGAAACAGTAAAAGTAGCTCCAGACCCTCCTGTTGGCACAACTGCATATTGATTAGCGGTTCCAGTAGAACCATTTGGTACTTTAATAAATCCTCCAGAATTAATAGAAACTCCTGTCACTCCTGAAGCTGCAGGGAAAACCTGAGTGCTTCCCAGGTATGCTTTGGTTACTGCAGTTGAACCTAGTTTTAAAGCACTTATACTTCCGCTTCCTAATGAAATAGCCATGTTAAGTTATTATATATAAAGTGGTTGCTACTGGTGTTCCAGCATCATATTCCGCTTGTGTTAAACTAACTATATTTATAATTGAATCAGAACCACTTGGTTCTCCTGTGATTACAGAAGTCACTTGGTCTTCTAATAAATCTGATTTTTCAATATACTTTACCTGTCTGCCTGCACTAACATCTACTATAGCTAAAATATCATCATCCTCCGTTGAGGTTAATTGCGAATTGCTTGCAAATATAAAATTATTATTTCCAGAATAATCTAAAGCTATTGACCCAGAAGTTGTTATTGTTCCGCCTGTTAATCCTCCTAAAGCTCCTGATGTTGCTGTTATACTAGTTACAGTTCCACTTCCTCCGCTTGGTGCATCTATCCAATCAATTCCATTAGATGTAGAACTCAATATCTGACCAGATGTTCCACTTTGACCATTACTATCGTAAAAAGCTCCGCTTAATTCAAAATCATCAGAAACTTTTAATACAGTATTAATTAAAACATCCCCACCTGCTTCTACTTCAAATGATGATGAGGCAAGGCTATCTCCTACTTTGAAACCTCCTACTATGTTTACTCCATCGTAATATTGTATTGCCATTTAATTATCCTATTTTTTGTATTAGAACTCTTACATTATTAGCAGGCGTAGTTCCAAATGTTATAGTAACTGTATTAGTAGAAGCTCTATTTACTCTAGCATAAACAGTTAAATCTGTTACCGTATCATACAACTGCACTATTACATCTTTAGTTCCTAAATTATGAGTTACCGTAGCAGTTGCTGATATAGTGTCTGCAAAAGTATTGTCTCCGTTAACTCCTGATAATAAATTAGCAACAGTTATTTCTTTATTCTGCGAAGCACTAGTATCATAAATTATTAATGAATCTCCTGATGCTGGTGTTGCACCTAAGTCGGTTAAGCCAGAAACATCTAATCCTATAGTAGCAGTACCTGCAGAATAAGCTACCGATAATCCATCTAAAGCTGCAGCTGCAGAAGCATTTACATTACCTATACCTACTTGAGTTAAACTTGCTAGGTCAACATTTTTATTTACCTCTGTCCAATCGCCATCATCTACTGGAGTATCTTGATTAGCAATAATTAAATCTCCAATTTCTAATGGAACAGTCCAAAATCCTGAAGCATTACCTGCAGTAGTTACTACATAAGTCCATCCTTCTTTTACACCTGTTGATGGCGGTGTAGTTGTTGCATCGTAACCTCCCTGGAATATCAAAGCTCCTGAGCCTGCCAATGTTGTATCTACATAGTTTTTAGAAGCAGCATCAGTGCCTGCACTAGGTATTGTTGGAATAGTTACTTGACCAACAAATGAATTTTGTCCAGTGCCACTTACGGTAAGTTGACCTGCTAATGTAACACTATCATCTAAGTTTACTGTTACGGTATCAGCTGCTCCAACTACTGTTGATATATTTGTTCCGCCTGCTACATCTAAAGTATTGCCATTAACGATTGTTTGGTCAGTTCCTGAATCCCCTGTAAGAGTAAAGCTTTCTATGTACCTTCCATCTAAATCCACAGTTAAATCAGCTAACGCTCCTGTTCTTCCTAGTGTCAACACACCATTAGCGGTGCTAAACGAAACACTATCTACATAGTTGTCTACATCAGTGGGTGCTGCAGGAAGTGTGAAAGTAGTTAGCTCATGACCTATTACATGTCCTGTTGAATTTGAAGTTACATCTGTATAAGCCTGGAATGTTCCTCCAAATGTTAAAGTAGCTGTATCTGTAGTCTGTGAATCAGTAAAAGAATCATGCGTTACAGATATAGTAGTATTTGTTGCTTGATTAGCAGTAAATGTTCCTGTCCCTCCTAAAGCTCCTGTCCCTTGAACTGTTAAAGTTCCATCTCCAACGTCTCCAGTTAATGCATATCTACCATCTAAATCTACAGTAACATTACTTTGATTTTGAACAGTAGCAGTCAATACTCCATCGGTAGTATTAAAACTTAGTCCTGTTAAGAAATCATTAGCTGCTGAGCCTCCACCTATGTTAGCCCAAGCTGAACCATCATAAAACTTTAGTTTATTACTTACTGTATTATAGTATATCTGTCCTGAAACACCTGTTCCTGGGTCAGAACCTAAATTTTCAATTCGAGCTTGCTCTAATTGATTAGTTGCTAAATTAATTGGGTCGTAAAATATTGGCATGATTTTTTAGTTTAAAAATGCTTTTCCTGCAAATCCTGTAGAAAAAGTCAATGTTATATTATTATTATCTATGTAATTTACATCAGTAAACACTTGAGTGCCTGCAGTATCTACTACAGAAACTGATGGAAATTTATTTAATGTATGCGTAATGTTCCATGTTGCTGATGGAGTAATCTGTTCAAATATAAATGTCTTGTCACCTACGTCTCCAGCTTTTACAAAGTTAGCAAAATTATATAACTCATCTAATTCAAGAGACCCATTGCCGCCTATATATACCAATGCTAAATCATAATAACTAGTATTACTGGGAATAGATGTATTTAAAGAATAGCTGATTACACTATAATGACCGAACTGGGATATGTCATCCTGCTTTATTACAAGGATTTCAGAGCCTACTAAATAATTTATAAAAGGAACTACATCTTGTCCAGCCTCATCTTCTTTTGCAATAACAAAATTTGTTATCTGACTAAAAGGTTTAAAGTTGGTTCCTCCAGCTGAAGGTGAAAATGTTCCTAACCCTGATAAAGGTGTTTGAACATACTTAAATTTCATCTGCTCAGTAACAGAAAGATAGTGCCCTAAAGATTCAATAGTGTAATTTCTAGTTGCTCTACCTGTCTCTAGGTCTGTACCTATAACTTTATCTTTACCAGATACATTCTCATCTATCTTATACTTTTGTATTCTAGCCATTTATTTTTTTGATGTTATTATTGCAATAATTACCATTCCTATTAATGTAACTGCTAATAAAATTTTATGTTTAAACGAGTCCTCCATCACCTATTGTCCATCCTTTGGTGTTTACTAAATAATTTTTACGTTGTTGACCTGAAACTGTATATTTAATAGTCCCCATATCTAAAGTAATATTTGATAGTCCGCCATTTTCACATCTCGAAAGTAAAATGTCATAATTATTAGCACTGTAATTATTAAATGTTTTGCCAAACATAAAACCTTGCATTGATAATCCAGTGGCTAAAATATCCCAATTACTAAAATCTTTGTCAAAAGCATGAGCGTTAGCAAACATAAATTCCATATTATTTACAGAACTTGTATCAAATACATCAACATTACCATTAAAAGAAGTGGCACTACTAAACATACGCATCATAGAAGTTACATTACTTGTGTTCCAAGTTGTAAAATCTTGGTTGAAAGAAGAACAGCTCTCAAACATATTAACCATATCAGTTACATTACTCACATCCCAGCCCATCATAGAATTATTATTTAAAGATGTACAATCAGTAAACATATCCCTCATAGAAGTTAATGTACTAGTGTCCATTCCACTAACATCACCATTAAAAGAAATACAACCAGTAAACAATCCATAAGAAAAATTACTTCCTGAAGTAAGGTCAAAATTTATATCGCTATTAAAACTTTCACAATTTCCAAACATATATACACATGATGCTAATGAAGAAGTGTCCCAAGAACTAACATCTGAATTAAAAACTCTAGCATTCAAAAACATAAAAAACGCATTAGTTACATTGCTCATATCCCAATTAGATAAGTCTCCAGTAAATTTTCTGCAGTTTTGAAACATACCTAGAGTGCTGGTCAGATTACTAATATCCCAAAACTCTATATTCTGAATAGTAGTTAAAGCTCTACAATTGTTAAAAGAAATGTTAGCATTAGGAGATAAGTTTATTATATCCCTGCAAACAGGACCTCCAATAAAATTACCACAATTACTAAAAGAACACTCTTCAAAACTATAAATTCCCCAACCTAGTACTTCAATTATTTTTTGTGCAGAATTATTTGTTGTGGCAAAATTCCATTTTGAACATTCTCCATCAATTACTACATTGTAATCCCCTGAAGTTATATAAGTATGTGACCTGTTTGCATAAGTATTTGCTACAACAGTCCCATCTCCCCAATCAATAGTTCCAGAGTAAGTACCACCAGAAACATAAGGTAAAGTAATTGATTGATTGTTTAGTGTTGTTCTCCATTTAGTTTCAAAAATAGAAGTTCCTGAAGTATTATACCAAAACGTATTTAAAAAATTCATATTTTATTTTATTTTATATTAGAAACATGGACAATTATTATATACCATGCTTGCTTTTAGTCCTATACCTGGATTTGTGCTTCCTATCTGTGTTATTCCTACTTTCATTTCATCTCCTACAGCAAAATCTACATAACCTCCAGATATAAATTGAGATGATGCTGATACATTTGTTGTCCTTGTACCTGCATCTATCGTAGGATAATTATTTCCTGTAAAAATACTAGTTCCATTTTTTGAAACTTCTAAAATAATATCTGCTCCTGTTGGAGCTTCACTAACTGAAAATCTAATTTCTGATACGCAATTAAAAGCTCTAGTAAAAACAATAGTAAATTTTTTGTTACCTGCTGTCAAATTAGTTTCTTCATCGCTACAAGCAAAATCAAAATAATCAGGAGTAAATTCTAATGCACTACCTGCAGAGTTTACCTTAACATTCTTTCCTCTACCAAATGTATTATCTGGTTGGCATATATAATTATTTGGAGTGTCTGTTAACTCTATAAAAGTGGTAACTCCTGTTGGTGGAGCTGTAGTAACAGAACCGTCAGCCATTAAATACTGTAGTGCTGTACCTCCTGTTTTTACAAAACTATTAAAAGACGCAATACCTGCGCCAGCTGTAACGTCTCCTGAAGTTATACTAATACTACCTGCAGACATTTCTATATCACCAGCAGTAGTTATTCCAGTGGTAACATCAAGAGCGCCTGTTATTCGAATCTCTGTGTTATTAGGTTGTTGAGTAATTATACTATCAACTATACCTGTGCCTGTGGCATTCCACATGGTAATAGTATTAGCAGTTCCTGTACCAAATCCAGCGAACAAATCACTAGTGCTTATTCGTACGTTTTCTAATGCAGTATATCCGACTAGAAAATCTACGTCAGTTATTAATGTTTTGTTTGCGAATTGTGAAAATTTTAAATTTGCCATGTTTTTTTATTTATGAGTTTTCAGGTAGCATTCTTGCATTAGCTCCACCTGTTTCTTGTATACAAAATTCATCAATCTCTGTAATGATGAAATCGGTTATAATAATTGGTTGTCTTTTTTCTACAAACGGTATTCCGTTTCCATTACCTAGTGCTATTCCCATTATGCTGTTCTTGTTGATTTACTAGATTTATTAAACTTTCCTAACTGCCCCATACCTGATATTCTGACACCTGAAGTCTTAGGCTTAGTCTTTTTTTTAGTAGTCTTTTTATTAGCTTCTCGATTGGCAGCCAATTTTTTTGAAAGAGCTGTAATTGTTTCTATAGCTTTATTACTAAAGTTAATATCATTTTTCTTGTCTCCCATAATTTATTATCTTTGTTGCAAAGTTACGAAATTTAATTTATGTCAAATCAACGTTCAGATTACCTGAAATATTGGAGGGTAATACGATATTATATTAAAGCTAAATACGGTTTAACCCAAGCTGACCTTGATGTTCTTTTGTTTCTGTATTCAGAAAAATATTTTTCAAAAGATAAGTTCGAAGAATTTGATGAGCTGCTTAGCTGGGATGTAAATCGTTTTGATAAACTACTTAGAGATGGATGGATTGAAGTGTTTAGAAAAAGAGTAAGAAATATAAAAGCACTATATCAACTCTCTTATAAAACAATTAGAATAATTAGTGGCATATATAAAAAACTTGAAGGACAAGAAATTCCTACAAGCAACTCATTTAATCCTATCTTTGCAAAGAATGTATCATACACCGATAAGGTGTATCGAAATTTTATAATTCAATTAAACAAAGAAATTAGAGATAGTAAAAAATAATACTATCAATCACTTAGCCAACAACAAATTCCAATTAAAATTAACAATAAAGCAATCGCATATAACATACTTAAAAATTTAAACTTATAGTTACAATAAATATACATAAAGATATTGTCCTATAATTATATTGTTCTGTGGGTTGCAGAAATTCCCAGCCTACCATAAATCTGTCGTGAGGAAAATGAAACGATATTTCTAATTCCCAGTCCATCATAAAACAACCACAACATCTCTCTCTTGAATAACCGTAAATTTTTTGTTCTCTATAAGCATTGTGTATCCCTGACGTTTGTCATAGTAGATAACATCTTCCTTACTTATAACATCAACATCAGTTCCTGGCTCAACTACTTTTCCTTTACTATATCTAAACTGAGATGTATCCTCAGAAGATAATAATAATCCTGATGAGGTTTTAATCTCCTCATTGATTACATCTATTAAAATGTTTTTTCCTATTAGCTTCATATTCTTTGATATAATAAAATTAAGTCTGTTGTACAATTATCCGTAGAACAACTATAGTTGCTTACAATTCCTTCTTCCTCTTCATTACCATAATCTTCGTAACTATGGTCACCTCCCCATATTAACTGAGCTTTACAATTTGGACAATTCATATCTATTTAGTTTCGTATGAACGTGCCATCGTTACAATAGCATTAGTAGATAATATCGTTGTAGCTACAGATACTGCATTCTGTAGAGCTGTTCTTGTAACTTTTAATGGGTCTATTACACCCATATTAATTAAGTTGCCATGCTTGTCGTTTTTTAAATCATAACCCTCACCTACAATTGGTGGCTTAGGATATATCTTACTAAAGTCTTTACCTCCGTTAGCTATAATCTGTCTAGCAGGAGACTCTAATGCATACTTCATAATATTAGCTGCAATCTTCTCATCAGCTGTGGGTGAGCAAGGCTCACAAATTTCATAACCCAACTGATACAGAGCCATGCCACCACCAGGAAGTATGCCCTCCTCTAGTGCCGAGCGTACCGCACATACAGCATCATCTACTCTGTCATACAATTCCTTCTGCTCTAGGTCCGTATTTCCTCCTACGTATATTACACCAATACCTCCTGTTAGTGATGCTATCCTTGACATTATAAAATCACGCTCAGTTTTTGTCTTAGCTATCTCATGAGCACCCTTTAACTCAGCTACCCTTCCATCTATAGCATCCTGGTCCGAAGAATCATCCTTCAGGATGACTGTTGAGCCACGTCCAACTATCACCTTGGCAGCGTGACCCAAGTCTTCTGCATTTATAATGCTGAGGTCATCCCCTGTCTTTTCAGAAAAATATGTAGCTCCAACCGTATAGGCTATATCCTGCATAAGCTCATGCTGCTTGTAACCAAAGTTCGGAGGTGCTATGTTACATATCTTTAAATTGTTCTTCATCACATTGGCAGCCAACGTGTTTATAACATTGGTTGTCGTAGGTGCTATAATAAGTAACCTCTTGTTCTGCTGGATAATTGGTTTTAATACACCCTCAATCTGAAGTATATTACTTATCTCAGCATCAGATACCAGAATATGAACATCCTCTAGTACACACTCATCTTTCTTCTGGTCGTTTATAAACAAAGGACTAGAATATCCCCTGTCTACCTTGATTCCTTTTGTGGTCTCATAATACGTCTCGCTGCTCTGTGCCTTCTCCACAGTAACAACACCATCTTTACCAACAGCCTTATAAACATCCGCTATCGTACTACCTAACTCCTTGTCATTGTTGGCAGAGATAATAGCAACGTCCTTCATCTTTCGCTGGCTTAATTTTTTAGATTCCTGCTTTAAACCCTTTATGATATCTTTCGTTAGCTCATTCATGCTACGCAATACCTCGGTCCTATTTACATTGTCTGTAATAAGTTCCGTTCCCTTCTTTACTAATGCTTCCGTTAATACTATCGCAGTAGTCGTACCATCACCAGCTGCTGTAGCTGTCTTGTCAGCAGCCTCCTTCATCATACGAACCGCAAGGTTCTCGACTGGGTCTAATAAACTAATAGACTTAGCAACCGTAACACCATCCTTGGTGACAGTAATACCTCCTATATGTTCCTGTGATTCTATAAGTACTGTGTTACCCTGTGGTCCTAATGTACTCTTAACTGCATTTGATAATTGAGTGATGCCTGAGATTAATTTATCCCTTCCATCATTTCCGAAGCGAAGCTCCTTTGGAGAAAATCCTTGATTCATAATTTTAGTGTATTTAATTTCAATGCAAATATAGTAAATAATTTTATATATAACATGTCGAAGTTAGGTCGCTCTATATATATATATATTTTAGTATTACTATTGATGTAAAAATTTTTGACGTTTTGGTTTTATTTATAACATTTATAACACTAGTCTTGATAATCAGTTAGTTAACTATTAAAAGTCAACACTAACTCAACACTAAACCAACATTAACTTAACACTAATATAAAAAAAAGAGGGAACTACCCCTCTTCTTTCTGACTAAAACTAGTCAATCATCAAACACTAACTAAAACAAACTATAGTTTCTTGAATAAATTTATGTTGGCATTAGCTAACTCATTAGCCTCTGCTATAATTCTAACTTGTTTACCACGCTTAACCTCTTGTCTTAAACGTGCGGCTTTACTTATACCACTCTCCAAATCAGGAGCGTTGTTAATTAACCTTCCATTTTTTATTCTGTAATCTCCAAAATCCATATCGTATATTTTTGGTAAAGATACAATTTTTTTTTAGATATATGTAGTATTTGGGCTCTATGCCATCACACGCACACGTGACCTCTACGGAAACGCAAAATTATATTGACAGGGGGGGTGCAGATTCCTGATTTTTATTCCTGATTTTTTGACGTTTTATCTACAGCTCTCAGCCCTAGTACCACCACTACCTCAGCCCCTATGTGTACCACCTACAATATACCTCCCCTCCAGTTAACCAATCCCCTGAACCCCTATCCCCTCTACCTTTAACGCAAGTTAAACTTATTACAAGCTACGAGAAGTAGGGTAGCCTCTGCTCCGGTGAATCGAGCCCAAATAAATAATGGGGAACAGCCCCTCTGTAAAGCCTTGTTATACTTGGGATTACAGAGACAGCGAAAAAAAAGTAAAAAAAACCTTGCGAGATATCTAGATTTAGACTATTTTTACACCGGAGATAGACGCTCTTTGACATTTTGAGACATAACAGACTGATAATCAGCAAGTTAGCATAATTTACTAACTTATCTCACTGATAATCAACGAGTTGTGGCGTAAGTTGTGTGAACAATAGTAGTACTGAAGACCTTATGGGAGCCATTATGATAACCAAGTATTTAACTACCTGTAGGTAGGGCGAAAATTCAAGGGCTATTGGTGAAGCAACAAACAAATTACCGGTATCTGAACGACAGGCTAGCTAGAGCAATACTAGTACCGGTAGCTAACTTTTAAAAATCAATAAATTATGGAATTATCAGCAAAACAATACGAAATTTATCAAGATAACATTGAAAGAATTGTTATCGAATTAAAAGAATCAAATGTTAAAGTAACAAGAAAAGCAATAAGAAATATATTTAAATTAATTTTTCCGTTAAATGATTCTCAATGTAATGTTTTAATTAATGAATACGTTAAATCAAAAAAATAATTTAGGTTAACTGATGAGACTTCAATAGTCGAAACCACCTTTATTGGTGGTCTTAACCAGTCGAAAGACACAAATTAAATATTATGCAATACACAAGAAAAATGTTCAACAACGAATTTAGTAAAGAAGAAATCAACCACATGACTCCGGAGTCAATCAAGGCGTTTATCGAGTTAAAAAAACTTGGTTGCCCAATAGATATATGGTATCAGAACAAGAGAGGATACGAAGATTACAGAGGATATTTTTGGATAAAAGCAGAAGAGTGCGAAGCAGAGCAGTGGGTAGATTACTACGATACTGAAATGTACTGGGGTAGTGAGAAGCTACAGAAAACACTGGAGAAGCATGGGCTATACTTCGAGTGGCAAAATTCAGCAGTGGGCTGTGTTTATGATATCTAGGTTAACTGATGAGACTTCAATAGTCGAAAGGTCGTGAGACCTCTTAACCAGGCGAAAGCCACAAATTAATTATTATGAACAAATTTGAATTGAAATCAGGATATCCAAAGGGATACCTACCGGAAGGAGTTAATTACTCTAACTACACGATGCTAGTAGCAATCGCTAACTACTCTGAAAATGGGGTGTGCCGTAGTAATGCCATGCAGATGCTAGACGAAGATATGAGAGGTGATTGGGAGCATGATGTAAGAACAGCTAAAAAGAAACGCCTTATGGATGGTATGGGGGGCTTTATGCAAGCCGTATGCATTGGAGACTTTAAAACAGCCTGGAACAGAGCTGATGGTACTAACCGAAAGGCTCTAATTCAAGGGCTTTCAAATAACGAGATAGAGCTATGAAGTATTATCAATGCATATTCAATGCTGTAGGTGGTGCATATTCTATGAATATGTATGACCTACCAACAGATGATGAAGTCGAAATTAAAGAAATCCTTGAAGAACAGGGATATGAAGTATTAGAAATTTACTCAATAAAACCACAATAAGATGAAATTCACGAAACACCAACTAGAAATAATCGCTCATACCCTATCACTTTGCGAGAGTGACTTCGAAGGTAATACACAAGCAGAGATGCGTTATATACTCGGAAAGCTACAGCAGAAGGGCATTTGGGGAAATATTGATTAACAAGAATAGTGGTGGCTGTAGACAGCGAAAGGCAAAGCGAAATTGCCCACCACATCTAACCTAGCATAAAGTCCTTTGCGATAAACACAGGCATTTTGACAATGAACAAATTACAGAAATTAGCCCTGTACTTCTACAATGAAGAGCAGGTTAACGACATCCAGTTTGACCAATACGGAAGACCTTACATCCAAGATAACGGAAGGTGGATGCTACCTAGAAAGACGCAGTATAACTACACTATTAATAACTAAATAAATAAAGATGACAATAACACAATTCACAGACTACAGTATGACAGGAATGCTAGTAATGGTACTAGTATTTTGTATAGTAACAATCGTAAGAGAATTTATAAAATAATAAATTATGAGAAAGTATAGCAATTGCTGTGGTTCAGCACCATCGTTTCTTAGTGATTCTTTATGTGGCAGTTGCCACGAGCCTGCAGAATTTTACACAGAAACCCAAGACCAAGAAGATTAACTGATGAGTCCTGGAAGGACGAAACTGCCGAGAGGCAGTCTTAATCTAAAAATTATATATTATGACTAATAGCAATACATTGGATGCAATAAATTTTATAAGTAATAGCAATCTAAGTGATGAGGAAAAACTTTGGATAATAAGCATACTTAGAGCCAATATAAAAGATTAACTGATGAGGTCTGATAGACCGAAACGACTCCATTGGAGTCGTCTTAATCTAAAAATTTAATATTATGAAAACAATGTACAAAGTAGTAACAGTAGATGAATTTGGTCTTATTGTGACACAACAAGACGGCTTCAAAACATCATCGGAGGCACAGCAAGAGGCTAAGGAATGCATCGAAAGATGGGGAGAAATGTTTGGTCAAGATTTTTGGGTACAGCCTTATGAACAAGAGCCATACAAAAAGCCAAGAGTATACAACAATAATGCAGTAGATGGATGGGAAGACTTATATCCAACAAGAGATTAACTGATGAGGTCTTACAGACCGAAACTACCTTTCGAGGTAGTCTTAATCTTAAAATTTAATATTATGAAATCAACTATGGTAACACTAAAATTCAAGACTGACTTCGGTACAGATTGGATTATCACTAGACAATTTAACGATGAGAGACACGTAGATAACTTCATCTCCTTACTGGAGAAAAAGAAGGGCTATCTACTGGATGAAATTTTCACTAACGATTAGAACCTATGATTATGTATGTAGCGAAAACACTAGGCGAGGCAATGGCTATGATTGATATGGCTTATACTCAGAACAGAACAAGAGATAGTATCTCCTACTCAGAACTTATCAGATGCTGTAAGGAACTAGAGAAGAACCGGTGCACCAAGTTTAATGGTGTACACTACTTTGTAGATGAATTTGAACTGCTAAGTTAACAGGTTAACTGATGAGGATTTATTATCCGAAAGCCAGTATTTATACTGGCTCTTAACCAGTCGAAAGACATAAAAAATTAATTATGATTATCAAAAAATTAACTGAAGAACTAATTACTGAAAAACTAGAAAAGACAGGTATTGGGGAGTGGTACAATGGAACTGAAGTACAGGTCAACAACATTAAATTGCACTTTGATTTTAAGATAGCTAATCGCTGGGGGGGGATGCCAGACTTTGCAATCTACTCTCAAACGACAGCTGATGGCTATGAGTTATGGGTAGCTATCGTTCCACCTTATGACAGATACAATATTGAGGAGGATGTACACTACTACGACAGCGATTTAGGGGAAAGGCTAGAGCAATTTATAAGAGAGTGTGACAAAGATGATATCCATATTTACATTGATGACCTAGACTACGACTGGATTGATGAGGCTATGGCTGGTCTTTGGGATGATGTGTACGAGAAACTACGTGAAGATATGGAGTATGCTTTAGAATTGCAAGGCTATGAGTACGAAGATTAACTGACGAGACCTCACAGGTCGAAACAGGTTTGCAGTCTAATTGCATACCTGTCTTAATCTAAAAATTATATATTATGAAACAATTTGAAATCTTAAGAGAACGAATCACATCACGAGGTGGTGGGGTTGAAATTAGTTTAACGCCTTATGGCTACAAAGACCAAAAGATGACTGCATACTGCAACTATCTTGGTGGTGGGATGCTAGGTAGTGTTCAGAACGATTGTACTATCAAAGATTGGTATGGCAATCCTGAGCTAACGAAGTTAGCAGATGACCTCAGCAGATACTTCTCGCAAGAGCTGGGAGAAGATTATGATTTAAACCAAATGCTTCCTTCGAGAGCATACTAAATTAGAAACTATGACCGAAACTAAAGACAAATTGATAAAGGAATTAAGAATAGAATTATATCATCTTAAAAAACAATTAAGATACCAAACAAGTATGACAAAATCATACGAGAGGCTTTATCGAGAAGAATACATTAAAAATCAAAATAAGTATGACAGCCTGCAAGAAAAAGGATATAAATTACCATTATAAACAAACCAACTATGAAACGAACAGAAATAATAACAGAATTAGAACGATTACTTACAGATGAATATGATGCATCAGAATTAATATATTATAGCAAAAATGATTTAATACAAAAATTAATAGATGTTGCAGATTTTTACAGATATGAATTTAATAATAAATAAGATTATGAAACTAACTAAAAAATCAGAAAATACACTAAAAAGACTAGAATTAAAAGCTAATGATGTTAAAGGTGCTAGAATGCCACAACTAAAAATGGTATCGAGACTATTAAACGAATTAAACATAAAAAACTATTATTATGATTGGAGTGAATATAAGTACACATCTTGTGCTGGTCTACGATACACTACTGGTGGTGGCACAAGAGAATACAATGGTGGAAAATTGAATATTCCTTCAATTAACTTAAATGCTATTTCAACTGAGACTTACTACTCTTGGAATAGTAGAGGATATGCAAGTAAAATAGTAAATTTAATAAATCAGTAAAACTAAACAACCTATAAAATAATAAATAAGATTATGAAAGACAACAAACTAATAGCAGAATTTATGGGGATTGAATCATTTAAAGATTCATTAGCCTCACTACATCAAGGAAAAATAAACGTAGATTTAGATGTGTATGAACAATCACAATACCACAACTCTTGGGATTGGCTGATGCCAGTAGTCCAAAAGATAGGGGATGATTACTATAACACACCATTTGATGAAACATACTCAAAACTTACAGAGCTGTACGAAAATATATGGACTATAGAAGATACCTACCAAGCAGTAGTAGAATTTATTAATCAATTAGACAACTAAAAATAAATAAGATTATGAAACACACTAGAACAATTAACGGAAGAACCTACGACATCATAAGTCGTGGGTGGTCAACAAGTAGGTCTTGGGGACACAAATCAGAGCTATACATAGATGGAAACTTTGTCGAAGAAGGCAAGGTAAGATACTATAACAGGACTTGGGAGTCCTACCAATTTAGAACCTGTATGCAGAACTTAATATGGGGATTGATAGAGAGGACTGAGAAAAAGTTTTTAGACCAGTACAAGAGAGATAATGATATAAAGAGGCTAACTGCGAGTCGTAAAGAGGAAGCCTTAAACTCTGATGGAGAGGGCATACAGAAAGTAATTCTTAGAAACTATAAAGATTTTAAAGAAATGTATAATACTATATAATATGGAGACTACACTAGAGATTATGCGAAAGCAATGTAAACAAATTTATGATGAATGCTGGGAGATATTCACTGAGTTTGGAGGCTATGAGTACAACGATGAGATGTACTGGCAACTTAACGGACTCAGAGACTCTATAGATGAGTACTTTGATGAGGATGAGGATGTGGAGTATCTACTTGGTTTAGCCATAAAGACAGGCAACTGGTTTATGTGGGTTAAAAAGATTCGTACTCTCCAGGAGAACGAGCCTGAATCACTTTTCTGCTAACAGATTAACTGATGAGTCCTGGAAGGACGAAACCTCAATGCTGTGAAGCATAGAGGTCTTAATCTTTAAAACAAACAAAATGGTAAAAACAAATTTTAGTAATCAGACAACAGACGAAGTATTAACAGAGCACCAATACAGAGTCGAGGCTCTGCAAAAAAAGATAGACACCTTACAAAAAAGGATTGAATATCTGGAGTCAGAATTAAAGTTTTATGTGTAATTAAAAGACTAGACTTGCACAATAAATAAACATTCCGTAAATTTGCACCTAACTAAAACACTAATTAAATGCACTATCCAATTTTTAATGGGTATGTATCAAAGGTATCTGATGCATACTCTTTACTACCCAGTGAACTTTTCACAAAAGATAAAAGACGAGACATAGTAGATGCTAGACAGCTACTTTATTACCTATGCTATAAACGACCTATGCGTATACGATACATCCAACAATTTATGGAGGATAACGGATACAAGATAAGTCATTCATCCATTATTCATGGAATAAAACAGGTAAAAGACAGAGCTAAAAAAGACTCTGATTATAAAACAATTATTAATAATATTAGCGAATGCGTTACAGTTTAGAAGACATATTCTCACAGGCTATAGAAGATTATAAAGCAATTAATCTCGATGGCGAAAGCTATCAAGCCAGGATACTATATGGATGTAAAATTAGTTTAGATGAAGAGTCTGAATTAATTACAATTCATAACACAGCTCTTGGTGGAGATTACTATCGTATAATCACAGACGAGCAGAAAGAATATTTCAAAGAGAAAGGATGGAGGCTTGGAGTTTATAATGTTTGTATCGAAACTTATCATCTTAAACTACAGAAGATAGAGGATAAGATAAAGGACGAAATGAACACAAAACAGAACCCAAAGCAAATCAAACACCTTAAGACACATAGAGAAAGAATTATTAAGATGTATAATAAAATTAACACTAAAATTAAAACAGAAAGTTATGAGTAAATCAAAATCAGTTTTCGAGACATTGAACTCTATCAATGTAAATGACAAAGTAGAGAAAAAGAATAACCTAACGTATCTATCTTGGGCTTGGGCTTGGGCAGAGGTTAAGAAACATTACCCTTCATCTACATACACTATCTATGAGGATATTAATGGTATGTTCTACCATACAGATGGAAGGTCAGCTTGGGTAAAGACAGGCGTAACAATCGAAGGACAGGAGCATATTGAATATCTTCCAGTTATGGACTTCAGAAACAATTCTATTCTAGTTGATAAGATTACCTCTGTAGATGTAAATAAAACTATTCAGAGAAGTCTTACAAAGGCTATCGCTAGACAAGGCTTAGGTCTTTATGTGTATGCAGGAGATGACCTTCCAAATGGAGAGACTAAAGTAGTAGCTAAGAAACCTACTCCAAAGAAACCTGCTCCAAAGAAACCTACTAAAATAGTTTTAAATGTAGGCGATGATAATTGGGATAAGGTTATGAAGTATGTAGTTGATAATAAAGAGCTAGGACTTAAAACTATTGGAGAGAACCTCCTTAAGAAATATAGTATGACAGGCGTAGTTAAGAAAGAAATAGCTAAAACTTTATAGGTATGAAAGACATCATCAAACTACTACAAGACGACCACGAATACTATAACGGAGTTGGGAAGAACTATCTTTCCAATTCCAATATAGGAGACCTACTAAAGAACCCTAAGAACTTTAACGCAGTACAGGAGGATAACAAAAACTTTTTAGTAGGAAGATATTTTCATCAGTTAATTCTAGAGCCAGAGAAGGCACATGCTATACCTCATATTGACCTGGCAACTAGGAGAGGTAAGGCTTATGATTCATTCCTGGAGGAGAACAATCTAACGATTGGACTTCTAACTAAGGAAAAGATTATGATGGAGAACTTAGTTGAGACGATGCTCAACGTAGATGAGTTTAGAGCTTTGATACAGGAGCAGGATGTTCAGTATGAAGTACCTATGGTTAAAGAAATACATGGAGAAATGTGGAAAGGTAAGGCTGATATAGTTGGAAGTGAACACCTTATAGACATTAAAACTACTGGAGCTATAGATAAGTTTAAGTGGAGTGTTCGTGACTTTAATTACGATAGCCAAGCTTATATCTATCAAGAGCTTTTTAATAAGCCATTAGTATTTCTAGTCATAGATAAGACTACTCGCATGCTAGGGATGTATCCTGTTAGTGACGAGAGCCTAGAGAGAGGCGAGCAGAAAGTAATCAAGGCTGTTGAGCAGTACAGAAAGTTTTATGGAGACAATCCTTCAGATGACCTAGACCAATTCTACTTTTATGAGGAGGTTTAAAGATTATATAAAAGATTTATTAAAAAAAGAAAGCGTTATGTGGATTGAAGTTCCAATGGTCTGCAAATCGCTTAAAGCTAAACAAGATATTATGTTAGCTATTATGGAAACATTGGAGCAACAAATAAAAATAGATAAAGAGTATGAATAATTCAAACACCAAAGAAGAAATCGTTTTTGCTGATGGGTTTAAATTTAGAAGAAAGCATGCAAATGCTCCAGACTTTGTTCTGGGAAGTTTAAGTATCAAAGTAGACGATGCTATTAGTTTTCTTAAAGCCAATCAAAAAAATGGTTGGGTAAACTTAGGGATTAAAGAGAGCAGAGCAGGTAATCCGTATATGTTTGTGGATACATTCGAAGCAAAGAAAACAGATGAGCCTGTAAAAACTAAAGCTGAAGAGTCGGAAGACCTTCCTTTTTAGTATGACTAAATGGGGTGTTTACAGCACCCCTTTTTTTAGATGTTGATTTTTTTTTCTATATACACTATATATTTTATATACTTTATTTATATTTATTCCCCTATATGAGACTAAAAAGATAACATTTTCAACACAACTACTGATTATCAGGAAGTTAACTAACACAAAGTCGACACAAAGTCGACACAAATAACTCAAACACAGCATGACAGCTAAAGAAATCACAATTTTTCAGAACATAAAGGAGACCTCAACTCCTTTCTTTAGAGACATAGACTTCATTCTAGAGAGAATTAAAAGTGGAGCGACTAAGGAGCTTGTTAAAAAGATAAGAACTGAGAAGAACAAAGCTCAGCGAAACGAACTAAAAAAGAATCTACCAGCAATATGTTTTTCTGGGAAGTTTAATAAACGAAATGACAAATCTATTATTGAACACTCTGGACTTATATGTTTAGATTTTGATGGTTATGAAAGCAACAAAGAACTTTTAACTGATAAGGAGAAGTTAACAAAAAGTAACTATACCTACTCTGTTTTTATATCTCCTTCTGGTAAAGGTTTAAAAGCATTAGTTAAGATACCTCAAGATGTAGACAATCACGTTAACTATTTTAATAGCCTTGAGATTCATTATAACAACTCTCATTTTGATACTACGTGTAAAAATATATCAAGAGTATGCTACGAATCGTATGACCCTCTTATCTATGTTAACAAGAACTCTAGTGTATGGGAGGAGATAAAAGAGAAAGAGTACACAGAGGTTAATAGCAAACTAGATGTACCTACAATACCTATCACAGACGAGAATAAGATAGTAGAGATTCTTGTAAAATGGTGGGTAAAAAAATATCCTATGGTAGAAGGGCAGAGAAATAACAACTGTTACATACTAGCATCAGCGTTTAATGATTTTGGAATAAACAAATCGTTAGCAGGATATGTTCTACAGAACTACAGAACCTCAGACTTTACAGACAGAGAGATTAATCAGACTATTGATTCAGCTTATGCTCAGAAACAGAACTTCGGAACTAAGTATTATGAGGATGAGGAAAGAGTAAATAACATAAGAGTTAAACTCAGAAGGGGAGCGTCAAAAAAAGAAATTAAGTCTCAACTGGAAGACAGTCACATTGAGGCGAATGTAATTGAGGCTGTCTTGAATCGAGTAGAGGAGGAGAATCAGCAGAAACAATTCTGGACTAAGTCTGACAAAGGAGTAATCAAGATAGTACACATACTATTTAAACAATTCCTTGAGGATAATGGATTCTATAAATACTGTCCAGAGGGAAGTAAGAACTACGTTTTTGTAAAGGTTACTAATAATCTTGTTGACCATACAGATGAGAAACACATAAAAGATTTTGTGCTTAACAGCGTAATAGAGCTAGACGATTCATCAATATATAATCACTTTGCAGACCAGGTAAGATACTTTAGAGAAGATTTCCTGACACTTCTATCAACGATTGATATATACTTTGTCGAGGATAATAAAAGTACCTCATACCTATACTATAATAATTGTGCTATCAAGGTTACTAAAAAAGATGTAGAGGTTATTGATTATATAGACCTCAACGGATTCGTATGGAAAGACCATATAATAGATAGAGCTTTTAATAAGTGCTCATCTGATGGATGTGATTACAAGAAGTTTATATACAATATCTGTAACAATGAGCCTGACAGAATAAAATCTATGCAGTCTACGATAGGATTCCTAATGCATGGATACAAGAACTTATCTTATTGCCCTGCTGTTATACTTAACGATGAGGTTATAAGCGATAACCCAGAAGGAGGAACAGGTAAGGGATTGTTTATGAATGCACTACAGAGAATGAAGAAGGTAGTAACAATAGATGGAAAATCATTCACATTCGAAAGGTCGTTTGCTTATCAGCTTGTATCAGCAGATACACAGATACTTGTATTCGATGATGTTAAAAAGCATTTTGATTTTGAAAGATTGTTTTCTGTAGTTACTGAGGGACTTACTCTTGAGAAAAAGAACAAGGATGCTATTAAGATTCCTTTTAGTAAATCTCCCAAGATTGCTATCACTACTAACTATGCAATTAAAGGTGCAGGTAATTCATTTGCTAGACGAAAGTGGGAGCTTGAATTACATCAGCATTATAATAAGAACTTTACTCCACTAGATGAGTTCGGTAAGCTGATGTTCGGAGATTGGAATGATGACGAGTGGTGTAAGTTCGATAACTATATGGTAGGATGCATGCAAGATTACTTGACAACAGGGCTTGTAAAAAGTAAGTTTGTGAACCTAAAAATTAGACAGCTATCAGCAGAGTCTTCTTATGATTTCATAGAGTGGCTAGGTTTGATTGAAGGAACCGATGCAGGAGCTAGTATACCTGTGAATCACAGGATGCATACCAACGGATTGTATCTAGATTTTATATCAGAGTATCCAGATTACGGACCGAAGTCTAGACTGTCAATATCTCACGTTAAGTTTAATAAATGGCTGTCAGCCTACGCAGTTTACAAGACAGGAGCACAACCAGAAAAGGGCAGAGATGCCTCTGGAAGATGGATAAGACTTAAGAAAGAAGACGAGGTTAACATTCAAACATCTTTATTATAATGGTAGAATTTAGAGAGTATCAGAAAGAAATAATAGAACAGGGCGTAGATATAATAAAAGAGAAAGGGTTTGTATATCTTGCGATGGAAGTTAGGACAGGAAAAACTTTAACCAGCTTAGGAATAGCAGAGAAGATGGGATATGAGCACGTACTTTTCCTAACTAAAAAGAAAGCGATAAGCTCCATAGTAAAAGACAATGAGATGATGTGCCCTACATCATTTGTATTGTTTGTTATTAACTATGAGAGTATGCATAAGCTTCCTAAAATAAAATGGGATTTAATAATATTAGACGAGGCTCATGGAACAGGAGCATTCCCTAAACCAAACAAGAGAGCTAAAGATGTTAAGGCTCTTATATCGAAAACAGGTTGTGATGTCTGTTTGTTGTCAGGAACACCAACACCTGAGTCGTATAGTCAAATGTACCACCAGGTGTATGGTATTCCACGCAATCCTTTTAGGCAGTATGCAAACTTTTATAAGTTCTGCCACGACTATGTGGACGTAAGAGAACGTAAGATTAATAGTATGTATATTAGAGATTACAGCAGGGGCTACGACTCTATCATAGAGAAGATGAATCCCTACACCATCTCATACACTCAGAAGGAGGCAGGCTTCAAGGTAGATACAAGAGAGCATGTGCTTGAGGTAGAGATGAGTGACCTGACATACAGCCTAACTAAAAAACTTCAGAAAGATTTAGTAGTAGAGGGAAGTGAGGAAACTATCTTAGCTGATACTCCTGTTAAGCTTATGATGAAGTTACATCAGATGTTCTCTGGAACGGTTAAGTTTGAGTCTGGCAACTCTACTATACTAGACCTTAGCAAAGCTCAGTTTATACACGACAACTTTGGGGATGTAAAGATTGGAATCTTCTATAAGTTCAAGGCAGAACTCAAAGCTCTGAAAGAAGTATATGGAGATGACTTATGTACAGAGCTGGATGATTTTAATAATACACACAAGAGCATAGCTCTACAGATAGTCAGTGGTAGGGAAGGAATAAGTCTTAGGAAAGCAGAAGCTCTTGTGTATTATAATATAGACTTCTCAGCTACCAGCTACTGGCAATCCAGGGACAGGATGACTACCAAAGAAAGATTGGAGTCCGATGTGTATTGGGTGTTCGCTAAAGGTGGAATAGAGAAACAGATATACAAAGCTGTAACTAAAAAGAAGGACTTTACTTTACGTCATTTCAAAAAAGATTTTTTGTAACTTTGTCTTGAATGACTGAGCAGCAGATACAAAAAAAAAGAATAAAAGAATTAGAGAGTGAAGGCTATTATGTTATTAAGCTTCTTAAGACTAATAAAAATGGCATACCAGATTTGATTGCTATACCTCCAGATAGTAAAGTTTTATTTAGCGAGGTAAAGAAACCAGAGGGCAAGCTCTCTCCTCTTCAAAGTTACAGATTAAAAGAATTAAAAAAGCATGGGTGCAAAACTGAAGTATACAGAGGGTGAAATTATGTACGAAATTGATGGTGATTTTTTAGAGACACTAGACGATTTACATCCTTTAATTGCAGTAGAAATATCTAATCAAATAGACTGGAATGCAATGACATTACCTGAAACAAAATTCTGGTCAACAACTTACGCTGGTGTAGTAAAGAATATAAAAACGCCAGTATATTTTCTGGTTAAATATCAGAAAGAAGAGGACTCAATCACTTATTTTCTAGATTTAGAGATTGTAGATTCAGACACATATCTAGATTATTATTTATTAAATAAAATATTATTATGACTAAACACGAAAAACTAAAACAAATCGTCAACGAAGTTTTTAACGTTGACTTAATGAGTAAATCAAGAGTAAGAAGAATAGTAGAAGCACGAATGGTTTTTGCTAATATTTTTATGAAATATACAATGTCCACAGCTACTAAGACTGGGAAGTATATAAACAAAGACCACGCAACTATATTACATTATAACAAAAGGTTTGATTATGTAATAAAAGTAGATAAAGACCTTTATGAATTATACCTACGATGTGCTAAATTATTTACAGATTATTTTGATTTTGAGGGTTCTGTACATGTAGATATAGAAATTAATAAAACAAATAAATATATTTATTCTTTGCAGAATAAAATAAAAACATTAAATTTGGAAATAGAATGTCTAAATTTAGAAGTTAAATCGTTTAAAACAACATCTAAATATACGGAAAACGAAAAGAAATACAGGGCTCTTAAAAGAAAACAAAGAGAAGAATATGATTCAAGAGTATCTCTTATATTAAAATCTTTTGATTGGAAAAACAAAAACGAATTTGAAACAATAAACTGTCAAACATAATGTATACAATAAACGATATAGATAAGATAACAGAATTTAAGTCTTGGAATGATAAGAAAAAAATTGATGAGCTTCTTCGTATTGATTGTGATTTATATACAAACTTAGGAATCGAATCAACTAAATCAGAGAGAGCCGAAGCTAAAAAATATTCTAGAAAAATATATAGACAAATAAAATTAATAGATTATAAAATCGGAAATGATTTTCTAGTTGCAATGGACAGAGATTAATGACACAGACATCACTTGAGAAGGAAAGAATTAAACATGTCAATACTTTGACTAATGAACTTCACGACTCTTGCGATGAAATTTATGAATCATTAATAGACCACGACTACGGTCAGTGTAAAGAGGTTGCAAAACATTTAATCTTCCAACTAAAACTAATGATAGATTCAATGGAAGATGATTTATAAAACCTAATCAAATGTCAGAAGCAGATAGAAATACCACAAGATTAAGATTAAAACAAGACGAAGTTGATATTATTCAAGAGTACAGAGGTCTTAAAAAAGCAGCTGAAGAAAGTGGAGTTCATATTGATGATGTAAAACATGCTTGGATTAAGAACAATGACGCTAGTTTATTTGTTAAGAACCCCAACTTTCAGACAGTACAAAGAAATGAGTTTATTAAAAATCTAATTGAAGATTTAGACAACCACTCACCAAAGTATCCTAAAATTAAACGAGAGAAATCTAAAGCTGGACACCTTATGGTGTTAGACCCTGCTGATATACACATAGGAAAGCTATGTACAAGGCTAGAAACAGGACAGGAATATAACTCTCAGCTGGCAGTTAAAAGAGTTTTAAAAGGAGTAAGGGGTATACTTAAATCATCCAATGGTTTTGATATAGATAAGATAAATTTTATCGGAGGTAATGATATTCTTCATATTGATACACCACATCGTAAAACAACTAGCGGCACACCACAGGATACAGAAGGGATGTGGTATGAGAATTTTATAATGGCTAAGAAGCTTTATGTAGATGTACTTGAGATTCTTCTATCAATAGCTGATATACACTTTACATTTAACCCAAGTAACCACGATTATATTAGTGGTTTTATGTTGGCTCAAACAATACAAAGTCATTTCAGGCATTGCAAAAACATAACCTTCGACACAGGTATTTCACATAGGAAATATTTTACGTATCATAATAATTTAATAGGTACTACTCATGGAGACGGAGCTAAAGTAGCTGACCTACCTAACCTTATGGCTCACGAAAGTAAGGACTGGAGTAAATGTAAGAAGCGTTATTTCTACACACATCACATCCACCACAAAACAAGTAAGGACTACATAGGATGTACCGTAGAGAGTTTAAGGAGTCCAAGCCCAGCAGATAGCTGGCATCATAGAAACGGATACACTGGAGCTGTAGAGGGTGTTGAAGCTTTTATACATCACAAAGAATACGGACAGATAGCTAGGTTAACTCACGTATTTTAATGAATCAAAAATTAAAAGCAGTAACTAAGTTTGCTGAAAGGTTTGAAGGGTCTTTTAAAAAGCTTGGACCTGGCGATGTTGACTACAGAATATATAGTCAAGAGGGAGAGCTTATCTCATTTGTAATAGTTATCCCTACTAAAAAGAAAGTAACCGAGTGCTACCCATTATCAATATCATTAAATAAATTATCACAGCTTTCAATGAAGCGTTTGAATCCAGTAATAATATGGGCTTGTGAGGATGGGATTATGTATGGTAAGGTAAAAGATATATACGGAACCGTATCCTGGATGGGTACTACAGAACTAGACTCAGAGCTAGTCGTGCAATACCCAAAACAAAAAACATTTAAGTACGCTAGGTATTATTAATCAAGACCCATAGCTGCGTCTATCTCTTTCTGGATATCTCTTTTCATTTTTCTCTGGTCTTTCTTCATCTGTTCGATATCCTCTAAGCTACCACCAGGTCCATATAAATCTTTGTAAAGCTCAGGCATAAACTTTTTCATGTCTGACTTACTCATTGGTTTCGTTTTACCACCCTCGTTCTTAGGTCGGTAAGATGGAGATATACCAACCACATCATACATTGCGTCATCTACATCCTCTTCTTCACCTGCATAATAGTTATATAAACCAATGAAAGGGTCCAGCTGTGCTCCTATAGTTATCTCAGTCAATGTTCTTACTACAGCAAGAAGTTTATTTTCATCATTCTTAG
>Ga0208793_1000546_pt1 | contig 25115 bp, 19 predicted proteins | sample 17_taG_FD_184092 | JGI IMG/M metagenome (GOLD analysis project Ga0208793, IMG submission 184092) | Marine viral communities from the Subarctic Pacific Ocean - 17_ETSP_OMZ_AT15314 metaG (SPAdes) (version 2) | ecosystem: Environmental > Aquatic > Marine > Oceanic | place: Pacific Ocean | collected...
TTTCCGGCTTGAATGGCATTTTATCCCCTCATTATTGAGTTGATAATTGACTCAATCTTTGTTTCGGCTTTTGGTTGTTCTACACCTTCGTTAACAGGTCTCATAAATGCACCATGTGTGGATGGATTCGATACAAAATCAAATGCAATAAGTTCAAAGTCTGGTTGAACTTCAACAGTATCTTCACCATCTGCTTCTTTCATTGGCTCAACAGAACCTAATCCTCTTGAAGAGATACCAAGTTTAATACCTGATTTAAATAATTCTTTTAAGATGTTTCCAGCGGGTGTTGATAAAACTTCAACGGTTCCTAACAAGTCATCACCATCCCAATGCATTTCAATAATATTATGTGAAGCATTATTTAAATTCACAACTGAACTTTCTGGATGATCAAGTTCTCCTAAAGCTCTTCTCTCCGTAACCTGATGTTCTAAATATTTTCCGACTTCTTTTAACAATACTTCTCGTGGATATATTCGTCCATTTTGGTTCTTGGCTTCTGCCCGTTGTAATACACCCTTGACAATTAATTTTCCACCATTATCTTTAATGGATTCATCAATTTTTGTTATTGATATATCAAACGGTCTAACATCTACTAATAATTTTTTACTCATATTATTATCCTATATTAATCTCTTGTAAAAGTTTTCCACGCTGTGCCATTATATATAAAAATCTTATCAGACTCGACACTATAAGTCATCGTACCTTTAGCAGGATTAGCAACTTGAGCCGCAACATCTGTAGTAAAGGCTTGTATAAAAGATGGATTATCAGAAACTAAAGGTTTAGGTACTGATTTTGTACTATCATTAGGATCTACGTTATACATTATTTCCCTCCCCAGGAGTTTCGTTTAATCCAAATATCACGTAAGATATCGGATACTTCTTTTCTAATTTGTTTTTTAATTTCTTCCATATCACTATTGCTTACACCCTCGTCCATGAATTTATACCCAGTTTGTTTTTCAAGATTTTTCTTCTTCTTCTTACTGGTCTTTCCAAATGCATTAGGTGTTTCAAATCCATCAATACACGCAGTAGTAGTTATTTCTTTTAGCTTCTTTTTAAATAAACTACTTGCAAGTTCCTTAACTAAAGAATTAAATTTTGTTGAGTTCTTTGTCAAGCTCATAATACCTTAATAATTGAACAACTGAATTGTCGTCTGTTTGGTTTGACTCATTCAAACAAAATTTATCGGCACAATTAATTGCCTCTTGTAATTTAATTTTTAATACTTTATCTTTAACTTTATTTACTTTTGTATTTAACTTATCTTTTAAAATAGGTATTTGATTTGATACAAAAGAAGAAAAGTTATTAGTATTTGCAATATTACTAATGTATTCTTTTAATACTTGCTTTTGAGCATCACTTAAATTAGTATATTTTTTATTAAATTTTTCTAACAAAGCTTTATAAGATAAAATTCTTAAATCTTTATCTTTCATCTCTTCATGTATAAAAATATCAGTTTTTTCATTAGTTATTGTCGTAACGTTTTCTAAAATAATAAAATAACTTTCTGTCTTTTCATCGGCACTTAATTCACCGATGCCTTCAAATAACTTATAAGTAGATGCATAAACTTTATAATTAGGAACACTTGAAGAAAATAACTTATTAATATCATAATGTTCTTTAATACTCTTTATAATATTATATTTTTCTCTTCGTAATACAGAATTATTTAACTTACCCCTCTGTCTCAATACTTCGGCCAGAAAGAAATCGGCTTTTTTATCTGTTTTAAATTTTTTGGTTGTTATCAAATTATATAATGCCAATTCTTTACCTATTTCGGTATGTTCATTGAATTGTTTTTTTATAATTTTTATAGCCGGTGAATCTTTTTTCTTATTCAAAACGTCTACTGTTACCTGTCTCAGTAGAAATTCAAATAAAAGTCCAGCGTTTCTTAATTTACTGTGTCTGAATTTACTCATAGATATTCCAATGTATTTTGATACAATTATTCATATATAAATATAATGTAATTTAGAATAAGTAGACGTTTACTCTTCTATTATATTATCTTCACTTAATAATGACGAATCTTTTTTAGGGAATTTATTTTTTAATTGATCCAAAATACCCTCACGAGCAACGGCCGTATGGGCTTTACTTGTAGCTAATGGTGATTTACCTTTGAATTCCCTCTTTCCATAACTTCTATCGGCTTTTCTAAGTTTACCATCATCTTCTCTTGGTTTATTTTTACCAAAATGTTCTTTCTCACTACCACCCCAATCACCGGGTCTTGCCATACCGTCATCATCGTCTGATGGTTCTACTGGTTGTTCCGCTGGATCTTGGCCTTCGGTTTCGATTTGTTCAAATCTATATTTTTGTTTTGTATCTTCAACAATATCATTAAATATTTGTATCTTCTTATCATTTGAAAAATCAAATATATTATCATAAATCCATTTACGACTAAATAGTTTAGTTTCCATGGCTTTTTCAGCTAATTCAACCCGTTGATTCATTAATTCAAGTTTTTCTTGCTCATGAATCATTGATGGATTTTGTAATTCTAAATCGAAATCTATTAAATCCGAATCATCAAACCCTTGACTATACAGATGAACTATACCAATTTTTGTCAATTCACTAACAACAATCTTTTGTAATCTTTCTATTGTACGAGCAAACCTAACATCTTCTGCAGCCAATGTGGCTTTACCACCACTTAATCCTTCTTCATATCCAAGAAATGCTTTTGGAATCCTAAGACTTGCCATTAGTTTGTTTCTCAAGTATTCAACATCTTCTATAGCATCATTATTAGATAAACCAGGAAGAGTTTCTATTTGAGTTCCACTATCTCCACCACGAACTGGTAGGAAATAATCTTCGGTAACTGACTCTACATTATATTTTAAATTATATTCACCAGTAGTCTGGTCGATGACAGGAACCTTTTTCATCTTATTGATGATTTTTTGCATAAATTGTTCGACTTCTCTTGGTGGTATATTTCCAACGTCAATTTTAAATATTCTTTTTTCGGGCGCTCTCATGATTCTATGTATCAACATAGCATCTTCCATAAGAGTTAATTGCTTAAATACTTTTCTACCGGCTTCTAATTGAGACCTACCATAAGGTAAAAAATTTGTATCACTCATTAATCTAAAATGAGCAATTTCATAATTTTCTTTTATTTCTTTTTTATCATCATTTATTTCAAATTGAATCAATTGTGGGTTAGCAGGATCATGGTCTTCAAGTCGTGTAATATCATAAGCACTAATTGGTTTTACATTTACGACACCATACTTGTCTACAATATCAAGTGATAAATAAAAATCACCATACTTAGTTAGGTTTCGCATCCAACTCCATAAGTTAAATTCAATATTTATAATATCGTAATATAAATTATGAAGAATTTTACTAATTTTACTATTTTCTGTTTTTATTTTTAAAATTTCTCCCTCGATATTATCAATCGTGGATTCGTCAGAATAAATGTCAAGGGCAGAAGCAATAATCGGGTCTTGATCCATCAATTCATAATCTTTAAATAAGTCATGTTTTCTTATTTCATAAGCAGCTCTTCTATTTTGAGCTACATTATATGGATTTGAATAGGTATTTTGCATTAATCGTTGATAACGATCAATAAAATTTGAAGTTAAACTCGTTTGAGTAAAATCCAAATCCTTAACAACCAATTGATTGTTATCTTTTTTTCTTATTATTACATTAGATTGAAATAATCTACCTAATCTATTAAAAATATTATCTGCCATATTTTACCCCAATAACCAACTTAGGTCTTCTTTTTCACCATTAATATCCATCTCGTATGGATTATTTTTTGGTTTGTTTGATGTCATAATCGGAGACCGTTCATTTAAATTTCCAATTGAATCCACCAAACTACTTTGAAATTCATTTCTCTCTGATTGTATACGAATAGCAGTATCCCTAATCCATAATAATATAGAATAAGACATTACTAAATCATCATTATATCCATCAAGAGCTTCGGTTTTATTGTTCTTATATATAAATACAAAAAGTTCATCAATTAATCGTGTTGATTTTAATTTTACCATCTTCTCTCTTGTATATTCTTCCATCTTTGCCACAAGTAATGGTTTAGTTTTCATTGTAGTTGTAAAACCAGGTATTTTATTTTTATCAATATGTCGATATCTATTTGTATGTTGTATATCTTCATCAACGATTAAATGATTCTTTTCTTGATAAAAAAGATTTTCATATCCCCTATCAATAATTGTTTGTAATGTAGCCCAACCTATGTTGTTATTCTCCACTACTAATAGAGCATCATTATATTTAGTTCCCAATTCAATTAAGAAATTACCAAACTCAGTTGTTCCTAACTGACCTTTGTATTCTGCCACTTGTTCCATTTCTTCTATATCAAAAACTTGAGCTGCACTAAAATCAGTTCCATCACCACGAGCAACGTCAGCACTTATTAAATATTGTTTTGAATAATCAGGATAACCCCATATCCATAAATTTCTATCAAACCCACTTTTTTCATTTGGTTCACAACACATCTTTTCTTTATACCACTCCAAAATAGCAGGATCGACAACTGAACGACCTGAACTTAGAAAGTCGGCATCACATTCTTGAGCGGCTTGTGATGGTCCTAATATTCTATCTTGATCACGTCTCCATTCTTCATCTCTTTCTGGATGCTCAGACCAATGTAATTTTACCGTATTAAATTTATTAACACCATCGGTGGCATCTAACCAAGTTTTATGAAACCAATTACCAACGCCATTTGGTGTAGATATTGCCAAACAACGACCACCAGTTGCAAGTGTTTGTTGAGCTGCAGTCCATATTGTATCAATCTTTTCAATGAACGCGGCTTCATCTAATATTAACAGAGATAGAGCTTCAGAGCGACCTGCACTTTCATTAGAAGCAATAGCTTTGATTTGACTACCATTCTTAAACACCAACGACAGTTTATTATTCTCAACAATCTGTGTCTTTAGCCAAGCAGGTAATCCATCATACATAATACGAACTTTAGTTACTAAATTTTTAGCGGTATCTTTTGTTGTTGCAATACACAATACATTCTTATCATTGTGAAATAACATCATCCATAATGAATAAGCGGCACTTAATGTTGAAATACCAAGTTGTCTTGATTTCAATACCACATTATAATCATGTTCTTCATATTCTTTTAAGACTTCCCGTTGAAAAGGATATAGTTTAAACTTAATCTTACCCCGCTGTGGATGTTGAATAGTACAGTATTGATTAATAAAATATGACGGATCTTGTACACATTTTAAATAATTTACTTTTATGGCTTGTTTTAAATTACTCATCTTCTATGTTCGTGGCCTGCTAAAGCATTGGCAACAGTTTTATCAAATTGATTTTTTTCTTTCATTTCTGTCATTTCTTGTTCATATTCCTTTAATATACCATCCCATCTTTTCTTTTCTTGGTCAGCAACCCAATCATTCCATTTACCTTCCCTATGTAAAATAGCTTCAAATTCCATTTGACAATATTGACATTTTTGAAATCTATTATAAGTTTGCTGGTCAATAGTTTTTAATATTAAACTTTTACAATCATTACATTTATCAAATCCTTTAGGTGGTACTTTGGTGAGTTGTTTTCGTTTACCATTTTCTTTAACATATTTTCTACCACTTGGTTCTTCCCAAATCTCACCCTCTTTTCTCATATGGATAGTTTTTCCAGTATAACCGATTCTCGGAGTACCTTGTCCACCAACTCCTGCTATTAATTTTTTTACTTTTTCTATATTTTTACTCATAACCTATTCCTTAAAATGTCATCAAACCAGTAATCTGGTTTAGTGGAGCAAATGCGCCTGTAAATTTATAAACATTACCATTATATTTAAAAACTATTCCCTCAGTTGGAACAACGGCATCCAATCCACCAATGGCATTTAATCTATCTAATTGTATTTTTAATTTGTTTAATTTCTTTATATCACCACCACTTCTTATATCTTTTATAGCACTCTGTAATTTCTTTCTCATATTTTGAACTGATTTTGCTGGATTTACTGCCATCCAACCATCCATATTTTTCAATACAGTAGCACCAACTTCAAAGAATAATTCCTCAAATGGTTTCATATTATTCTTGACCATTTTAGCATGGTCATTTTTATCAGTACTTAATACCCATTCTAAAAATTTAGGATATTCTTTAAGGTCTTTTTTAATCTGTGGAATTTTATATGACTTATCAAAGAAAGCCCATCGTTTTGTTAACTTGACTAATATCTCATTTGTTATGTTTTGATAATCTGTTTGTTTAGCTCCATTAAAAATCCATTCTTGCCAATATGATTGATGATATAAAGCAAGAGTATCATTATCCTTTAAAGAATATTGTGATTGTAGTTTTTTTAATCTACTTAAAAACTTACCCTTTAGTTTACCAAAATCTTGATGTTTAGGTACTGTCATAAAATGTGGTTTTTTAATCTTATAATGTTTCTGTATGTTTTGATTAACTTGTTTAATCATACCAGCCAATATTCTTGCACTATCTTTTGCCTGGCCAATTACTCTTGCACTATCGTCATATTCTAATGTTCCATGAAACATCAATTCTGTTATATCATAGTTCACTACATTTTCACTGGCTGGCCACATCACTTCTAAACTCATCCACTTAGAACCTTCACCAAATATCTTTGTTCTTTGTTTATCACTTAAAGCACCAATTGCTTTACTTAAATCTCTTACGGCATAAACAAAGGCATTTCTAATATCACCTCGTCCTTTAAATTTACTCTCCACGTCTTTTATACTTAAAGCGGTTTTACCTTTATTCTTTATATGCCCTTTATTACGAGCAGAGATTAATTTACCATTCTTCCAACTAATCATAAGATTTTGACCATCAGTTTTTTCCGTAACGTTATCTTCACGATTTAACTGGCCGCCTAATCCCATCGTAATAATATTTTTTAAATCCTTAAAGGTTAATTCCTTGTCATCAAACGGATGACTCATATGCCCATAGGCTCCACCCATTAATAATAACTCCTTTTGTTCTTTATAAACAACTTTTAAATTACCTTTATCTATTTGTTTATCTTTATGTAATTTTTCCATTTCTGGTTTGTTAATTACAAGTTTTGGTTTTTCATTTGGTTTACTACCAACACTCGGTACGGCATAATAAGCTTTTCTCAATCCAAATTTCTTAGCAGCAACATGACCTTTACCACCATATTTTTTAACCAAATCTTTTTGAGCTTCTTCTTTTGAATATCTTATTTTAATACCACGTCGCATCAACCTTTGTTTGAACATTTTAACTTTAGCCGATACTTCCGTTAATGATAATACTTCTTTTACAATATCATATTCATCATGTTGTTTATTTCCCCTATTAACTTTTGTTTCTTCTGGCTCTTCAGCATCAAGTTGTTTTGCGGTTTTTGGACTATCTTTAACAATAGCTTTTCTTGCCTTTGCCATATCATCAACATATTCATAATCTTGATTTTTTAAAATCATATCAATATGGTCTAACCATTTATTCCATAATTCAGTTCCAACATAATCTGTTAAATTTTGAGCACTTGGTTCTTGAACACCAGCAGGTCCAAAGGATACTGAATCAACAGGTCCTTTTGGATACTCTGTATCTTTAACGAAACCAAAATCTTGACTATAATAATAATCATCATCAATTAAATTATGTGCAATTTCCCATCCTAATTTCCCAGCTTCGGTTTCGGCTCTATTTTGATATGCCTTTAAACTCGATAAGAAACCAGGTCCATCATCAACTTCTCCGGCAGTATGTGTACCTGAATTTTCGAATAAACCCACATAATACTCAAATAACTTTTTGAATTTATTCGTCATCATAATATACAACCCTTTATCGAAATATCCAAATGTTTTTTTGAAAAACTTTTTCTTTTCTTTATCATCAATTTTTGGATTGCCCAGCATATCTCGTGTTTTCGTACCACTTAAATTTCCAAATTGGGGAGCCGTAATAAAGTATCCGTGTTCTTCATATCCTTTTATATCATTCTTATTCTTTTTGTAATCTTGATAATATGTTTTACCACCACTCTTTTTAGTACCTGCTTTTAAACGACCAGCGTCTTTCTGTCCAAAGGCATAAACTACTGCTGTGGTTTCGGTATTGAATTTCTTCAATAAGTTCTTTGCCACATAAGGTGTTCTTTCTTCAATGATACGATTAGCTGGAATACCCATCTTCGTCATGTGTCGAACTTTCTCTTTAAAGTTCATTGGATGTCTTGGTGGTTTTTTAATATTAGTTGTCGTTATATAGGCTTCATCAACTTGTTTTGCCAACCACTTATATGTAGCCAAATGTCCTGAATGAAATGGTTGGAATCTTCCACCGAATACACCAATGGTTTTTTTGATTTTACTTGGAGCTTCATTCAATTTAGCTATTTGTTTTTCTATATCCTTTATTTGCAATTTTAACTTATGACTATTGGCTCCACTACCAAATCCTATAGCTTTTTTAATTAGTTTTTGCCTCTCATCTCTAAGTTTATTTTGTTTTATTTGGTCTTTTCTACTTAATTTTTCATTTACTTTTTTACCGGTATCGGTTTTAGTAAATGGACCTCGTCTTAATGTTGCAAACTTTACAGGTGTCTCCATACCAAATAAGTTCTTAGGTGCTATAATTCTTAACTTAACCATCTTTGAACTATTATCAATACCCAATGTCTCAAATTCTATTTCTTTATATTTCTTACCCTTCATAGTAAGATTATGACCCGTAATAAACTTTTCAACTTTACTACCCTTTACGGCATTTGCCTCGTTTATTGATTCTTTCATTATCTTTTGTTTAGCAATCCATTTTTTACCAAGATGATTTTTAATAGGTTTTTTAATAAATTTATTAATACCTTTTTTCATCAACATATCAAATTTGTTAATAGCAGCTTTTTCACCTAAAGTTTTTGAGTTATCCACCATCATAAAATTAGCATTTCCAAACAATCCTTGAAATGATATTTTATTTTTCTGTACATCATTCCAGCTTGTTTCTACTAATTCAGGACTAAGTTTTCTTGGTCTTTCCATATTTCTTTTCTGAGCAACTTCTAAATCCGTATGGACAAATACCATAAAACAATCATATCCTATTTCTTCTAATTCTTTTTTCTTTTTTAATATTGAACCATATTTATGACCTGTTCCGTCTATAATCATTCCCAATCTACCGTTCATGTATTGTTTTTTCTGTTGTTTAGTTATATCTTTTGCATAACTTCTCATTCCACTATAATCCTCGTAATCAGGATCTGTAAGTTGTCTAAATAAATCTTCTGGCATATCATCTAAATCTGTACCGAATCCATATTTCTTTAATAATGTTTCAAGTGCTTTATCTTGATTGACTACTTTTAAACCATATGCTGATGTATTAACTGTTTTTGGTATACCAAACAATCCTTTAGAAACAAATCCCTTTCCACTACCAGGTCCACCAGCAAGAAATACTGCTTTAAGAATTCCAGGATCGTTAATTCCCTCTTGGAGTATTGGTTTAGTTATTTCTTCTACTAATTTTTTTAAACTCATGCCTTTAACTCCAAAGCAACTCTTAAATTATCTTCAATTGGTCGTGGTAATGACTTAACATCATAGTATCCCCAATCAGAATGTTCTTCATCAAGTTTAGGTTCAGGTTTATTCTGTAATTCAATCATATATAACTTTACAATTCTATTGTACTTAGAGTCTTTTATCGTATCTAAATATACTAAAGAATTGATATCAATGTCAAGCTTTGTTTCTTCTTGAAATTCTCGATGAGCACCCTGTATGAACTTTTCTCCACTCTCAACGTGTCCCATTGGAACTGCCCAAAAGTTTGGATACTTTCCAGCAGTTTCAGAACGGCGAACCAGTAATACTTGATTTTCTGATTTAACTACAACCCCACCAATTTTTTTTGGTTTTTCTATATTGAGTTCAATTAAATCTTTTAATTTTGGTATAGACATAGATATTCTCCTACATCTATAAATATAAGTTATTATAATTCAACTTAATATTAAACTTCTAAACCACGTCTAAACCAACCAAAGTAAAACTTTTCCAAGTCTGGTTTACGAGTTACTAAATCAGCATAATATTTAATACGATAAGCACGAACTCTTTCTAATTCAACACCAGTTAGAGCACCAATTGTCTTTGGTCCTAATCCACCATCTACTTTTAAATTAGCACCCTTGGCATTAGCGGCTTGTTGTAGAATTTTTACTGCCCTACCTCTACCTTGATTCACACACATATCAAAATAGATATGTTTTAAATCATCTGGTAAATCATCTACTTTGTTCTTATCCCAATAGTCTTCCTTGTAGATTTCTTTAGCACCTTCTTTGGTGAGATTTTTGATATCCACATCTGGATGACTTCTCTTGGCTATGCCAAAATTAGTCTCTCCGCCAGGATCATCAGGATCGTTTACGTATCCACCCTCGTGGTGTAGAACTACTTCTATTATTTCATCGAATTTTACTAACATAACTTTAATTCCTATTTGTTTTCTAAATCCTCTATTCGTTTATTTAATTGAATAATATACAAAGATAATTCCTCAATTTTTTCTAACAACAACATATCTCTATCACTAACACTCAATATTTTCCATTTATCCATATCATTCATATCTGGAACATTTGGTAAATGTTTATTTTCAGTAACAAATGTTTCTAATTCTGATATAGTTTGTAACACATATGTTGAGTCATAAACATAGTCAGGAACATTTGTAAGACTAGCGCCATCACCAGCAAATGATGTTGCTATAGTATGACCTAATGAAGCAGTACTGTAAGATGATTGTGAAATATGACCTAATACATTAATATCCTGTAGTACATCTAATGAACCAAATAAATTAACTTGTCCTGCCATATCAAGTGTAGATGCAGAACCCGTAATGCGTGAATCTCTAAATGTTCGTCCTGTCGTGGAATCTCCTAAAGTATATTCATCAATAACTTCACCACCAGTACCAACTACATAAAATCCACTATCGTCAGGTTTAAAAAACATTCCATTTGGACCTGATTCTTCTGAACTTACACTAAAGCTATTTACGAATCTTGCACTACTGATGTCCCAATTTTTACTTAAATTATATTGATATATTTCATCTTCGGTTGAACCCACAATGAACATTTGACTTCCGTCTTGTTTGAATTTTATTCCATATACATATGTTTCTTCAATTGGAACATCCAGTTGATATTCAAAACTTAAACTTCCGATATCAAAAGCAGAACCCGTTACGGCATATTGCAATACTGCATCAGTAGTCGTGCCGACAACATAAACTTTTGTTCCATCTGGTTTCCAATCGATTCCGTATGGATAGTCTTCGTTTACTGCATTATTAACAGTTCCAATATTAATGCTTTTAACTGCACTTGCAGTACTGATATCCCAAGGAGTTGTTAAATTATATGAATTTATACCATCGTCCCCACTTCCAACAACAAACAACCAATATCCATCAATACTCATGGTGAATCCATATATGTTTGATTCTTGACTTGATACGGATAATTCAGCAACCTTTGCTGTATTTAAAGTACTGATGTCCCACGGAGTTGATAATGTATATTGATAAATTTTATCTACATTATAATCATCTGATAAAAAAACTACTTTACCATCAGGCTTAAAGTATATATCCGTAATATCACCAATCGTAGCAGGATCCGCAGAAGTTTGTTTATAAACCGCAGTCGTTATGTCAATTGGATTTGATATATTTGAAACATTAATACTACCAGTTAAACTGCTGATACCATGATTGAAATTAGCTTCTGTTTTAAAATCATTTGCCCAAGGTTGTTGTAAAGTTAACTTACCTTTTATATCAACATCACCATAAATATCAGTACTGGCTCCAATGGTTAATTTTTGACTATAAGAACCTGTATCAAAACCTTGAAATTTATACTCATTTACTTCATCCTGATTTGAACCAATTATATAAAATCCACTATTGTCAGGTTTTAAAAATAGTCCGTATGAATAATTTTCTTCTGAACTTACACTAAAGACATTTATGACTCTAGCAGTGCTCATGTCCCAATTTTTACTTAAATTATATTGAATTACTTCATCTTTCTGGTTACCCACAATGAACATTTGACTTCCGTCTTGTTTGAATCGTACTGCAGTTGGCCATGATTCTTCAATTGGAACATCCAGTTGATATTCTAAACTTAAACTTCCGATATCAAAAGCAGAACCCGTTACGGCATATTGCAATACTGATTTAGTAGTATTACCGACAACATAAACTTTTGTTCCATCTGGTTTCCAATCGATTCCGTATGGTGTACTTTCTGAAGCAACTCTATTGGCTATATTATCTAAATCAATGCTTTTACCAACAGTCATGGTTGTCAAATCCCAAGGTATGGGTAATGTGAATTCAGTAATTCCATCTATTGTAGAACCAACAAAATAAACTTTTGTTCCGTCTGGATGAAAAGCCATTCCGAATGGCTGGGTTTCAGTTCCTAGGGTTTGAACTGTCAAATACTGTTGAGTTAATACATCCCAGGGAGTTTTTAATTCAAATGAATATATTTTTCCACTACTTTGACCATACAAGACAAATAACTTTCTTCCGTCAGGTGAAAAATACAAATCAAATGCATTATCTATTGACACATTACCATCAAATCCATAATCATAGGTATATCCAGCATCTTTTGAACCTTTAATGTGAACCGCAGTCGTTATGTCAATTGGATTTGATATATTTGAAACATTAATACTACCAGTTAAACTGCTGATACCATGATTGAAATTAGCTTCTGTTTTAAAATCATTTGCCCAAGGTTGTTGTAAAGTTAACTTACCTTTTATATCAACATCACCATAAATATCAGTACTGGCTCCAATAGTTATGCTTTTACTTCCTGTCACATAGCCATGTGTAAATTTATACTCATTTATTTCATCTCCACCAGTACCAGCTACATAAAATCCACTATCGTCAGGTTTTAAAAATAGTCCATGTGGATGCGGTTCTTCTGAACTTACACTAAAGCTATTTACGAATCTTGCACTACTGATGTCCCAATTTTTACTTAAATTATATTGATATATTTCATCTTCGGTTGTACCCACAATGAACATTTGACTTCCGTCTTGTTTGAATTTTATTCCATTTACATATGTTTCTTCAGTTGGAACATCCAGTTGATATTCAAAACTTAAACTATGAATATCAAAACCAGAACCCGTTACGGCATATTGCAATACTGCATCAGTAGTCTGACCAACAATATAAACTTTTGTTCCATCTGGTTTCCAATCGATTCCTTTTGGAGCACTTTCTGAAGCAACTCTATTGGCTATATTATCTAAATCAATGCTTTTACCAACAGTCATGGTTGTCAAATCCCAAGGTATGGTTAATGCGAATTCAGAAATTCCATCTATTGTATTACCAACAAAATAAACATATGTTCCATCTGGATGCATCGTAAATCCTTGTGGATACTGTTCAGATATGCCGTAAGTGATTTGTTTCTTAAGTATATATTGTTGTGTTGCTATATCCCAGGGAGTTTTTAATTCAAATGAATATATAGTTCTGCTACTGTGACCATCCAATACAAATAACTTTCTTCCGTCAGGTGAAAAATACAAATCATACAAATTAGAAGAAATCGAGACGCCACCATCAAATCCATAACCACTGGTATATCCAGCATCTTTTGAACCTTTAATGTGAACGGCAGTCGTTATGTCAATATCACCACTTGAAATAGAAGGTGTAATTAAGGAAGCTGAAGTTACATACATGGAACCCGTAGAAATCGTAATGGTATCAGAAAATGATCCCGTAAGACCTGAATCTGATTTAAACACTATTCCACCAAGAGTTGTACCAGTTGCTGTCATACCAGTACCACCCGTAACAGTAGCAGTAACGGCAGCTGAAGCCCATTTGCTTCCATCCCAAGTCAATACTTCATCACTACTTGGACTGGCTTGACCTATTTTTGTTACATGACCTGAACCATCAAACGTAATGGCTGCAGTTCCACCGGCTTCTTTTAATGAACCACCATCGTCAATTATTATATCACCAGTTACCTTAGCATCACCAGTAACGGTTAATGTACTTCCATCAAATGTAAGATTAGATTCGGCATCTAATTCTGTTGTCGTAGAACCTATAGTTACTAATTCATTAGCAGTTGCGTTATTTAATGCGGTGATTGTTCCACCACCGCCACCACCGCCTGAACCAAATCCAGCAGTTGCAGCCGAAGCACTTACGGCTGTATCCCAATTAACACCGCCTTTTATGATGTGCCCGAATGAACCAGTTGAAGATACTGAACCACTTATGGTTGTTGATGTTCCATCAGAAAAACTTTGAGTCGTAAATGCTTCTCTTGTTGTTATTCTACTGGCAAGACTTGAACTTACTGATGTAAAGGCACCACTTATTTGTGTGGCTATTTGTCCAGAACCACTAATTAATGTATAAGATTGCCAGGAGCCACTTATTCCAGCAGCTGTAAAAGACGAACCACCACCGCCTCCACCACCAAATCCAGCAGTTGCAGCCGAAGCACTTACGGCTGTATCCCAGTTGACTCCACTCTTCATTATGTGTCCAAATGAACCAGTTGAAGTTATTGAACTGCTTACATCTCCTTTGAATTCAGCACTATATCCTTTTAGTTTTCCATATACTTCTAAAGTTTGAGCGACTGTTACATCACCATGAATTCCTGTTTTGCCTATAATATCAATTGAACCTGTATTATAAGTATCTGTTCCACCATTCCATGAATATTGATTTATTCTGTCATTACTATAATCTAAGCCCCATAATCTAGTTCCTTCGGGGTTACCTGTCATTTTAATATTATTAGGCATATTAACATTATTCCCGGTATATGTTGCTGTGCTGAATGCCCAAGGTGTGGATAATTTCCATTCACAAAGATATTTACTATCTTTTTCAAATAAATAAGCGTATCTTCCGTCACCTCTAAAAAACACATCATAAGCATCGCCTGTTCCTTGAGCTGCTAAAGAATAAGTACCAACAAGTGTCATCGTTGAAATATCCATTGGCTCCGTCATTTCATATTCCGACAAATAATCAGACTCATGGACTGAATATAGTCGTAAACCATCTGGTCTAACTTCTATTCCTTGGCACGCAGATAACACATATAAAGTTGAAGTACGGACATAAGTTCTAGTCGTTATATCCCATGGTGTTGATAAAGAATATTGATAAAACTTATCATTACCTGTACCCATAGTTATTAGCTTTGTACCATCTGAGTACCATGCCATAGACCTCATCATCGAATCTTGAGAGCCAAAACTTGCTGATTGAGTAGACGAGACACTGCCTATATCCCAAGATCCAGATAATTTATATTGTATTATAGTATCAGAGCTACCAATAATGCTCACATACACATTTAAGCCATCAGGAGATGCTGAAAGATCCCAACTATTCCCGCCCCATTCAGGTTCAGGAGAACCATCTTGCATATATTTGTCTAAAGATATAGTAGATAAATCCCATTTTCTTGTAATAACTTGTGAATCAAAATCACCACCCGCAACAGTTAGCCCACCGGCGCCAAACGAACCAGTTGAAGTTGAACTTCCACTTATAAGAGTCGCAGTTCCATCGCTCCATGACATATTATCAGAACCACCGCCACCACCGCCTGAACCAAATCCAGCAGTTGCAGCCGAAGCACTTACTGCAGTATTCCAATTTACACCACCTTTTATAATGTGTCCAAATGATCCAGTTGAAGTTGATGAGCCACTTACGTTTCCAGCATGAATTGCCATTATTTAATCTCCTCAATCTTAAAACGATATTTTTTACCGTTCTTTCTATTCAATAAATATAAGTCACCATCACCTTCCTGTATTGTCCATGAGCCAGTTGTTCCGTCTACCTCGTTTCCTTCAGCCCCTTCGTTTGATAATTGTAAGTCAGCAGAATATATGTTTGCCCAACGTTTTGATGCTGAACCTAAATCTTTTGAATTATCTACTAGTGGAAGTATATCACCGCCAGTTTCTAAATGACCAAACGAACCAGTTGAAGTTGATGAGCCACTTATGATTGTAGCAGTACCGTCTGAAAAACTTTGAGTCGTAAATGCTTCTCTTGTTGTTATTCTACTGGCAAGACTTGATGAAGCATCCGTGAATGAACCACTTATTCCAGCAGCCGTGAATGATGAACCACCACCACCGCCTGAACCAAATCCAGCAGTTGCAGCCGAAGCACTTACGGCTGTATCCCAATTAACACCGCCTTTTATGATGTGCCCGAATGAACCAGTTGAAGTTATTGAACTGCTTATATTCCCAGTAGCAGTTAAAGTAGTCACATTAGTTATTGCATTAGAACTTAAATTTAAAGTTGTAGTAGCAGTATGATTTCCTAAATTATCACCACCTGCTACTGCTGCAGCTAATGAAGCTGATACATCATTAATATTTGGAATACTTAATACCCCACCTACAATTAAAGCACCACCAATATCAGAAGCACCAGCAGTTTCTATTCTTCCGAAAGAACCAGTTGAAACAACACTTCCACTTATCAAAGTTGCGGTTCCATCTGAAAAACTTTGAGTCGTAAATGCTTCTCGTGTTTCTATTCTACTGGCAAGACTGGAACTTACTGCTGTGAATGAACCACTTATTCTTGCATTTGTTAATCCTCGAATTAATGTGGCATTGGCACCAAGTGATCCACTAATATTAGAAGCAATTTGAGCTGAACTGCTTAAAGTATTTGCTGGAAGGTTTGGTGTTACTTGACTTGCTGATATAAAATTCTGACCTTGCCAGGAGCCACTTATAATTGGAGCAGTTAATCCTCGAATTAATGAAGCATTTGAACCAAGAGAACCACTAATTTGTGTAGCAATTTGAGCACTACTGCTTATTAATGTATTTCCTAATTCTAATTCAGCAGTTGTTATTCTTGATGAAAAACTACTACTATCAGCAGTTAAATTTACAGCAGTTAAACTTCCACTAACATAAACTGATCCTGTAAATTGATGAGTATCCGTTATGTCATCACCAAATATTGTACTACCACTACTGAATGATGAAGTCATATAGGTTACGGATGATGAAACAATATAATTTCGAGCAGTTATATCACCAGTTGTAGTTAATCCAGCAAATGTTGGACTATCAGAAGTATTTAATGACTGACCTACCTTTGATTCTAAAGTATCTATATTTGCTTCTTCGGTTGTTAATCTCGTTGAAAAACTTGAACTTGGTTGAGTAAACGAACCACTTATACTTACATTTGTTAATCCACGAATTACTGAAGCATTTGGACCTAATGAACCACTTATGTCTGAAGCAATTTGTGCCGAACTACTTAATATGCCACTATCTAAATTAAGAGTTACACTATTACCACTAGCAACACTTGACATTCCACCACCACCAGCAATAGTAAGAGTTTCAGAATCTAAATCTATTGTTCCTGTTCCACTATCTCCAGCAAAGTTTAAATCATCATCGGTATCTAATGCTTCTAATGTTGTAACACGAGTAGAAAAACTACCACTATCTGTTTGTAAATTATCAATATTAGTCTGTTCACTTGTCATCGTGGATTGTAAAGTATCAATATATCCCTGTTCGGTAGCAAGTGTTGATTGTAAAGTATCTACATTTGATTCTTCGGTTGATAATCTCGAAGCAAGACTGGAACTCGTTGAAGTAAATGAACCACTTATTCCAGTAGACGTAAATGAAGCTGGTAAATTTGTTAATAAACTACCATCCCCATAAATAAACCCACTTGAACTTATATTACCACTTGCGGTTATATTGGTAATGGATGTTATAGAATTTGTAGTTTTATCGTAAGTAAAACCAGCATCACCCCCAGTTAAACCACCATCATTAAACTGAACATATGTATCATTTCCTGCAGGAGTAGTAGTGGCGGTTAAATTAGTTAATCCTCGACCATCTCCCAATAGATAACCAAATGAAGCAGTTGATTGAGCAGAACCACTAAAAAGTGTAAACTCATTACCAGTTATACTTCCACTAAAAGTAGTAAAGGAAGCAGTTTCGGCTATTACCGAATTCCATCTTTTCTCATCAGTTCCTAATTTACCCTCATTATTACCTCTTGGGACTATATTTTTTGTTGCCATACTAATCCTCTAAATAACTTACAGTTGAACCAGAAGTAAACATCATTACATTTCTTGGCATTATATCGCCATTGGAATCAACTTGCCATCTCCTATCTATTACATATTTTGTTGATGTATCAACTGGCATATAATCATCACCGTCAATTTCAAATGCCTCCGATACATTAATATTAAAAGTTAAGGCATCTGATCCAACACCAGTTAAACCACTACCATCACCACTATAAGAATTTGCCGTAATTGTATCGTCTACGGTTAACGAAGATAAACTGGCATTACTACCAGATGTTATGATTTTTTTCCAGCTTGGCATTTGTATTCCTATCGCGGTTGGTTACTCATCGTTGAGCCCACTTCTTCCATTTCGGAAGCCAACAATATAAAAGACATTAATCTTTCTTAGATAAGTATCTAAAATGTTCCTGTAACTTAACAATTAAATTATATGTAAACTCAATTTCCACGCCTTTAAATTCAATTTGTGCCAATTTAGCTAAAATAAATTTAATTTCATCAACATTTAGATCAAAGTTAATATCATTTTCTAAAATTTTTTGTTCTTGCTTTACTACTTCTTTTTTATCACCTACCGCTTTACTTAATGATCCCATTTAAAACCTCTTATTTTAATTTTTAACTTCCTGTATAAATCCAAATTTCACCATCTGAATTAACATACATTTCTCCTACACCATAATGTACATCAGTACTGTCTGGATCATTTCCATCAGTAGCCGTTACTACTGTTGTCACAAATGCCTTTGGTGCAGCTGACGCATCATCTGCTTTTACATCTTTAGCAACTGCCCACCTACCACCATTTATATTAGTTGTAGAATGAGAAGTTACTTCATGATACAGAGCACTTCCTGTCATAGCAGAACTTCCGCTTTGTATTAAAAGACCAGCATCTACAGGATTATTTTCTGAACCAGAAGCAAAGAAACCAAATTGGTCTGCAATAACTAATGTTTCAGCAGCACTTTGTGATCCTTGTAGAGTTAAATTACCAGCAATAGTAACATTTCCACCAAATACATCAGGACCTGTTGTGGTTATTTTATTAAATACTACATCATCAGTCGCTCCAACTCTTTGATTTCCAAAAGCACCACTAATTTGTGTAGCTATTTGACCACTACCACTTATTAATGTATTGCCAAGTTCGGATTCAGCAGTCGTGATTCTACTGGCGAGACTACTGCTTGTTGATGTAAAGGCACCACTAATAGCAGTTGCAATTTGAGCAGACTGACTTAATATTGTCTTTCCTTTTACAATGGATTCATTAGTTTCTACTCTACTGGCAAGACTTGAACTTACTGTTGTGAATGAACCACTTATTCCAGTTGATGTAAACGATGAGCCACCACCAACACCAAATCCAGCGGCCGCGGCTGATGAACTAACTGCCGTATCCCAATTAACTCCGCCTTTTAATATATGACCAAACGAACCAGTTGATGTTGATGATCCACTTATATTTCCATGCTTTACATTTAATCCAGTTGAACCACTTAAAATTACTTCACCAGTAAATGTATGTGTATCATCGGAAGTATCACCAAATAAAGTTGAACCACTTGAAAAATTTATAGTTTGATTAGTTACAGAAGAACTTACAATATAAGTTTCGGCAGTTAAAGTTCCTTCAACAGTTACGTCACCCGTAGTGGTTAGTCCAACAAAAGTAGGACTCGCATCTGTTTTTACGCTTTGATTTAAATATCCTTCATTAGTTGTTATTCTTGAAGCAAGACTTGATGATGCATCTGTGAATGAACCACTTATACTTACATTTGTTAATCCACGAATTACTGAAGCATTTGGACCTAATGAACCACTTATGTCTGAAGCAATTTGAGCACTACCACTCAGTAATGTATTTCCGAGTTCTGATTCGGCTGTCGTTATTCTACTGGCTAAACTCGATGACGCTTCCGTAAAAGCACCACTAATTTGAGTTGCAATTTGAGCACTACTACTTAAAGCTCCTTGAAAAATACCAGAAAAAGCATTTGCCGTTACGGTGTTATCTACTGTTACTTGTGAAAAATTCGGGGAACTTCCACTTGTTATAATCTTCTTCCAACTTGGCATAATATTATCCTGTTCCTAAATAAAATTCATTATTGTCTGTATTATAGTAAAACCCACCTTCAACCACGGTTGGTTCTACAGTAAAACCACCTAAATTAACTACTCCTTTATTATTAACATTTAAAGCCGTATGACTACCACTTTTAATTAACATAAAATCTACATCTTGCCGTGGTACATTTACGGATAACCAAGCATCATCGACGGATAAATCACCAACACTTAGTATAGCAAACGAACCAGTTGCTGCATCACCTATATTCTTTCCTTTGAATTTACCTCGTCGAGCATTTGCTCTGATTTGATCTGGTGTGAAATGTAATTTTTGTGTAGTATTAAGATTCTTTGTATTAAAAAACTCAAATTCATCATCGTCACTTATCATTATACGACCAATTTCTTCAGTACCGGCATACATTTTAATAGAACCCGATGAAATGTGTAAATCTCTAAATGGTTTGGTAGTTGAACCTAAATCATAAGAGTTTCCTGCATTTGGTACAATATGCCCAGCCACTTCAATTCTACCAAGAGAAGCCGTTGAAGTTAATCCAGTAATACTAAAACTATTTAAATCTAAATTAGCACCAAGTTGTGGTGATGCATCTTCGTGAATATTACTTAAACCACTTCCACCAGTTTCTAAATTCGTGCCACCCCAATATAAAGTTCCACCACGACTATGTAGTTTATTACCAGTTACGGAATCACCATCTTCTATTTCAAAAAATTCACTCGTGGTAAAGGATCCAGATAATCTAAATTCATCTAATGTATTACCAAGAGCATCATAAACGGTTTTATCGTCTGCGCGAACTTGTAATAAATGCTGAAATGTATCCGATATATTAAGATTGGTTAAATCAAAAGCCATTTTAATTCAACTGTTTTAAAACTGTTTGTAAAAATTTATCAAAACCTTCTTGTATGTTTGCCTCTATATAATAATTATGTAATACTTTAGAGAAACGAGACTTATTTTTTACTAATATCTTTTTAGTAATGTTATTTTCCTTTAACATATTCATTAATTCGTTTTCAGGAGTTACTTTTTCAATTACAATTTTTGGTTTTGATGATTTATGTGAAATAACTTCAACGGTTGCCTTTTTACTCGTTATGACTTGAAAGGTTTCTTCATAAGGTTGGAAATAAGCATCTTCAGCAATCACTTCTAATTCCATTTTACCAACTTGCCCATCTTCTGATATATTTTTTAATTTGGGGAAAATAATCTCTCCCTTTCCATTCGATTTAATCTTACCCTCGACCATCAAGTTCTTATCATCAAATTTTAATATTGCTCTTAATTTAGACTCTTTGATTGATGCCCCTTCAAGAGAAACATTACATTCAAATATCTCTGATTTATCTGTATATAGTTTAAGCGACATTTATATTCACCATAGGTTTATTCAATACTTCTTGAATTACCATATCTATATCCGATAAGGCAATTTGTGTATTAAGTGGTATTTCAACTTTTTGTTTTATTTGATTGGATTTGACTTTCATTATCAATTCAATTACTTTTTTCTTCTTGGTTCTATCTTTAAATAAATCAGCATAAATATCTTGTCGTTTATATCGTCCACCAACTTCACCAATTAAAGACAATTCATAAGCAATACTAAAATCTGACCACGTATATGTGGCTAAACTCCAAGATGTTGTTGCTGATGTCCATGTGGTCGGCATATAATTATCCTAATTATTCATATATAAATATAAAGTTAAATAACTATACACGATAATAAGTACAGGCAAGCATTTCTTTTTTCTTAATGTATGGTCTTTCATAACTATACTCCTTTTCTTGATTGTTGAAATTCATCATCATCTGTCCCACTTATCTTTTTATCGTAGGTTAATGAATATTTAGAAAGATTCCATGATTGTCCATAAACCTCCGATAATGGATACTCCCAGTCTATTTTTGGAATTTTAAGCCTGTCACGAAAAATTAAAGCGAACTGAATTACATTTGTTAATTATCGTAAAATCTGCTGTTTATGGATTAATAGAGCCTGATAAAAATGTATTATACGCACGCTTTACATCATCTGTCCACACGGCATTTGCTACCGATTGAACTTCAGTAGTTTCTGTAGCAAGACTAGCTGAAATTACTGCATCACTTCCATTTGGAGATATTATTCTCCTATGAAAACTTTTAGCTAACTCTACACCATCTTCAGATACTACTATAGCCTCACGTATCTGTATTTTTTTATAATCTCCAACTATTTCTAGTTTATCTATTTTTATTTCTTTTGTTAAAGCCATTTTTTAGCTCCTTATTATTGTGCTGATTTATAGCAAAATTCAAAATATATTTTATCGCCGGTTTGTAAATCTGTCCAGTCTAAAGCATCCCAATTAGCGTTATCAATCGTTTCATAAATTCTTAATGTCTCATCAGTCTTTACCCAAACATTCAAATTCATAGGCTTAGATACTGTATCAACACCATACATCATTAGATTACCACCAACAGTTTGAAATTCTACCGAAAATGGCAATCCACTAATTATTAAATCGCCAGCTGCGCTAGTATCTACAATAGAAGTGCAAACAGCCCAACACTGTACAAGTGCTCCAATTTTTACATATCTAGCATCAGTTACGGACCACGAAGCCCCTGTGCCTGGAGTGGGAGTCCATGTCCCCTCTTCATAATCATCTAATAATGTAGATGTATTAGTTCCCCCCTCATCCGCTTCAGTACCAGCAGAAAAATCAATACCTTTTCCACTCGCCATATAAATATCACCACCGAACTCCGTAGTTGAGCCAGATGGTTGTATCATTAATTTATTTGTTGTTCCGTTTGTAAGTTTTGCCTGTATGCTAGAATTTCCTTCATATGTTCCAAGATGTAGTGCTCTATTTTTTATTGTATTGTCTACTATTAAAATGTCTTGTGTAGCTGCAGCAGATGAAGCGGATACATGAAGATTAGTAGCAGGACTCGCTGTCCCGATGCCGACATTTCCTGATGAGTCAATACGCATTTTTTCTGAATATCTTGCGTCAACCGAATCACGAGTGCCAAAAATCATATCTCCATAACCAGTACCACTATTTGCCGCTATACCTATATAAGAGACTGCGTTATTTCCAGTGTCTGGGTCAGCACGAAATTGAATACCCGCATAACCATTGGCTTGATCCGTACTATTAGTAAGAATCAGCATAGCTGTTGGTAAAGCTGTGGTTGAGTAAGTGCTTGTGTCCTTTTCTAAAGATAGTAAGTTTGCAGGACTATCCGTCCCGATGCCGACGTAGCCTGTTGAATCTTGAATCCTAAATTCAGTACCAGATGCTATATCAGCGTTTTGAGATATTGAAAAATCTTGCTGGGAAGTTATACCCGCATACCAATCATCACTTGTATTTTTATAGTGAATAGCAGTATTACCTCCAGTACTTCTTTCAACTCTCACTTGATTAGCGTCAGATGAATAAACGTGAAGTAGCTTCGCTGGCGTAGCAGTCCCGATGCCGACATTGCCGTCACCCTGAAGCGTCATGGCAACATTATCAGCGGGAGCGAACTGAATTACATTTGTTGAGCTATCGTATTGAGTAGATAAAACAAGAGAGTTCTGTCCTGCTTGGTCGTAAACAATTTTAGCTGTTTGGGTTCCGCCAGCAGCATCTTCAAAGCGGATTTCGGGAGGATTAGTTGCGTCCGTTATGTGGAGTTTACTTGCTGGTGCACCAGTCCCGATGCCGACATTTCCTGAGCTACGAAGATATAAAGTATCAGCAGGAGCTCCCTTTTCAATAACAAAAGAATCATAATTACCACTCAGCGTATCTCTAAAAAACAAATGACCACTTGAACCAATAAACATATCCCATTGTGCGTTTTCTTTAGAAGAACCATTAGCTCTCTGTATTCTAAAATTAGGGAAAATATCCCCACTTGCATATAACTCTAAATTTGGTCCAGTAGAAACACCTCCTGGACTATCCGTCCCGATGCCGACATTGCCAGAGGAGTCTATACGTACCCTATTGTCATTTCCAGCTATAAGAGTAAGGTCATCTCCTACTGCTCCAATCCCCGCATATCCATTTGCTGTACTATTTGAATCTGTAAATCTTATATTTGCATTAGCGTCTGTAGATTTGAAATTAGCTATTGCGTTATCAGCAGTTTCTACTTCAAATAGATAATCTGGACTCGTTGTCCCGATGCCGACGTTGCCATTCTGTAAAAATGAAACCTTGTCTGATATGCTCCCATAAGAATCATCCATTGTTCTAATATTAAGAACCCCTGCATTATGATAGAACGCCCAATTTTCATCTGTTGAATTATCTTCTTTAAAAACTAAAGTTGGACCATTAGATGAAATCATCACTCGATTGTCAGAACCCTGCGCAATATGTAAATCAGCATCTGGACTACTCGTCCCGATGCCGACTTTGCCTCCAATCTCTACTGTTAATCTTGGATTGGTTGTCATAGTTGTTCCTTCAGCTATAACAAACCCAACTGTTTCATCTACTCCAGTACTCCAACTTCTATCAGTATTTTTATACTCAATAAAAGCATCTCCATCAGCACCCCTTTCAATAAGTAATAAATTAGGGTCAGATGTTGAATATATATGTAAAGGATTAGCAGGGCTAGTAGTCCCGATGCCTACTTGGCCAGATTCATCACCAAAGAATAAAGTATTAGAATTTGTAGCATCATAAATTTTAAATCCACTACCCTCATCGGTGGA
>Ga0208793_1000548_pt1 | contig 24973 bp, 49 predicted proteins | sample 17_taG_FD_184092 | JGI IMG/M metagenome (GOLD analysis project Ga0208793, IMG submission 184092) | Marine viral communities from the Subarctic Pacific Ocean - 17_ETSP_OMZ_AT15314 metaG (SPAdes) (version 2) | ecosystem: Environmental > Aquatic > Marine > Oceanic | place: Pacific Ocean | collected...
GTGCTGCAACCTGCGTAGTGCTTGGGTTAGAAGAACCTAAGCTGTCAGAAGCCTATAAACAAAGGGATTGAGAGGACAAGAAGAAACAACGCGGAAAAATCAAGGAAATGACAAGAAAAGAAAAAGAAATGTATTATAAGTACAGCTTATAAAGGTATGAATAAAGAAATAAATATTTATTAAATTAATTATTGACATATAAATATATATTTATATATAATAGGTTATGTTTAACATTATAAGGAGAATATAAACATGGATATAAGTAGACAAGAACTGGCAAAGAAATGGACTAAAGAGCATATTAATAATATTAATAATATATTTAATACGGACATAGATTCTTATGATTACGATCTATTGTTAGAGTTAGAAGAATATGCACATACAAAGGCTGAAGAGTTTTGTGAATACTACGAGGAAGCATGGGTTGAAGCCGAAGAAGAATATATATTAAATAAACTATTTAAAATATTAAATGTTGCACATAATAAAAATGTTTTTTGGAATAGAGACCCTAGAGGTTATGCACTAAAAATAGAAGATGATTATATAAGAAATAATAAATTAGATATTTGGCGTGACATGGGCGGTTATGGAATCATTGCACCAGTTATAAACGGATAAGGGGGACATAATGAAATATACAATCACAATAAACAATGGAACACTTAAAGGCTTTATAGCCTTTAGGGGTTCTTGTCTTATAACTATGCAAGATAAATATAACCGCCTAACTAATCAAGGGCATAAATTAAAATTAATAAAGGGGTAAATAATGGAAAATAAATCTACATGGGAATTGAAACAAATAATTAAAGCTTTGAGTATGTTAGAACTATTAAACACAACAGAGGAAAATAAAAGACTACAAGAAGCAAAAATTGAACTTAAAAAAAGGGGTAAATAATGAAACAAGAAAAAAAATATAAAATTATAGACTGGGCATATAACAGAATGTTTCCAAATAAAACATTCAAAACTTTTGATCATGGTATAGAGTTTTTATATAAGAGATTTGACGAGGATGAATTACAAGATATATTTGTTGTCCCTTGTGATACTAGATGCTATGCAAATGGCTATTGGAGTTCTAGCAATTAATTAATATTTAACCTAACCAATTAAGGGCGGTATTATTACCGCCTTTTTTATGTCCTTAATAAATAAATGTATATATTAGAGAGCCTGTAAGCCTTTCTAAGGCGTTGTTATATTAAAGTAATGCAATACTACTTATATATATTTATATTGTAATGTAGAGGCTTAGAATTCCTTGTGGTGTTTTTGTTATTGGTCTTTGGTTTTTGTCTTTGGTTGTTGATGTTTTTTTCTTGCGGTGTTTTTTTTATCAGAATAAATTTGCCTTGATTATAAATTTGCCTTGATTATAAATTTGCCTTGATTATAAATTTGCATCAAAACAGTATTTGCATCAAAACAGTATTTGCATCAAAACAGTATTTGCCTTGATCTTAAATTTGCCTTAAAAATAAATTTGCATTTAACTATTGCATATAAATATATATTTATATATGATAGGTGTATGTTAAATAAAAGTAAGGAGTTAAATAACATGATAACTAAACAAGAACTTAAAAAGAATGGGTGGACTATAGTCCCTGATGGTGTGTGGTTTGGTGTTGATTATGCTGAATCACATAAAGTAAATGTATTAGATACACTTACTGATTTATTAGATTTAGATACAGAAGCAGAGGGTTATAACTTTGTTGTGTGTGCATACAAGAAGGAGCAAGACTAATGAGTAAACCAAATATAAAAGATGATTTTTCTTATTTTGTAAGGAAAAACGAAACATACAAAGCAGTCAAAGAAGCAAGTATTTCTATTGCTTGTTTACAAGATGATAATTTTGAAAGCACAAATGAATTAGACAAAGACTTAGAACACATACAAAAACAATTAACCATAATAGAAAACTATTTTAAGGAGCAAGACTAATGAGTAACAATAAATATAACGCAGATAACATCTATGAACTATCAAATCAATTAAGCATTGACGATATGGTTAAGTTGATAAATTGTTTTTCAAACAATATCAGTGCATTTATAGGAAGTGCAGGAAATCATTCAATATCTTCAGAATTAGAATTTGCCTGTACTAATGGGCATAGCATACAACTAAATTTGCAGTCTGTTGAGGAATATGAAGATCTGAAAGACTGGGAGTTTTTAATGGAAGGTTTAAAAAAAGGAGAAAAAAATGGAAATTAAAATATGGGGAGATGAGATAAGAGAGATGATAAAAAGCCACATAGAAATAACTTATGGTTTAGATTTAAGTGGCAAGGACTTAGACATCCAAGAACTAACTTTTGAATATACTGAAAGGGAGGTGGTGCATAAAAAACATGCAAACGGAAAAGTAAAAAAAGATAAAAATGGTTGTTGGTTAATTGATGAGGATAAAACAAAGTATGTAACCAAATATGCAGGTCTCAATGATGATGCAGAACTAAGTATGATTGTGTACTAAATTTGCGGTAAAGGTAAATTTGCCTCTATGGTAAATTTGCCTTTATCTCATTACCCTCTTAACTCTTTTAATCATTTGCTTGTTAACCTCTTTGTAAAGATTGTTCTTAACTACCTTATGACTCAACTTAAACCAATCAATAAACTTTCTATGCCTAATAAAAGGAGTAAATGCAACAAGAAGGTTTAAACCCTCTCTACCCTTTTGTCCTTGTCTCTCCCATATACCATAGACCTTAGAGCCTTTACCTTTAGGTACACCAACAAAACGTGAGCCTTTTCTGTTGCTCTTTTCTGTTTTATCAACTCTTTTAATAATACCCTTTTGAGTAACAATGTTGCCAAAAGTATTAGCCTTAACCCTTCCATCTTTTGTTGGAGAGGGATAGCTTTGACTTCTAGCAGGTTCATTATCGCCAGTATAAATATAATACAAAAACTTTGTAGCATAGCTTTTAACTCTAACTGTAGCCTTTAGACCACGTTTATTAGGTTTAGCAAACTTAGACATTACAATAGCAGTAATAGATGTTTTTTTAGGTTTGTGCAGTTTTTTTAATAATTGTTGTCTTTGTGCATTAACAACTATAGCACTAGTATGATTAATTCCTTCACTCATAACCTTGTTGAAGGTTTTATCACGAAGAATATCTAACTTTTTTTGTAATTGTTTGAGATCAGTTTTTACTTGTATATCCATATTTGCCTTAAAACAGTATTTGCCTCAACAGTAAATTTGCCTTAATTACAAATTTGCCCAAGGAGACTTTTTATCAAACTTTAAACCATTTTCGTTAGCAACTTTTAAAATAGTCGATTTGCTTTTACCAAGAGACATGACCACCTCGTTTAGTGATTTGCCTTTGTCGATTTGCCTTTTTAGTTGCGAAACATCAATTTGCGGTTTGTTGCTCATTATAGGTTCTCATAATGTTCTTTTAATTTATTAATATACCAAATACTTTTCTCTAAGTCTTGGATGTTTGAGTCTTTATATTTGTGTCTATGTAGATACTTTATGGCATTACCTTCAAGATATGCAGGGAAATTTGCACCTAACTGTTGCTTTATATAATCTATACATTCAAATTTGCCTTGATTGTAATGAGGGGGTTTGTTTATGAAATCACTCATTTGCCTCTCCTTTGGGCATATAAATCTCAACATAGGCCTTACAATCAGGACAAGATAGGTTCGTGACCATATCGTATTCTTCATTCTCATCTCCTATATCGTGATCTCCACCCCATATAAGTCCAGTTCCACAATACCAACAATTCATACTTTTCTCCTTTTTCTTAAATATTAAATCCCAATTTGCATCTATTTTCTTTTTATCTTCTCTTCTACGAGAACTGCCCTTGCCACCATGCCAACTAGACATAATCAACTCTTTGAAAATTTACAGATTTATCTAATTTGCTTAGTATCTCTTTTGCTCTCATGAAATCCTGGGGTATACACCTAAGCAGTTCTTCAATACTAAATATCATAATATCCTTCTCATCTTTGTGTATTAATTCTAAAACTGGCTTCTCATCATCAGTATCACATATCAATGCAGTTTTCTTATCAAAAGTAAAACACCTGGTACTTGGTTGAATCATAATGTAACCACTTTCTTCACATTTAATATTTAGTTGTTCATAGGCTCTAATCATCATATCAACCATACTGATTTGCTTTTTGATCGTATCTTTTTGTAAAGATGTTTTTAATATCTGCTCTGCTTTTAAAAACTTAATCTCAAAGTCTACGCCTACCATTTTATAGATACGCTTCCAGTTACCCCATTTAACCTTAGCTTCTGCTTCGCAGATTCTTAATTGTTTAAGTTTATCTTTTAAAGCCTCATCATAATAATTACTCATATACTATTCCTTTGTGCTATACATAATAATGTGTAAGTGTGTAGTCCTATGGACTACTACACACTCTACACACTAATATAATGTATCTTACACAGTTACACACTTTACACACTTTATTTACACACCCTCGTTAAAACTTGTAAAATCAGCATCTACCAGCCTATAGCCATTTCCTTTTTTATTCTTTTCTACTATTTTTTGCTTTTCCATTCTTCTTAGAGAATTATCTACTGTGTATTTCTTATATGGCACATCTTTTGCATTTTTTAGATGATGTACTCCCTTTAAATCACTGTTAAAGGTTGTGTATGTGAACCATACATCTTCAGGCTTGCAGTTATCACTTTTTGCTATTGCCATAGCTAGTGAATACATTTTATCTGCTATCTTGATATCAATGTCATGTTCTATATCTTTGATGGTTTTAATATCAACATCTGTCTCAATAAGCAATCCTGAAGTAACATTAAGACCTTCGCCAATCAAAGTCTCTTCATGGAACTCAAACTTCTTCTCTGCCATACCCATGCCATCTTTGTTTTTAGTCTGCTTCATAGTAACTAACATAGAGTTATCATCATCAGGCTTAGTACCTTTTCTCTCTACTAAGAACTCTCCATCAATAGAAGCATCAAGTACAGAACTACCTCTAGCTCTTCCTTTGTTACCTCTACCAGTATGATGTACAAGCAATACAGTACAATCAAAGTCATGTATCAACTGATCTGCGGCTTTAACAAACTTATTGACCTCTTGGGCAGAATTTTCATCTCCTGAGAAATTTCTTTGAAAGGTATCAAAGATAATTAAACCGATTTGCCCTAAGTCTTGTTTGAGTAAATTAATCTCATCTTCTAGCTTCTGATACTCTTCAGGCTCATTGATTCTTGAACCTCTATTAGATAAAAACAATGGTGCTCCATCTAAACTACCGCCATATTCACTTTGGTGGAAACATGCCAATCTCCTACGAATTCCTGCAACTCCTTCTCCTGCTAAATATACTACAGGTGCTTTTTTAGCAGCATGTCCATAGAACTCATCACCCCTTGCTACAGCACATGCCATAGCAATAGATATAAACGATTTGCCTGATTTAGGCTCTCCAAAGACTGTTATCAGTCTATTGCGTTCAAAGACATCAGTTATAAGCCAGTCAGGATTAGATACTTGGGATAACACAAAGTCAGCTCTCTCAAACCTTAAAGCACCCTTGGGTAGCTTTTCCTTTTGATTATTTACAAAGTTAATAAAATCATCAGATGATGCAAAATAACCTGATTCGTGTGCATCAAATAAATCATCCTTCTCTTTAAAATCTTTTGGTGGTTGTATTATCTTTACTCTCTTACATCCTGCCTTCCTTAAATACTCTGCTATCTCATCAGCACAATCTTTACCAGCCTTATCATTATCAGGAAATATCCATACTTCTCTTTTTAATATAGGTGTCCAATCAGCTTTCTTCCAGCTATTAACACCACCATGCCAAGTACATGAATCTAATTTGCCTTTGACAATGCTCTCACAACCCCTACAGGCTTTCTCTCCTTCGTTGATAACAATAGGCTTATCAGGACAATCGTTTGTATGATAAATAGGCATAAGCGGACTGTCAGGGCGTTTTAAAGACCATGTGCCATCAATACCTAGTGTAAAGGGAGCATACTTCTGTTTAATTGCATGACCCTCAGGAAACCTGAGAACCATAAAATTATCAGCATACTTTAACTTAACGATTGCTTGTCTATACAAGTCAACCATTTGCTCCCTAGAGAACGACCTAGCATTACTTTTGACTTCAGGTTTAGGGGGACTGAAGCCAGTTAGTAAGGAGTCATTAGACTGTAATGCTAAGTCGTGACCAAACTGTTTTAAAACTGTATTTACATCTTGATTAAGATGTTTTATTAAATCTATTACTCCCCCACCGACTCCTGCTTCGTGATCGTAAAAAGTTCCCTCTGATAGGTTGAGACACATACTCCCCTTGCGACCCCATCTAAATTCATTAGATGAGGTGCTAGTAGGTTCTCCTAGTAGTTGTTTTGCAACGTCAGGAGCTATTCTTTGCCAATCAATATGTTCCATTTAAAAAGGAATATCGTCATCTGATAATTCATTCTTATCGACCATCTCTTGCACTTTTTCTGCAAGACCATCATTAGGACTCTTGAAAGTATCTTCTACTTCCTCATCTTCTTTGCCATAGTGTGCAGGTATTTCAAAGTTAGCAAATCTAGGTGCAAACTTAGAAAACTCAAAAGTTAGCTCTGATGATCTACCTACTCCGACCTGTATTTCTTTTGAGCCTTTATACTCAACGACAGGCAGTGAATCACTATTTGCATCCATCTGATTCCAAAAGCTACTTAGTATCTTATTAAAAGCACTAGATTCAGCAAAAGTATATCTACTCCATATTAATGCATGGTCATGTCCATGTGGCATAACGCAACAGCTAAATGCTCTTTTCCAATCCTCTCCTGGTTTGTCGTTTGCATTACCAAACTTCTCATCCCATACATACTGGTACTCTCCATTATATCTACCCCAACCACTTCTAAATGTTGCAGGGTCTAACTGCAAATATTTAAAATCAATTGGTGTTTTGCCATTAACAAAAAATTGTTGATCGGCAGTTTTAAAAGCAAGATAAACTTGCTGTCCTTCAGTGGAATTCGACATTCCTCCTAATATATCCATAATACTCTCCTATGGTTTAGTGTATTGTTCTTTCAATACTATTTAAGTAATCAGCTTCAAGTCTAGTGTAATTCCTCTCCTTGAAACTATAATAATCCTCATCATTTGTGATACCAAAGACATCACATGCAACTTGGATTCTTTCGTAGGCTTTCCTACAAAACTCTTCAAAATCTTCCTGTAGCAAATAGCTATTTAAGTCCATTTGCTTTTTGTAAGATTTCATCTAAATTTTCACATATTTCTGATAGTGGGCAGAGGTAAGTACATTCCCAGTTTGGTGTTTCAACTGATGTAACCAAGAACAAGGGAATCACACACATTATCTGCTTTCTATCATATTTATAAATTAGTATAGGAATTAGGTTATCACCAGCACTCTCAACTGCTTGTTTCCACCATTCATTCTTATACATTGATTTCTTAGCACTCTCTTTATATCTTTTACATTCAATAGCGAACTTATCAAAATATATATCAGCCATGCCCTTTGTTTGATACTGGTCAAGGTTTCTTTTAACCCTGGTATCAATACCTTTAGATTCAAGGACAGCGTTAAGTTTGTTACATATAACTCTCTCAAATGCTGCTCCTTTGTTTCTACTGTTTACCATTAATCTAGCTTATTAAGTATATAAATTGCAGCTACTACACTGACTATTGTTGCTATTGCCATTAGACCAACAAAACCACCAACTAAATATAGAATCCAGTCAAGCATTGAAATCAGTCCTTACAACCCTTCCACTTTGGTATTGTATTTCTCTGTAGTGACTTCCAGCTCCCTTTTGGAAATAGTAATAAGCAATTTGCTTATCTAACTTCTCAGCTTTTAATTCTTCTCTTCTTTTAGCTACTGCTTTACTATTTTGACCCATTCTTTTTCTCCGCCTTATAAGAAACCATACCTAGCTTTAAAACCATCTGCGAAGCAGACTCAATAGTCATGTTGTTTTGTATTGCGAATATCTTGATCTCTTTATGCAAGTCCTCAGATATCCATAGTGCTTTTTTTATCTTCTCATCCATTCTAACTCTCCTTTTTCATATTAATATTAATTTAAGATTTTTACCACTTCTTTTGTGTTTATATCCGTTTCATGTCCTATAATCTTGTTAAGGGCAAAGGATAAACTCTCCATAAATCTAAATACTCTCATTATCTATTTGCCCTTACTCAAAACAACCAACATAGAATCATGCATACCAGCCTTATTTGTTACTTTTTCCCCAAAAGTATTAATTCCTATGAATTTAACTCTTCCTCTTATAAATCGTATTTCCTCTGCATTGGGTTGGATATAATCATGGAACAAAATAGTGCTAGTGCTAACAGGTAGCAACAAAACACATAATTTACCTTTTTTTGATTCCTTTATTGCCTTTTTAACAAAAGCATCTTTTAAGTTTCTACTGTATGGTGGATTTATAAAATTTCTTTGACCCCACTGGATATCAAGACCATTAAAATCTGCAAACAGAGGACAAGGGTCAAAATCAAAATCAAACTCTCGATCTAAATCATCATATAATTCTTTAGGCGTTTCCCAGTTATCGTGGTTGTTTAAATTTCTGTTCTTCATTTAAAAAACCAAATCAACAATATTAGGACTGTTATAGATAGTTAAAGGCTTACCTTGTTGATATTCTTTGTATTCCTCTAAATATCTACCCATTATTTTCCAGGCATAGTCCATTTGCTCCTTTGTGATTCTAAATACCTTAGATGCATAAGGATGTACTTTCTCTTGAGCTATGAATACAAAACCATCTACGCTGTACCCTGCTGACTCTAAACCTCTTCTATACCAGGAGGCCTGCATGTCATATCCATACTTTCTAACTGACTTATTAAAAGCATAAGGTTCACAAGATATAGTAGTTTTATAATCTACTATAACTATCTTGCTGTCAGAGTTAGGTTGGCTTAAAGGAGGACACATCAAATCAGGTCTACATTTACAAAGCACATCATCCTCATACCAATAGATACTTGCTTCTGCAACTTTGCCTTTAGCATTTAAGTAAGCATTACCTTCGTAAATCATATTTGCCTTCATGCTTTCTAGTAGTTCAAGCTCTGCCTCTTTTAATACTATATACCCCTGCTCTTCATAATCAGCCTTCTCTTCCTTGTAGGCTTTTGTATAAGGAGAGCCACTAACAACCTTTACTTCTTTGTCAAAAGCCTCTCTGCCTTCTACGATCAAAGAATGTGCTGCTGTCCCAAACTTTAGTGCTGGTGTGCTTTCTTGCTTATGCTCTACAGCATGTAATTGTGATTGACCAAATCTTCTAATATAACTACTGCTTATACCTACACCTGCATGATAGTCTTCATTAGGTATATCTTTATAGATAAGTGCTTGTCCTTTCCTTTCTGCTGTAAAGTTCTTTAGTGATTCTATCTTCATCTTTGCTCACCCATTAAATATGCAATCTCTGTTAAAGAGTCTCTAACAACATATTCTTCATTTGCTGTTTGCACTTTGTTCTCTCCAGTAAGGTAGTCTTTGTAGTAACCCCTTATTTGCCTTTTAGTTAAGATCAATGGTTTTAATTTACCTACTTCGTTTAATGTTATTTCTCTCATTTGTTATTTTTATCCTTAATTATTAATGCGACTCCATAACATAGATAACAGGCTACTGCTAATAGGACTAATATTTGTATTTTCTCAATCATAAATTACTCTCCTTAATTAATATAAATATATTAAATTATATTTATATAATAAGCAAGGATTATATTATGGGGTTAAGAACAGGTACGGAGCTTAGATTGTCTAGCGTTTCTTTTAGAGAATCTAACTCCATGGATTCAGTGATAACTTTTTTGTCAAAGGTGAAATAGTTTTGTGATGATGTATTTGCTTTAAACATGATTCTCTTTTGATCTTTATAAAAGAATACAAAAGCCAGGACATCACAATGATAATTCTTATAGGTTTCAGATTGTGATCTTGAGTTCTCAGCAGCAAAGACAAACTTATTCTGTTTAGTAGCTCTTCTGCTTTTTACTTGCACTGTATACATACAACGATTCAGCTCAAAACATAAATCTGCTGGATGTTTTTCTTGGGTTGGGAAGCAGAAGTCTGCATATTCCAAAAGGAATGTTTGTACTAGGGATTCACCCAAAGCACCTAGTCTTGAATTAGCCTGATGTTGATCTGATGTCTTTCTTGGCATTTTGACATAAGGCTAACTGCCTTGAATTGTAAGCTGCTCTATTAGGGGTTTGTGTTGCATATTTGCTTCTAAGTATCTCCTCTGATGCTTCTAGCCAGCAATCCATCTCCATTAATGCTCTTGTATGTCTAAAAGCCATCCATCCTTGTATGCCCATTTGAAAGGTGCAATCAATACAAACCAATTGAGCCTTCTCAGGGAAACTTCTCCAAACATGCCAGTGCTTGTCTAGGCTCTCTATGACTCTTTTAATATCATTATCAAGAAGATACATAGCTTCATCTTCTGATATGCCATTGTCATCAAGATTTCGCCCTACACCTATTGTATTTCTAGGCGGATTTGCGGTGCATTTGTATAAATTACAAGATAAGCCTTCATGCTTAACTAGCATTTCTTTTACATTGTCTAACATATTATTTTGTGTGAACGCCTTTTGTTTTTTCAAAGGTTCTAAGTGATGACATCCCAAGAAGAGATAAAAGGATTGTAGTAAGTTGCGAAAAATCAAACTCAAGAGCCTCAAGTTTTAAATCAAGTCCATTGGCAACAGCTATCCAAGTTGCAATAGGCAATACACAATAATGTACAGCCAAACTAAATGAACAAATCCATAAGATAGAGGGTCTTGCTCCTGATACAAACCAGTTCCTGTTTTTGGCTTCTTCAGAATTAAGAGCAATTTGTGCTTTATCCAAAGATATAAGTTCTTTTTGTAGTTCATGCGAAAGTTTTGTTTTTAAATCTTTATCAACAACAAATTTATCTAAAATGTCGCTAACTGGTTCGATAAGTTTGTCTATCATATATTAATTAAAATTAAATTAAACCTCTGAGGACTAAAGTAAACATACTAATTAGTATTGTTGTAAGACCTGCTAATAGCCACCCTTTCATACTATTGACTGATGCTTGTAAATCATCAGTTTTTCTATAAATAGTTTTCCAGCGTTCCTGACATACTGCATCATGTTTTGCAAGGTCAGCAGCCACATCATTAGCAGTCTTACGAGTAGCCATTATTCTTTCTCAACAACCTCAGCTTCTTCAGTATTGACAGCTCTATCAAATGACTCAATACAAATGTTTTTATATTCATTTGTAATGACATAGTCATCATAGGCTTCTTGAAGTCTAGCTAATTTCTTACCAGCAACATTTAACTTAGCTGCAATAGCCATTTGATCTTCATTTAGATCAGCAGCTCTGTACTCAACATCATTAAATGTAATTATTACTGGTTCTTGGTTTTCCATCTTATTTTCTTCGTTACTCATTAGTCTCTCCTATAAGTTTATTAAAATTAAATTATATACTAAGAAATTATAATGATGAACTTTCATTAGTAAGTTTCTTAGCTTCTTTAACTTCATCTGTCCACACTGCATTTGCTATGCCTTGAACTTCTGTAGACTCTCCTGATACATCAGTATCTGTATGAGTCCAACTATCGTCATCATTCTTTACAGAGCTTACACATTCTAGTGCGTGTCTATGAAAAGACCTTGAAAGCTCTACATATCCTTTAGCTTCTGTGCCTTCTTTAATTACAGTAGCTGTTCTTACTTGAATAGTTTTGTAGTCTCCTACAACTTCTATTTTATCTTCTATTAATTCTTTTGTTATTGCCATTCTATTTTCTCCTTTTGTCTGTACCTAGAATCCACTAGGTATATTAGTTATTATGAATCTGTAAAATAAGTTACTGTCACCATCATGTATTTTGGACTTCCAACTACTAAAGAGTTATTACTTACACTGTTTACAGGAGTAACTATTATATAAGTTGTATTTATAGCAACATATCCTTCAGCCTCGTCTGTAAAACAATTTGTATGACCAAAACTAGGCACGGCATAAGACCGAGCTTGACCAGAACACTGAAAAGGTAGTCCATCAAGTTTTAAAGCACCACTTCCTGCAACAGTTATGTTTAGTGCAGATGTATAAATAGTAGCTGTAACTTTGTTACCAATTTTAGTATATCTGCCAGTTGTGTTACCTATAGTAACTGTTGGCTGAAGACCTGTGGTTGTTATTGATAAAGTCCAAGTACCTTCTTCATAATCGTCAAGTTTGTTAGCTGAACCTGTACCGCCTAGATGAACACCGCCTGAAAGGTAGAGGTCTTTCCAGCGATTTGCTGAAGCTCCAAAGCTAACAACTCCGTCTGATTCTGAATTGGTAGAAGTGTTAAAAGGCACAATAGTATCAAAACCATCAACAAATTTTGCTCCTGTATCTCCAGTACCTATAGTTAAATCACTTAAATTTGTACCAATACTTCCAACTGTTGAGCCATCTTTGTAGAACTTTGCAATGTCACCATCAGATGATTTTCTATTTAAAAATAACGGTGCATCTCCGTCATTTACACCTAATATATATCCATCGTTTCTTAACTCACACCCAACAGTTCCTATAGATGCAGTAGTCTTACCCACCAACAAGTTACCTGAGGCATCCAGTCTCATGGCAAGAACATTATTTGTAAAAAATTGTATTGGATGATTTGTAGATGTTCCGAAATATTGCACACCACCACTAGGATACCATTCACCAGTTGTTGTTCCATCGCTGGATTGAATTACGCCTGTAGCAGTAATACGCATGCGTTCTGTGCCATTAGTTTGGAATGTTAAATTTCTACTACTAAAAGCATCTACTGTTAGTTGTGAACTATTTGCGAATACCTGACCATGACCTGAAGATGTATTACTAAATATAATACCGCCACCAGTTGAGCCACCAACAGTCAATGCACCATAACCACTTGCTACAGACAAAGGTGATGTCATTCCAATTCCAACTTTGAAAGATGAATCAATAGTTAAAGCATCACCAACACCACTAATACCTATTCTGTAGTCGTTAGATGGGGAAGCAAAACTTTGCCACAAACTACTGGTGCTAGTTTTATATTGCATAATCGCATAATCATCAGCAGTTGTTTCAACTTTTATAGCTTGAGTTCCACTACCTTCTACATGAAGATGTTGGTCTACTGAACTAGTCCCAATACCAACATTGCCACCATCTGTAATTCTCATTCTTTCTGTTGGTGCTGTATCAGTAATTACATCTCTTGTATAAAAAGTGAGTTCACCTTTTGTGTCTCCTGAGGTAGATGTTTCTTCATATCCCATATAAGCAGGAGAGTTTGTGTTAGTAGCATCGGTATAACCAAAGCCAATCATAAACTTACCATTGTTAGATGCACCATAATCATCACTACCAAGCTGTAAGTAAGTATTAGCTGCTGTTACAGTTGTTGGTGCATTTGCACCTGCTGCATTAGAAATTGTAAGTTTGCCAAGAGGAGATGTCGTTCCAATTCCAACATTGCCTGTGCTAGAAGAAATTACCATCCTCTGCGTATCACCATTCCCACCATCAGCACCAAATGCAAGACCACCATTAATAAACATAGAACCAGCAGCAGAGCCTGTTCTAAATAACTGAACGGTTGTTCCTGCTTGTGTGGTATCTGCTATAGACAATTTATATGAAGGACTAGTCGTTCCAATACCCAAACTTTCAGCACTAGCATCCCAGAAAAGAGCTTGGCTAGTTCCTGCTGAGTTGTAGAAGGAGATGTCTCCGACATTATCAATTTTTAGGAATGACTTACCACCAGCACCTAAATACAAATCACCAGAAGCATTTGAGGCTGTGATAAAGTTATTACCTGACCTTGTCATATTTACTGAGTTGCCTGTTGTGGTTACTTCAAAGTTCCCATTAGAGCCTTCAACAGTCAACCCATCCATTGTGGCTGTACCTGTTACGTCTATGCCTGTGGAGGTGGTGGCTATCTTAGGTGCGTTGTTGTAGTAAAGCGTTACTGCACCATCTGGCACAAGTTTAGCCATTAACTCAGCTCCGCCTTTAGTCATTTGTATTTCTGTACCATTTGTTTGTATATCTAATACACCTGTTCCAACATCTGCTATAAAGCTATTACTACCAGTATGATAAATCTGTAAATCTGAACCTGCTCCGAAGACTGCTTTGTCGTTATCGCCAAAGTTAATATCACCTGTAGTTGTTAAACCTGTAAGAGTTCCAAGACTCGTAATATTAGGTTGAGCTGCTGTACCAAGTGTGCCTGTTATAGCACCTGTTACAGATAAGGTACTAGCCATATCTACAGCACCATCTATATCTACTACGTCTAGGTTAGTAGTTCCGTCTACGTCTATATCGCCTGAAATGTCTAGGGAGGTAGCTGTTAAAACTCCAGTTACTCCTAAAGTACCGCCAACTGTCATATCGTCAGTTACGGTTAAATCGTCTTGTACTTTTAAATCTACTACGCTAAGACTAGCAAAAGCGTCAACAAATGCTGCTCCACTTCCTGCTCCGTCTGAATAAACTGCTTTAGTATCTCCTGCAGGAATAGTTATGTTAGCTCCACTACCTTGGGAAATGATTATATTTTGAGAGCCAGTTGTAGCATTTTCAATAAACCACATTTTACTAACGGTGTTAGGGCCAATAGTAATAGTACAAGCTGAGTCTAAAGTACCTGTATATTTAAGGTACATAGACCTGCCTGGGTCGCTTGCCCCGTCAGCTATAGTTGTTGTATGTGTATCAGCGTTAGTTGTTATTGCTTCAGTACCATAACTAAAGGCTTCACCTATAAGCTCTAAGTTTGTATTAGTAGTAGTACCCCAAGTTCCAGCTCCGTCACCTGTTGCTAACTCGTTAAGTCTTAAGTCATTTACGTATGTGCTTGCCATTTTTATTCCTCGTAAAAATTATATAGTATTTATGCAGCAACTTCATCCCAATCTGGAGATTGTGTATCTGATACTGTAGTATAAGACGGACTCTGACTTTCATCAACTGGTGAGTATGATGGGGTTTGGTCTTCATCTACAAGACCCCAAACCAATACATCCCCAACAAATCCTGTCATAGCGTTTAACTCTGGAACTATATTTGCTTTGGCATTTACAGTTAAGCTGCCAACAGCTCCAGTTGCTGCAACGCCGTCAACATGTACGCTATTAACTAATATAAAGGTTGGCGTTCCTACAGCAGATGATGCTGCAAGTCCTGATACTGATATGTTGTTGTTGGTAACTAAAGATGTGGTTCCAAGCGCTGATGTGCTTTCAAATCCCGTTACGGATATGTTATTAACCGTTGAAAGAGTTATTGTTCCAAGAGCAGATGTTGTTGCTATACCAGTTACGGATATATTATTGACTGATGTTGTGGTTGCTGTACCTAGTAAACTTGCGGCTAAAACACCTGAAACAGGTACATTAGCTTCAGCTTGAATGGTTACACTTAAAGATCCTAAAGTAGCTGTTACACCACCTACAGAAGCTATTGCTTGGGCATTGACTGCCGCAACGGGAGTTCCAGTTGTACCTGCAGCGGGTGCAGTTGGCTCGACTGGTATTGAGCCTTCACCAAAACCTAATTGACCGAATGTGCCTCGACCCCAGCCGTTTAGGTACTGAGGCATTTTAAGCTATACGTATAATTGCCGTAGACGCTGCTTTTGCTGGAAATACTACTGTAAAATCACCTGCGGTAGAAGTTTTATCTCCACCAAAGTCTATAGTTGCTACTGATTTATCACCGTTTGTATCGTTATAAATCATACAGCCTCTTGCTGTAATTGTAGCTGTACTAAAAGTTAGATCATTAAAGTCTGTAACTGCAGTAGTTCCTGTAGCAGATGGTGTTACGTTAGTTAACGCAGCTCCGCCTGAAGTATAGTTAGTACCACTAGCTTGTCCAGTCGTAGTAAAAGCAGTTGTAGTAGCTCCTAGAGTAGCTGAGCTTGTATATAAAGCCAGTTTAAAACTATTACCACTTGAATTGGTAAAGTTATGAGTTCCAGTCAAAAGCTCTACTTTAAAGCTTGTTGTCAGAGTAGATGTAATTGCCATATTAAATACCTTTAATTATTTTTGCTAAATCCTCGCTACCTTGACCAGATAAATCTTGAATTAAAGTAGCCTTATAAGATTTTAAAGCATTTTTAATATATATCAAACATACTTTGTATATTAGTTCTTGGTAGGCTCTTGCCTGAGCTTTAACATGCTCTTCATTATCGTCTGAAACTCCTACTATTTTTTCTGTTAATTGCTTTGCCCAAAACTCTGGAGGATGGCCTCCATACTGGGTTGTAGCAATTTCTACCATACCTAATTCAGGCAAACCATCTGGAGTAATTTTTATTACCATTTGTTAGGCTCTACAGGTTCATTTTTTTTTAAATGACTGTCATTTCTATCTATTAAAACAGGTTCTTTTTCTTTTTCTGGTTCTTGATTTTTTACAACTTCACTACGATTCATACTTTGCAAATTACCTTCATCATCAGATAAAACAATCAAAGGATCATCTAAACGATGATATCCATATAACTTTTCTTCTGCTGGAACTGCTGCATCAAGCAAGTAACTTGACTGAGCTACTTCCACTTTCATTCCATCACTCATACATTTACTTAACCAAAATTCAGTACAAGCTCTTCCAGCCTCTGCAAAATATAAATTACCTTTATAACCAAAATCTACGCCAAACATTTGTAAATGTCCTATTTTATTGTATAAAGCAAACGCTATTGCATAAGCAACGGTATTGTTAAGATAGTGGCATCCCCATTCTTTTAATACTTCATTAATTGGATACTCAACTAGACCAGGACATCTTTCGTCTAGTTCACATGTATATATAGGTCCTTGATGTTCTTTTAATACTTTAGCCATACTATTAGTTTGGCCTCCTGCATCATCTGTATCTAAAAACCTAGATGGTGGATCCATCATAAAGACTCTATCATGGTATATAACGTCAGAAACTGCGTTAATTGCCCATACTTCGTCGAATTGTGCGCCATGTGATTTTGCCATGCAGTAATCAAACCAGCTTCTGCCCATGCCGACAATGGCTACATTTTTCCCTTCAAGTTCCTTGATTGGATTCATACCTATCTCCTTTTGTTAAGTTAACTTACTTGCGAGCGGAGTGAGTCATATCGGTATTCATCTCGTCTACCTCTTGCCTCGGCTCGTTCTTTTATTCTTGCTATTTCCTGCGCGAATCTATTTTCATAATTTGCTAATAAATCTGGCTCACCTTTCATAAAAGTATGGCCTTCAATTAAAGATGCATATAATAAAGCATCCCTAGCATTAACAGATAACCAGGTACCTGATGTATCTGAAACTAAACTTGTTGGTTTGTATAAGTAATGTAATTCTACTGTGTAGTTTGCATCTGGTACTGGAGCTAATGCTATTGTTGATCCAGAGCTAGAAGATGTTGAATATGCTTTATCATAATCTGCATAATATTTTGGCAAACCTCTTAAAGAAGTATCACTTAAATCTGGAGTGTATTCTTGCATAAAGCTTGGATGTTTTTTTAACAAAAAATGATAATCGTTTGTTGTTGAATCTATAACTGCTAAAGAAAAGCTAAGAAGAAAATCATTTGGAGCTGTTAAAAATCTGTTTCCTGTTGTAACCGTACCTTGAACATTTTTACGAAATACATCTTCTTGAACTAAATTAAATATTCTATCTTCTGCATTTTTTACAAAATCAGCTATTGTTGAAACAAAAGTGGACTCATCATTATTAAGATAGTTTTGAATTAATGTGCTTAGCTCTGAATAAGTCATACTGTAATTGTAACCTCTCCTAAAGATGATGTCATTCTATAACCAGGTATAGGACTACCAATTATATTATCATTGTTGCTTAGTATATAACCCTCACCAACTTCTACGTCGTTATTTGGTCTAGGCTCGTATAAAGCTTCTGGATCTGATATGGCTGGTTTAGGTTCTAGTTGAGGGTGCTTTACTTCAAAACATTCTGAGCAAGTCTTTAAATTATTCCATTCTTTTTTAAGATCTAGTAATTTATATTCAAAACCACATCTATCACATAAAGCTCTGGCAAATTTTGCTGAAGCGTAAGCCATTAACTTATATAAGGCCTAATTCTAAATGAAGCCCTATCCTCGTCTGTTGATGAAGCTCTTTCAAATTCCTCTTCATACATTTGTTTTAACATACCTGACTTTTCTGGAGCTTTCTTTACTGATATGTAATAAGCTAAACCAGCTGCAAAACAAGGATAAAATCTAAAAGGCATATCCATAGTATTAATAGCCGTATCTGCATCATCCATTCTTACCAGCTTATTAAACACTAGTACATCTGTAGAATTTTCTGGAGCTGGCCATATTTTTAAAACTGGTGCATTTTGTTTGTCTAAGAAAAACTGGCTAGGTCTTCCTGTTGTTGCTTTAACTGGAATATTAAGATATTCACTACGACTTAATCTTCTCATAGATAAATCAGTCGTTACGCTTCCATCAGTTCTTCTAAGGTTACAATCTAATATATCTATTACATTAGAGTTTAAGGTATAGGTTAAAGTATTTTCAGTAACAGTTTGGGTAGCCTCTTCTATAGTCCATTGGTTTAAACCCCTATTAGCCCATTCAGCTAACATAAGGTTAATAGATCTTTTTGCGCTTACCAAATCATAACCAGTACGTAATTCAAGACCACATCTTTCAAAAGCTTCTTCAACAAACTCAGTTACGTTTGGTTCAAAATTTGTACTATCAGATGTTGCCATAATTAATCTTCCTCTGGAGCATATAGATTGTTAAACGTTACGTTTGGGTCCATATAACTCTCATGTTGTTCTGCTGAATGTGTCCATTGTGAAGGCATAAAATCTGGCGCTCCTTCACCTACACGCCATAAAGCAGGATTCGTAGCTCTTACTCTATTATTAGGTAAAGCTACAAAATTACCAGTATACTCGCCAGCATCAGTTAAATATAACACATGTGACTGCTTATGTTGAGCAGGGTCATCTGCTATTGAGTTATCAGTATAGTCTACAGTAAATAAATACTTACCAGTATGAAATTCTCCACCTATTTTACAAAGCCAGGGAGATGAACTTACCCTATCTAAAACCACAACAGAATGTTCGTGACTTAAGCAATCCCAAGGTTGAGCTAAATGGTCTTCCATAGGAGTTGGCCATTCCTCTAAAGGAATATCTGCTACTAAAGCTTGGATAGGCATTCTTGCCCACATAGCGCCGCCATGAATGTTTGGCGCATCTTCTTCATTGTCTATTTCACATCCAGTAAAAACTACTTGAAATGATAAAGATCTATCTGGTAGTGTATTTACAGCTATAACAAGAGCATGCAAATACTCTCCGTGATAATTACTATGATTTGCTGTAAATTCTTTTCTTACCCAGCATTTAAACTGCGGTATGTTAGAAATTAAATATGACATGTAAGGTGCAAATTAAACTTTGCCGCCTTTTGACATATATTTAGTTCCTTTAGCTGCTCCACCTTTAGACATATACTTGGTACCTTTTGCAGCTCCGCCCATTGCCATATATTTAGTTCCTTTTGCTGCGCCACCTTTGGACATATATTTAGTTCCTTTTACAGGTCCACCAGCAGCATACATTTTAGTTCTTTTAAACATTTTATTCTCCTAACTTATTGTAGTTACTTTTCTACGATTGTTCATAACCTTACCACAGCCTCTAGCTATAAAACCACCGTTTTTCTTTTTAACTCTATCATCCTTCCAGCTAATTGCCTTTGGTCCCTTTTTTTTATTTTTATTATCATTGCATTGAGCTAAAGTTGGTCTGCAAGCTGGATATTTTTTTCTTTTTTCGCCTTTTTTTCTACCGCAAGGACCTTTTGTATTGCAGTCAATCCAGCCTTTACCGTCGTTTTTGTTGTACCAATCTCTTAAGGTTTCTTTAGCCATTATCCTAATTTAGTTTGCTTACGTTTTCCTGGAAGCATTTTGCTAAAACCTTTAGCGTTAACAAAGGTTACTTCGCCTCCGCAAGCTTTTTTAACTTTGCTTTTATTACCCCAGTTAGCTGCACCAACCTTTCTGCATTTAACTAAAGCTCCGCTTGCATAAGCAGAAGGCCATACATCATATCTAGATTTTACTTTATGATAACAAGCGTCTTTTTTTGTTTTTGATTTAGCCATTTAACAATCCCAGTCTCTTCTAGCCCAATAGTTAGCACTACATCTATCACTTTTTATTCCACTACTTCTAGCGCAATATGATTTTTTTCTTGATGCGGTATCTTTGTGCATACCCATTTTTGCATCGCCAAAGGTAATTCTTTTAACTCTACTGCTTTCGCTACTACAGTTTTTAACAAAAACTTCTTTTCGTTTTTTACCATATCCAGGACTACCTTTTGGGATAGCCCTGGGTTTGTTAAGAGTTACTGTTTTACCTTTGTATTCAGCCATTATAAAAATTAATCAAAATCTTTATAAAGAGTAAGAACTATTACATACGAATCGCCGTCAGAATGCCCAGTAGTAGTCAGCATAATATCGCCAGTTTTTCCACTTCCTGATGTATTTCTAACTCCTCCAAAATCTGTAAAATCTTCATCTGTCGTATAGTCTGCGTTTAGATCCCAACAGATTGTATCTGTAGTTGCATCCCATAAAAGTTTTACACTCATTCCAAAAGTAGAATATACAATTTTTGCTAAACGTACGCCCGTACATGCTTGGCCTGTAGAGCTATCACTTAAAGCGCTAACATCTACTTTTTTAACTGCTGCCTCGCCTGTACCATCGGATGTATTCGTTAACTGAATAATAGCGACTCTATCGCTATCCATCAATGTTGTTGAGGTTACTGCGTCTGCCATAAATTACTCCTTACGCGTCAGCAAATGGAGTTACTACAGTACCAGAAGCTAATACTATACCTTCTACTGCGTACTTAGCTGAACCAATAGCAGTTACTTTAATAATAGTTCCAGCTATACCACCTTTAGTAGTGCCGTTTAAAGTAATAACATCATTACTAGCACCTGAAAAGAATGTTTTACCTGCTGCATCACTTTTACCCATATATAGTCCACCAACGAATTTATCTGTTCCGTCAGTTTTAATATCTAAGTCTGTAGCTGCTGTTTCAATTACAAAAGTAAATGAAGCACCTAAATTATTAGTTTGGTTAGGATCATCGTTGCTTCCTGGGGCTGTAGCAACAATAGTTGGTAAAGTAAACTTACCATCTGCATCGTTACAAGTTAAAATTTTACCAGCGTGTGAGTTTACGCTTAGTGTTGTATCTGCAGTTAAACTAACTACGTTAGCGTTACCTGCTGAAATAAATCCTGCTAGTGACTGGATAGGACCAGAGAATGTTGATTTTGCCATAATTTCCTCCTGGGAAATAAGTTCTACTGTCTTGGCTTGTCTGCTAGGTCAGTCTGTAGAACAAGTTAATAAATCCTAGTCTTTTGATTGTATATTAGTTTTAGTCAAAAAAAAAGGGAGCCGAAACTCCCTTTAGACAATCAATTAAGATTATGCTCCTTGAGATGCGAACACAGCTCTCCAGTTGGAGTAGCCGAAGGAATATCTTTCTCTAGCTTTGTAACGCATGTTACCAGTATCGAAATCACCTTCTAGTGATGTTTGCATAGGGCTTCTCTCAAAATGTTTGAATCCATCAGGACAATCTGTCTTTAGGAACCAAGCATCAGTATCTGTTAGATAGTTATTAACAACATATCCTTCAGGTACCATACCCATGTTTTTAATAGCATTAATGTCATTGTCAGAAGTACCAACTCTACCAGGAGTTTGTAATAATCTGTCAGCAACAAATTGTAATGCTGGTGGAACAATAAGCTTTCTGCCTTGTAGAGCAATTGTCAAATTTCTATCATCAACTAAAGTTGAGATATTAATAAGAGCATCTTCTAATGAAGTCTCGTTTAAATCAGCATAAGCTGTTGGTCTGTTACTTGCAGTACCACCGCCACCTAGAGGGTGAGCATTTGATACTAAAGCTTGACCATCACCACCAGTAAAGCTACTACTAAAAGCATTATTAAGAACAGAAGCTGCCTTAATTTGCTTTGTGTTTGCCATAGATCTAGCTAAAGCTTTTGTATATCTTGAGCCAAGTCTATCGTATAAGTTATCTTCAACCGCTTCTTCAGTTAGAGAGAAAGCTAAAGCAACTGTTTCGTGAGCATAACGTGCAGTAAAACCTTCAGTAGCATTGTCATATTCGACAGCGTTACCTTCGCCTTTTACTGATGCGTTACCAAATCCCACGATCATTACTTCTTCTTCAAAAGCTCTGTCTGATGACTCAGTTTCAAATATTTCAGTATGTTGATTATCATACCTAGCATATTCCATTCCGAACAAGGCGTTTAATCCTGGTTCTAATTCTTTCGCTAATTGCGCTCTATTTATAGCCATTATTATACTCCCGCAGCTGTTCTGTTAAAATGCTCGGCAATTCTGACGATAAAGTTAACATTGGTTGATAAAGATCCAGTTCCTAACGCATTGTTAGAAGGATCGTTTGATATACCCATGATTCTCAGTTGAGCTGTACCAGTAGCCATAGTGCCACTAATTTTAACTCCTGAAACGCCTGATATTGAAGAACCTGCAGCATAAACAATGTCGCCATTCAAACCAACATCGGTTTGAGTAACGCTACCTGTAGCAGCTGATTGTACTTCAAATAAAGCATCTGGGTCGTCGACAACGGCTGCTTTGCAGTCGCTGGTTACTGTCGCTGTAGTCCAAACAGGAGAGAAAATTTTGTCTCCGTTTGAATCAGTATAGTGACAGCCTTGAAAGACTCCTAGTAATAAATCGCCAGCAGCAGCAACGGCAATACCGCCTGTGTTGACCATTTTAACTGGGTCGCCTGTATAAATAGTTCCAGTTGTACCTGATAGAATGTCGTACTCTGTTGTTCCTGTAGAATTAACAGCCGAGCCTAACTTTCCAATGGGTTTTAAACCGAAAGGTGCATTTACATTCGCCATAATATTTACCTTTTTTTAAAAAGTTTTATTTAAGTGAAATCAGATTAATCTCTGTTTCCACCACCAAAAGTTACGCTTGTAGATCTCTGAGGTTTTAACATCGGAGAACTAGGGTCAGATTCTTTCATTAAGTCATTATCAACTGCATCTTGTTGCAGTTTTGCACGATCATTGAAATAGGCGTTTCTTTCATCACGTGTTTCATTAGGAATCTTCGCCAACAGCAAACCACCCACGGCTACTACTCCAGCGTGCCTTCCATCGTCCATGCTCGGAAGATCAAAATCCTGTATTTCTTCAGAACGTACGAGTTCAAAACCCTCACGCATCCTAGACATAACATTTTTTCTATCTTCTTCGCCGACAAGTTCGGCTCTTATCCACCTGTAGGTATATCCTTCAGGTGCTGGAGGCGTATCCAACATAGATGGGGGACGCCAAGGTTTGCGAGCAGTATCTTTAGCTCGAGTTTCTGCAGAACGCGGAGTTCTGTTTTGTTGTTCTATTTTATTCTCATCAGTCATAATAATTTACCTTTTAATGTACTTGGCATATTCACCAAGCGGCACATTTAAACGTTTTGCCATTTGAACTTCGCTTGCGCTAAGTTTGACTTGACGTTTGCGCCCAGAACTATCACTTCTTCCAGCTGGTGCAACATTTTGTTGCATTTTGCTATTAGACTTGACTTCATCACCTGTTGAGAATTTGTGAGGAAATTCAGTTCTGATACGTTTATCTATCTCATCATAATATGTAGTATCAGAAGTGTCAAAGCCCTCTTCCTCAATTAATTTACGATGAATGTTAAAAGCAGCTAGGGTCATTGTCTCATCTTCGCCAAACCACTCATTTTTACTAGCCCAATCTTCTGCTGCAGGATCTGGTTGAGCTTGTTGCTGAACTGGAGCCTGTTGCTGTATTGGAGCTTGGTAATTTTGATAGCTAGTTGGTTGTTCTACTTGTACTGGAGTAGTATTTGCCAACTTGCTTTCTTCTACTGTTATCTTGTCAAGAATACCTTGGGCCTTTGTTACCTTGTCCCAGTCTTGTTCTTGATAAGCATTTTTTAAAACTGCATTAGCTTGCGCTCTTTGAGAGTTCAATCTGTTTTGAGCTTCACTTAAATAATTTTTATTTAACTCTGTACTGCTTTGTTTTAATTTTTGATTCTCTGCTTGTAATGATTGAGCATATTCATAAGCAGAATTAGCTGCTCTTTCCTGCTCTCTCATTTTCTTGGTAAGCGTAGCTATTCTTTTTTGAACGCCCTTAGAATAATCTTCTAACTCGTCTTCTTTCTTAACTTTCTTTTCTTCTTCTTCAGAAACATTTTCTACTACTGCTTCAGCTTCTTTACCTTCTGAAGATTCTTCTGTTTCTAGCTCAACAATTTCTCCATCTTCTATAGGATCTTGTTGTACTTCTTCATTCATTTGTGGTTCTTGCATGAGTCCTCCTCACGTTATGCGCTAACGATATCATCGGGATCTTCAATAGTCGCGATAACTTCGTCGTCGTTTATAATACGGCACTCTGCATCGTCGCCAAGTTTAAACCTAGCTCCTGCATATCTACCAATTAGCACCCAATCTCCTTTTTCACACCAAGGAGTATCTCCAAATTTGTTTTTATCTGAGTAACACATAGGCCCCATTTTAACAACGTAGGACACTACTGTTGCCAATGATTCCCTATCAACTGTTTCTTTAACTAGCTGAATACCGCCTTCAGTTACACCTTTGCCCTTGTATGGCAATATAAGAATCCTCCAACCTGTAGGCTGAGGCATACGTTCTAAAAATGATTTATCGAGCAAG
>Ga0208793_1000549_pt1 | contig 24949 bp, 35 predicted proteins | sample 17_taG_FD_184092 | JGI IMG/M metagenome (GOLD analysis project Ga0208793, IMG submission 184092) | Marine viral communities from the Subarctic Pacific Ocean - 17_ETSP_OMZ_AT15314 metaG (SPAdes) (version 2) | ecosystem: Environmental > Aquatic > Marine > Oceanic | place: Pacific Ocean | collected...
GCACTTGACCATGCTATACACAACAGTGATAACATACAAGCTATATATAAACTGACTAACGAAAAATTACAAAAGCTATGGAAAAAGTAAATCCTGAAATGGAAGGCGAAAACTGGAGTGTAAAAAAACACACAGTCCATAAAGATAAATATGTTGCAAGACATATAAATATATGGGGCAGTGAAGCCCATACAGTAGACTCTTTAATAGAAGCTATGGATATAATAGATAAGTTTAAAAACCAAGAAGATTGGATTTTACAAAAGCGTGAGGAATTTGGTGATTATATGTGGAACAATGATGATTTCAGAAAAGATGTAACCAAAGGCACGTAACAAATACGATAATAAATAGATAATATAATAAACAAAACAACATGAGAAAAGTAAACATTGAAACATTATCTGTAGACTCGTCAGCAATACAGTCTATGAGATATTTTAGAAAGCAAAGAAGTTTAGTAGTTAAATTCCAAAACGATACTAACTACTTATATCAAGATGTACCAGTTAGATTGTTTCAGAAAATGAGAAATAGTTACTCAATTGGTAAGTTCTTTAACAAACATATTAAGAATAACTTTATTTTAGGTTAGTTATTTATTTTAGATGAGTGAGATAATGTCTGGCGGCGTGAAGCAAAACGGTCACATAAAAAGGTAATGCCAGAATGACCCTTATCTCTCTCTAATAAAATATAGGCGTTGATAAACAATGGACGTAAGACCAGATCCCAGTATTGGTAAGTGGCATTCTAGCGTTGAAATCATGTAAGTCCTAAAAATATTAGGGTGTAAGTCCAATGGGCAATCCTTAAGCGCGCGTGCTTTAAATCAATTAGCGACGTGGAGAAGTGGTATCTCGTTGGGCTCATAACCCAAAGGTCATAGGTTCGAATCCTATCGTCGCAACTAAATTATAAATTATGAAAATAGATGTTAAAAATGAAAATGTAATATACGTTGAAATAGACGATTACATATTTTATATTGATTATAGTACAGATGAACCTATGATTGATAAATGGCATAAATACAATAAACCAGAATAATATGATGATGTTTTTAAATACAAATGGAAGACAAGGTATAAGTTCATTCAACTTAAACTTTGAATTTACTGATGAGCAAATCAAATTGCTTAAGACGTATGGAAACCAGATAACCGCTATATATTATAGTGAAAAGAATAATAAAGGTAAACTTAAAATACAAGCAACTGAACAACCAATATAATATGAAATTTGAATTAACAACAAATGGAGATCTTCTTATATATAATTTACATAATCAAAGCAATAATAATAACCTTAATAATTACTACAGTATGGAATCACTCATGACGTATCAAAAACAAAGAATTCAAGCAATGGAAGAACATATTAAAATGCTTGAGGAGGAATGCAATGCGTTATACACTCAAATGAATGAATGCGAAGGCCAATGTAAATTAACAGTAACTGATTAGATACGTAACAAATACGAATAACCTTAGATAATAACAACCTATGAAGCTAACAATACTAAATTTTACAACCGGTCATATACATATACATAATGTATCAAGCCAAAGCGAAGTTATAAACCATGTTGATAGTCACTCAGATAAAACATGGATGTTATCAAATGATAAAGAATTTAAAATAATTAACCACTAATGAATATATTTTACTTACACCCAGACCCAGTAAAAGCTGCTGAATATCATTACAACAGACATGTTGTTAAAATGCCGTTGGAAGCTGCCCAAATGCTTTGTACTGCACATCATGTGATCGGAGAAGACTATGAGTATGATACTAGTTATGTTCCTTACAAGAAAGCTCACGTGAACCACCCCTCTACTATATGGGTCCGTTCCGGCTTAGACAATTACAATTGGACATATCAGTACATGATGGCGCTGGGTGATGAGTATACTAACAGATATGGTAGAACACATCTGACTATTGAAAAGTGTAGAGACGTGCTATACACACCGCCTTTATATATTGACAATACACCTTTCACACAACCACCTCAATGTATGCCTGATGAATACAAAGTTGATGGCCATTCATCTAAAGCATACTGGAACTATTATATTAATGATAAAAAACAAGTAACAATAAAAGATGAGCAACCGCATTTACAAGCACCTAGTTTCATATAACATATTTGGAATTAGAGATAAGATCAAAAAGCAACAACAGGGTAATAAACCTAATCATAGAAAAAATGTTAAACAGTTTAAAAAGTAAAAGAGATTTATATTTTAGAAAACAATTGCATGTTAAGTTTATAGCTAATAGACTATGGGAGTTGCATAATGAAATTACAAACAACTCAATGCAATTACATACATTAACAGGTAAAAAATTAGAAATTAAAGTTAATAGATTAGTCTTGTTATCATCTAATATAGACAGATATAAAAGATATTTAAAGCTAATAACTTTTATGCAAAGATAAATGTTTGAAAGGAATTTGAAATATTTAAACGACAATAGAATATTATACAGACGTGACCCTATCGATGACATACCCACAAAACAATACGACTGGGGTTGGTACTACGAGAATGGAACGTTTGAATGTTATGCTCTATTCCGTAGCAAAGCTAAGATAACTACTTATAAATCTTTGAAGTGGCACTTAATTGTACTAGGTTTCTTAAATCAAGAAATGACACACTTACAATTTGACACACTTGCAAGAGTTATAGCTAATAAGAAAAATGGTTATATAACTTTCAATTGTCCTACAGATATTATTGATAAAATCATTAATGAAATATCTTTAATTGATTTTGACAACGATAGGCCTAAGAATAAACCTAGAAAAGTTATTTTTAGAGATAATTCTGGATTAAATACAAAACAAAAACAACAAATAATAGGTAAGTTAATTGGTAAACAGAAAAAAGCTACACCAGAAGATATATATGAAGCTATGTTAACTATTAATGACAACAAAGAAAAGATTACAATAAAAAAGATAGCAACTATTTTAAACGTCTCTACGAGAACTATTTATAGAAATATAAGTAACGGATTAGTTAGAGAGAAAATACTTTTAAATGAAAAGATATAATGTCCAAAATTATGTTAGGTGGAAACTTGACTTAGAAGACAGTTTAAATTTAGCCTCTGAAGGTAAATACTCAGAGAGACATAACATAATAATTGAAAATTTAGAATTAGTCGAGTCTGTGGCGCGTTCATTTTCTACTTCAGATCAAGCTTCCGGCGTTCTAAGTATAAATGATTTATTGCAGTCAGGAGCAGAAGGTTTAATTTACGCAGTCGATCGAATAGATTGGAATGTTGTTAACGAATCTGAACACCCTGAGAAAACACTTAAATCATTTTTGTCGAAACGTATAAGAGGATCAATAAGAAGAGAGATTGATATTAATCGAGGTAACATGAGGATCCCCGAATACAAGCTTAATGAAATTAGAAAATCAGATGGTGGCGACAAGATGATAGTACAAATGTTTTTTAATAGCATATTCTCTAGCATAGATATTGAATATGAAAATGAGGAAGACAATGTTTCTTTGCAAATTCCAGACAAGTCAGAGAAATATAATATAGATATAATTAATAAATATCTATTAGGTCTTATGAAGTCAAATCTATTAGAAAGAGAGTATGATGTACTACGTATGAGCTACGGACTCGACTGTGATAAAATGACTGCTAAACAAATAGCAGCCGAACTTAATATAGAAGGCACTGCTAATTATGTTCGTGTATCTCAAATAAAAAGAGACGCAATAGATAAATTAGTGCAAAATGTAGATCAATCACAAGTACTAGATTTTTTATGAGAAAATTAATATTTATTTTTTTGATAGCCACTAGCTTTTGCTATACGCAATCAAATTCAATTCCGCCAGAATTATATGGCAATTGGTATAACCAAGAACAAGAACTTCTAATAATTCAACCTAATAACACATTTATTAGGAGGAGTATAGATGGTGTATTAGCTCAAGGCAGACTAGAAATAGTTAACGAAGAGTTAAGAGTAATAAGAACAGATGTAAACGATGAATATGACTTATTGTTTCACATTGGGAACACAAGTTTAGTAATAACAAAGCCGAGATCACAAGAAGCTTGGTTATTCTATAGGCTTGGTAATTAAAAAGTTAAGATAACACGTAATAATATATATAGATAATGACAATATATCAAAAATTAAGTTTAATACAAAGAGAGTTTAAAAGTAAAAAGTCACGTTACAACTCCTTCGGCAAATATAACTTCAGATCAGCCGAAGATATTCTTGAAGCATTAAAACCGTACAACGAAAAGTATAAAGTATACTTTGTTGTTCACGAGCAATTCCAAATGTCAAATTTAACTGTTCCTGTAATAGAAACAAGAGCACAAATTCATGACACTGAAAGCGAAGCATTTATATCAGCAACAGCTATTGTAGGTGTAGATCTTAATCAGAAAGGTATGCAAACGCCACAGCAATTTGGCTCAGCATCATCTTATGGTAAGAAATACGCTTTAGGAAATTTATTGTTAATTGATGACACTGCAGATTCCGATGCTACTAATACACATGGTACTTCGACTACTACTATGACATCAGCTCAATTAAAACAAGCTCAAGATTATGTTAAATCAGGAGGCAAAGTAGATCAAATTAAAAAGAAATACTCTATGACTGCTGCACAAGAAAAATCATTAACAACATTATAGATGACAAAAGACGAAGTCTTAGAAAAACTTAAATCAGACGAACATTACTACGGTAAGTTTGGTAAACAGTATTTAAGTAACTCAGACATATCCGCGTTATTAAAAGACCCGCTAAGCTTTAAAGTACCCTCAGCAATGAGCTCTGCTTTTTTAGTTGGTGGTTATTTCCATACTAGTATACTTGAACCAGATAAGATTGATAATTTTAAAATCATCGAATCTTCTACAAGAAATACAAAAAAGTATAAGGAAATTTCCGAGGGTGAATTATGTTTACTTCAACACGAAGCAGACAAAATTGAATTAATGCGAGAAAAGTTGCTAAAGAACAATATATGTAAAGATTACATAAGAGGTTCAAGAGAAGGCGCACGTATCAAATACGAACAACCCGGGATAGTAAGGCTGTTCGGTAATATGTGGAAAGGTAAAGCCGATATAATAAACGAGGACGAGCAACTTATTATAGACCTCAAAACAAGTGCTGATGTAAGTAAATTTAAATGGTCAGCAAATAAATATAATTATGACAGTCAAGCTTATATCTATAAAGAGATGTTTGGTTATGACATGTTATTTATCGTAATGGATAAGACAACACATCAGATAGGTATATTTGATTGTTCGGATGAATTCTATGAATCAGGTAGAGATAAAGTTGTTAGAGCTACTGAAGCATATGAACTATTCTTTAAAACAGATGGCTTTGATCCATCGCAATTTTTTTTAACTAAGACACTTTAATTTAATATTATGGCAAGAACAAAGAAAAGAACTTGTAGCGTTACAGGTATGACTACAAGCGAAAGAAACTTTTACAGCAATCAAACGCATGTAAAAGCAGTTGACAACTTAAGAAGAGCAACTGGTGCAAATAGCACTCAATTAAAAAGAATGTTTTCACAATTACAAACATATTAATAATGGCAGGTATAATTAAAACTAGTATTAACTTGACTGCTATAGATAAGTCAAGGATTATACAAGGTAAGAAGGGTCAGTATTTACCGATCACTATTACTGTTAATAATGACGTTGATGCTTATGGCAATCACGGACCAGTGGCTATCGCTCAGTCTAAGGAAGAGCGGGAAGCTAAAGAGCCTAGAACGTTTCTAGGTAATGCTACTATTGTATGGACTGATGGAGAATTTCCACAGCCTGTACCGAGGGATAATCAGCAGCAAGCTGCAGCACCGAAGCAGCAAGTTGCACAAGATGATTTACCATTTTAAGAACCACAAATAGAAATAAATTTAATTAGATGCAAGTAAACAACTCGGAAATTAATGGTTTCCAGATCGACCAATTTAATCAACATGACTTAAAAGTAGGTGCACCTGAGGGTATATGTCCTATGTGTTCACATACTAGAAAGACTGAGAATAAAAAAAAGAAGTGTGCTTCTTATGATTGGGAGAGAGGGTTAGGTACTTGTCATAATTGTAATACATCATTTCAGCTACATACTTTTAAAAGGAAAGGAACAAGCGATAAAGTTTATGTTCGCCCAGACTTTTCTGTTGAGACTCACAAACCAGTAAGTTCAAAAGTTGTAGAGTGGTTTAATAGTAGAGGTATATCTCAGAAGACTCTTGAAGACTTAAACGTTTCCGAGGGTCCTGAGTTTATGCCACAATCTTCTAAAGAGGAGAACACAATTAAATTTAATTATATGATGGGTGGTGAGCTCATCAATATTAAGTACAGAGATGGCCGCAAGAACTTCAAGTTATATAAGGGTGCTGAAAAAGTATTCTATAACATTGATGCTATTGTAGGCCATTCTTTTTGTGTTATAACTGAAGGTGAAATTGATGTGCTAGCTTTACATGAAGCAGGTATACCAAATGCTATTTCAGTTCCAAACGGCGCAACCTTAGGCACAAACAACTTAGATTACTTAGATAACTGTATAGATTACTTTACAGGCATTGAAAAGATAATCATAGCTGTTGATAATGACGAGCCAGGAATAGCGTTAAAGAATGAGCTTATAAGAAGACTAGGTGCGGAAGTTTGCTATACAAGTTCGTTTAAAGATTGTAAAGATGCTAATGAGTATTTAATTAAATATGGTGTTAAATCATTAACTCAGGTTATAGATAAGGCAAGCCCTGTGCCATTAGAAAACGTTACAACCTTTAAAGATATTGAAGGTGACGTTGTAGACTTTGTTGAAAACGGTTTTAAACCCGGATTTCAAATTGGTTTACGTAACTTTGATGAAGTATTTTCTACATATACAGGCCAGTTTATAACTGTTACAGGAATTCCATCATCTGGTAAAAGTGATTTTGTAGATCAAATGGTTATTGGTTACAACCAGCAATACAGTTGGAAAACAGCTTTTGCTTCACCAGAAAATGCGCCTACTTATTTACACGCCCATAAACTAATGAGAAAAGCTTGGCAAGGTATGCCATCTAAATCTGATATTGGTAAAGACAAATGGGAACAAACAACAGAATATATAAACGATAACTTTTATTTTATCGATATGGAACGTTATACATTAGATTCAGTATTAAAGAAAGGTGCTGAGCTTGTAAAACGTAAAGGTATTAAATGCCTTGTAATTGATCCATTTAATAAAGTTAGAGATTTAGATTCTAATAATGGTGATGTCAATGTATATACCTTAGAATACTTAACTAAGATTGAAATGTTTGCTAAAAAATATGATGTATTAGTTATTATAGTTGCTCACCCTACTAAAATGTATAAAGATTCAAACGGTAAGATTGAAGAGCCTACAATGTATAATATAAAAGGTGGAGGTGAATGGTATGACGCTAGTTATCACGGTTTATTAGTTCACAGAGATTATGAAAAGAAAACAACTAAAGTCAAAGTATTAAAAGTTAAGTTTCAGAATTTAGGTGAAAACGGTGGAGAAGCATTCTTTACTTGGGAACCTAAATCCGGTTGTTATATACCGCATTCAGAACCTATACCAGAAAATACTATAATGCCTTGGGAATGATACGTAACAAATACGAACTAAATAAGATAATATGGCAGGAACTATAAAATCAATGGACGTTGGTAGAAAACGTAAAAAGTCTATTATGGGCAGTTACTTTCCTACAACAGAAGAAAGAGCAGCTCATGATTTCTGTATTAGAAATGATATTAGAATATCTTACCAACCTATATCAACAGGTGCTGCACCAAAAGAATGGTATATAACCGTAATTATTGGCCCTTATAAAAAAGGAGAAAAAGTAAATGTATCTCCAGAGTCTTACAAGGCTGTGGAATGTAAACAAATGATGTATAAAACATGTATGTACTATTATGACAAATATAGAAGATGAATACACGGGTTTAATATCCGGTATATTACACGGAGGTAAAGAAAAAGCAGACAGAACAGGTACAGGCACAAGAGCTGTATTTGGTAGAATGTTATATCATGATATGAAGCTTGGCTTTCCTATATTAACTAAAAAGAAAATTATATTTAATCATGCAAAAACAGAATTATTTTGGATTGTCGAAGGCAGAAGCGACTTGGACTATCTTATTGATAACGGTGTCAAGTATTGGATTCCTGATTACCAAAGATCTGGTAGGACTGATAGAAAACTTGGTCCCGTATATGGTCACCAGTGGCGTCATGCTAATGGCATCGATCAATTACAAGTGGTGCTTCAGGAGCTTAGGGAAAATCCCACCAGTAGACGACTCATGGTATCCGCTTGGAACGTTTCTGATCTTCACGATATGGTACTCCCTCCTTGTCATTATAATTTCCAGTTATTTTATAACGATGGTAAACTGGATTTAATGTGGCAACAAAGAAGTGCAGATGTATTTCTTGGATTACCATATGATATAGCTATGTATGGTTTGTTATTAGAAATGATAGCAGATGGCGCAGGCTATGAAGCTGGAACGCTTATTGCTAGCTTAGGCGATTGTCATTTATATAACAATCATTTAGAGCAGGCTGAAGAATATATTGCAGCAAAGCAGTATGATCTACCCAAACTTAAAATGGAATGGGGCGGTATCAAATTAAGAGAAGGTGCAAATGATTTTGTATTCCTTCCTAATAAAGATACTATAACATTAGAAGGATATAATCACAGTCCTGCTATTAAAGCAGAATTATCTGTAGGAAAATAAAAAAAATATGGAAGAAATATATTATATTTATCATATACCTAATAAAAAAATCGGTGTAACACGTGATTTAAATAATAGAGTTACGCTTGTGCAGGGCTATAAGCCTGGGGAATATGAAGTTCTAGATTCTTCGTCTGATATTAATTATATATCAACACGAGAAATAGAGCTTCAAAAGTTTTATGGGTATAAAGTTGATAGAACATTATATAAAAATTTAGTAAATAAAAAAATGAAAATAAACGCAACAGAGCAAACTTCAACGTTCCCTTGTAAAAAGTCTAAACTTAAATCTATGTTAAATAAAAACGTAGGTTTAACTTGGCAGACACCACTAGGCGAATTTGAAATAACAACAGAAGTAATTGAATGGATGGTAGCTAATTCATATAAGTCTATGTATGACAAAGACAGAACTTATATTTATAACAAAGCTTTTTACGAAGCCTTTAAAGCGGAGCCTACCCATAACAATGTAGAAATATTTGACTTAATAAGACAATGGGCCAAAGAAAAAGGTATCTTAGATAAAGGAGATGCTAAAACACAATTAATAAAATTATATGAAGAAACAGGGGAATTATCACAGTCCCTTCTTAACAATGATAAAGAAGGTGTTATCGATGCTATTGGTGATAGCGTTGTTGTTCTTACTAATCTTGCCGAGCTCAACGGTGTTTCAATTGAAACTTGTATGCAGTTTGCTTATGATGAGATTTCTAGTAGAACTGGGAGAATGGTAAACGGAACATTTGTAAAAGACTAATATGGAAATAAGAGATAAAATTATAGAATCAGTAGTAAAAAAGTTTATTAACAGATCTGATGTAGGTTATAAAAAGTACGGCGTTACTTTACATAAAGATGACCAACCTTTAGATACATGGCTTCAACACATACAAGAAGAGTTAATGGATGCTGTCAACTATATAGAGAAAACAAGACAAGCATTAAAAAGTGAAATTGAAGAATGTTATTTAAGAGATCTTAAAGCAAAAGAATAATGTTTTATAAAAGAAAGAAGGGTCCAAAGAAAAAGAAAAGGGGCCCAGTACAATCTAGGAAAATTAGTTATGATGGTCATAACTTTGCATCAGGGTTGGAGAAGTATATGTATATGGCTTTAGTCAAAGCAAAGATTAAAGCTAAATACGAGGGCGAAACTTTTGTATTGTTAAATGGATTTCATTTTGAAAATGAAGTTTATGAAAGACAAGCAAACTCAAAGGGCGAATTTATTAATAGAGGAGAAAAGAGAATATTACCCATAAAGTACACACCTGATTTTATTGGTGAAGACTTTATTATTGAAACTAAAGGTAGACCCAATGAATCGTTTCCAATTAGATGGAAGCTATTTAAAAAGTTAGTTACCGAACAGTTCCCAAGTTACGTTCTTTTTAAACCACAAAATCAAAAAGAATGCGACAGAGTAATAGAAATATTGAAAAGCAAAAGAAAGTAGCTAGATTAAAGTACAAGGAAAGACAAATAGAAAAGTATATGAAATGGGCAATCAACAGAGGATTTTTAAGATGGAGAGAGCTTGTTGAAATACACGACAAACACAATGTAAAAGTATACGAATAATATATGAAAGCATGGAGAATATCTATAGGTTTATATCCAGGAATACTTATAGGAATTAGATCATATGAACAAGAAGAGGGAGTAGTACTACACGTATTATATTTACCTTTCATAGACATAGCGTTAGAAATTTTAAAAAAAGAAGAAAATTAATTATGGGATTATTTGACAATAGAATAGCTTACAAACCTTTTGAGTATCCAGTATACTACAATGAAGGTTGGTTACCAATTATGCAAGCCTTTTGGTTACACACAGAAATACCAATGCAAGGCGATGTAAAAGATTGGAACGAAAGATTAACACCCTCTGAAAAGAATTTAGTGGGTAATATATTATTAGGATTTGCACAAACTGAATGTGCTGTTTCTGATTATTGGACACAAAACGTTGTAGGTTGGTTTCCTAAACATGAAATTCAACAAATGGCAATGGCTTTTGGCTCAAATGAAACAGTACACGCTGTGGCATATAGTTATCTTAATGAAACTTTAGGTCTTGAAGACTTTGAAGCCTTTTTACATGAACCTGCAACAGCAGCAAGATTTGATAATTTAGTTGCTTACGAAGGAAAAGACCCAGTGGGTATTGCAAAAAGTTTAGCTGTATTCTCTGCATTCGCTGAAGGTGTATCTTTATACTCTGCATTTGCAGTGCTATATAGTTTTCAATTACGTAATTTACTTAAAGGAGTAGGCCAACAAATGAAATGGTCTGTAAGAGATGAATCATTACATTCTAAAATGGGTTGCCAGCTATTCAGACATATGTGTGAAGAGTTACCTAATTTAAAAGAAGAATGTAAAGAGCATGTATTGGAAGCTGCTGATACGATGTTAGACCTTGAATTAAAATATATTGACAAAATGTTTGAACAAGGTGATATAGAAAATTTAAAGAAAGAAGATTTAAAAAACTTTATAAGGAAAAGAGCAAATGAAAAAATTGTTGAACTCGGTTATACAGAAGAAGCAAATCATTTCAGATTTGATGCAGCCAGCGCTAGTGTTTTGGATTGGTTTTATCATCTTACTGGGGGTGTTACTCACACCGATTTTTTTGCTATCAGGCCTACTGACTATTCTAAAGCAAACGAAGGAGAAGATTTTGAGGATATTTGGTAGTCTATTACTATTAGCTTTAATAAGCTGTAGTAAAACAGAGGTCGAATGTGATTTAAAAACAATTGAAATGTATGCCGTTGAAAAATGCAGCGGCTATGCAACTAACGAGGAGTGTACAAATGAAGTAGTTCACTTAATAACTACGTCTTGTGGAATTAAATAATAAATATGAAAGAATCAGAACTAATAATAATGAGGAAAAAAATAGAACAGCTAGGAGCTTTAATGCAAGGTGTTCTACAGGAATTAACAAATCTTAGGGATTTGTCGGTTGGTACTTTACAAACAATTAAAAATATGCCAGATTACGACAAAGCTATTAAAAAATTAGAAGAACAAATGAAAGAAAAACAAGAAGATGTGGAATAACGATTGGAAGAAAGGCGTAGACTACCCCTCCTGGGGCGATACGGACGTATATAAGAAGACTATAGCTGGTGGTTATCTATTACAAGGGGAATCACCAAAAGATGCTTATAAGAGAGTTTCTACTGCGGTTGCTAGAAGACTATATAAACCAGAATTAGCAGATAAGTTTTTTGATTATATTTGGAAAGGTTGGCTTTGTTTAGCTTCACCTGTATTATCTAATACTGGAACAGACAGAGGTTTACCTATTAGTTGTTTTGGTATTGACGTTGCTGATAGCATTATGGATATAGGTAATAAAAATCTTGAAATGATGTTGCTTGCAAAACACGGTGGTGGTGTTGGCCTCGGCGTAAATATGATTAGACCAGCAGGTGCTACCATTGCAGGCAACGGAACTTCAGACGGAGTTGTGCCATTCTGTAAAATATATGATTCAACTATATTAGCTACTAATCAAGGATCGGTTAGAAGAGGTGCAGCTTCAGTTAATATAAACATTGATCACCCTGATTTTTTAGATTGGTTAGAGATAAGAGAACCTAAAGGTGATGTTAATAGACAGTCTTTAAATTTACATCAATGTGCAGTTGTTGGTGATAAGTTTATGAGAAGACTCGATGAAGGACAACCAGAAGCAAGAAACAAATGGAGTAAACTATTACAGAAAAGAAAAGCTACAGGCGAACCTTATATAATGTTTAAAGGTAACATTAATAAAGTAAATCCTAAAGCATATAAAGCTAATAGTTTAAAAGTTCATATGACTAATATATGTTCTGAGATTACACTGCATACAGATGAGTCTCATTCTTTTGTATGTTGTTTATCTTCTGTTAACTTAGCTAAGTATGATGAGTGGAAGAATAGTGATTTAATATATGACGCTACGTGGTTTTTAGATGGAGTGTTATCTGAATTTATACAAAGAGCTAAAAATATGAAAGGCTTTGATAATGCTGTTAGATCTGCTGAGAAGGGTAGAGCGTTAGGATTAGGGGTATTAGGTTGGCATACGCTATTACAACAAAAAGGTATTGCTTTTGAAGGATTGCTTGCACAGTTTAAAACAAGAGAAATATTTTCTCAATTAAAATTAGAAACTGAAAGGGCTAGCAGAGACTTAGCCGATGTATATGGTGAACCATTATGGTGTGTAGGTACAGGAATGCGAAACACACATTTAAGAGCGGTTGCACCAACAGTATCGAATAGTAAATTATCTGGTAATGTATCACCGGGAGTTGAACCTTGGGCTGCTAATGTATTCACAGAGCAGTCTGCTAAGGGTACATTTATAAGGAAGAATTTAGAATTAAAAAAATTGTTTAAAAAAATAGGTATAGATAATCAAAAGACTTGGGATCAAGTTTTAAAAGATAAAGGATCTATACAAGGTATAAAAAAATTAGATGGTTACTATTACGATAATACTGGCAAGCTTACTCAGGAAGAGGGTGGCGAGCCGGTTAAAAATGTTTTCAAAACGTTTAAGGAAATAAATCAACTAGAACTAGTTAATCAGGCGGGTATAAGACAAACTTATATTGATCAAGCGGTTAGCTTAAATCTAGCATTCCCATCACAAGCAGAACCTAGATGGATTAATAAAGTTCATATGGAAGCTTGGAAAAGAGGAATTAAAACTTTATATTATATGAGAACAGAGAGCGTTCTCAGAGGCGATATTGCAGCGGAGGCAATGAATCCGGATTGCTTAAGTTGCGATGGTTAGTTTTGTTTTGTTTAGTATGAATAGGGGTTGTAGAAATGCGATCCCTATTTTATATTATGCTATACATTGCTTTTCCGTTTACTCTTTTTGCTTTTAAGCATCTGTTTCTATTTTGTTCTTCAGATACATAACTTATATGTACCCAATCTGGATTTTCATCTGTACCAAATTCCCAAATCATTTGGTCAAAGTTTAAGTTTTCTTTTATATATTCATACATCTCTGCATTGGTCTTATGACCGAATGTATCATCAATATCCATAGCTCTACCATCACAGTGTTGTGATCTAGAACTTCCACCTATCGCTTTATTCAAAGCAACAGATCTATAAAAAGAATTAATTTTTATTGGTCCACCAACCCATTCACGCAAAGGTTCAAATATATTATTTGCAACACCAGTCATATTACCTAAGTGATATTCCCCTGGAGAGTTATCAATGTTTAATCTCATTGCTGTATTTGATTTAATACCTTCTTTATATGAAACGTGCTCACTTATCTTTTCCATACTACTTTCTTCTTTTAGTGTTTGACACTCTTCTAGGTTTTCCAGCTGGTTGACCTAATCTTTTCTTTTCTCTTATTTTTTTAGCTTTTTCAGATGAGCTCATTTCAGACGCAGTCTTTACTGTTTTACTAGATACACGTTTACTTGGTCTACAGTAAGGCGTGCCTCTTTTTTCACCCTTTGTTCTACCGCAAGGTTTACCAGTACGTACATCTACCCACTTTTCTTTAAACCATCGTTTAAGTTGTGCTCCTTTTTTGGTTTTACGAACAGCCATTATTTTTTAACTTTAGAATGGCCGCAGCCTTTTTTCTTTAATGCTAAATGTTGCTTGTATGTATTTGCTTTAACGTCTTTACCGTTTTTACAATACATCATGTGTGGTTTAAATTTTTCTTCCATTACTTTTTAGATTTATTACCCCAGTTGGCAGCACCAACCTTACGGCATTTTGCTATTGCTCCACTTGCGTACGCAGATGGGAATACTCTATATTTTGCTTTTACTTTTTTATAACACGCGTCTTTTGGCATAATTAGTTTCTTTTTATTTTTTCTCTTTTTATTTTTTCTCTTTTAATTTTTGTTCTTGGAATTTTTATTCTAGCATTCATTTTAGGCTCCTTTTGATTAGGCCCTAATTTAACGTCCCATTCACTATAACCGAGTGCTAATGCAATTGATTGCCATAATTCAGTTTCGCTATTTGAAGCTAATACTAAGTTATTCCATTTTCTTATAGCTCTATCAGCTGGTAAATTAAACACAGCGGATAAAACTTCACCTGCAGATATTACAGCTGGATTTTTTGTATCAAGACCAAGCTCTCTAATTTTTTCTCTTTCTTGCTTATATGTAAATCTTCTACCCGCTCTAATCATTTTTTGAAGTTTAGAGTTGATAGGTGGAGATAGTGATGTAGTTTTAATAGCGGCTTGTGTAAAATCTTTTCTACCTTTTTCTTGTTTTATTATTTCAAGTATAACATTTTTAGTTGTTGCCGCAATCGCACCATATACACCTGTACCAACTATTAAAGTATCAGCCATTCTATTTCCAATATTAAATAACCTGTCCTTTTTTTCGTCTTCTTCTTCATTGTCAAACGCTAAAGCAAATAAAGCAGTTTGTAGTGCATGAAATATTAAGTTTTGTATTGCACCATAATATACTATTTTAGATACATTTGATTTCCAGTCACCACGCTTGTTTATAAGATCCAGAGCGGCTTTTTTCATAAGTCTGGTATATTGCATCGGTGTGTTCTGGAAAGCTAATATAAGACGTCCTAATGGACTAGCTTGCTGCTTTGATATTTTATCAGGTCTTGATGATTGCTGTGCAGTTTCAGCTAATTCTTGAAAATCTAAGAATGTTTGTTCCTCTGCCTGCTTTTTAGACATACCTTCTGATAGGTATTTATTTAATCTATTTCTATAAAAACTCGCGCCACCAATAGATATTGCAAAACTATCTGCTATTTGTGTAGGTAAAAATCCTTTTTTAAGTATTGCTGCAAGTGCGGATTTAACTTTATTTGTACTATTAGCTGTTGCATTTGCAATTTCATCCGCGTTAACATCTGTTTTTAAACCTGATCTTCTAGCTTTTAAAAAGTCTGAGTTATATAAAAAAGCAAAATCAGCCCAAAATTGTTTTTGATCCGCAAACGCTGCACCAGCTTTTACAATATTATTATCAGACCAATTTATAAAGTTAAAACTTGATATTGTTTGTAGCAATGCTGATCTTGTATTAAAGAACATTATAGTACCAACAGAGTTATTTGTCCAGTCTAAAAAGCTATTTGTTATATCATCAGTCTTATCAATGTTTCTGTTCCTACCAGTTCTTATTCTATTTAATATATTTTCAAGAGCATCAATATAGTTTTCACCCATTAAAGCTCTCAGCTTGTTCACATTATCACCTTCTAGTTTACCACCTCTTCCTAAAACACCAATAGCTTCATCAACATTATTAAAGAACGGAGTTAAGTATTCTTTCCTAGTTACATCATTAACATGATCTAATATATCTGTTAACATAGTTCCTGCTAACCAATCATTAGTTTCTCCTGGCTCCGGATATATTTTTTCTTCAAATATATTATCAAGCTTTTCCATAAGTTGCATAGAATCAAAATCTTGTCTTACTGAATTACTTAACGTTTTAGCTTCGTTTTTAGATAAGCCTGGAACAGTATATCCTTTTTTAACCCATAAACGTACTCTCAATGCTTGCTCTTTTGTATAACCTGGGATTGATGACTCAGCGCTTAAATCTATACCACTTGCTTTTATTTCTTTTTTTACTTCTTTAAAGTTTTGTAAAGTTGCTTGTTTAACAGCATCAAAAGCCATTAAACCTTCTGCTAAGGGTCTATAAATATTATCCTTAAACCAAAGAGCATTTTTATTACCTACATCACCTTTACCATATAACGGGTACATTAAGCCTTCAAAGTCTTCTGCTGAGTAAGGAATTAACGGTCTAAACCTATCTTTTTTCTTACCTCTTTGCTTAGATGCAATAAATGACGGCACATCTTCCATTGCCATACCTTTTGTTTCTTCTAGTATACCAGCAAATTCAGCTTTTGCATTAAACGGTTTAGCGGCTAACCCAAATTTATGTGTGGAAGCTTTTACTCCCTTTGATGAAATGCTTGTAATTCTATTAACAACAACTATATTAACATTCCCGCCGCTTCTTTTTAATCTTATTTCGTATTTAGATTTACCTTCTAAAAATGGGATATTATCTACAGTGTTGTTTAAAGCATGGAATTTGTCTTCTTTGGCATGATATAAAATATCTGTGCCATCATAATGTTGTAATATATTTGATACATTATCAAATTTTATTTCTGTATTTGGCAGCAGTCCTTTAGCTTTTGCTCTATTATGTCCTTCTTCTGTAACTCTTATTACACCATCTTTAGTAACTGTGGCTTTAGCTTCTTCTAAATATTCTTTTAATTTTATAACAAACCCACTATCAACTAAATGTTTTTTAACAACCGCAAATTTACTTTGGTCCATTGGGTTTTTACCTTGACTAATTTCATTATTTTTAAATCTAACACTGACTTCACCAGTTTGATCTGCCATTTTACTTTTAGCCTCCATTTTTAAAATATTGTTATTTGGACTAATAAAAGCAAGATCAGAGCCTTCTTTATTACTAGGCCCTTTTAAATCGTTTAAAGATTCTAAATTTTTATTGTTATTTAAAACAATTTTTTCGGCATTGTACTCTTCAACATATCTTTTAAAGTTTTTTAAGCTAATAGGGGTTTTTTTGTTTTTTTGTTCAGGATACTGCGCTATAAACCTAGCGTACATAGGTTTTAAAATTTCATTAACCTTTGTTATTTTTTTAGGGCTAGGATCATATAAAGACATATTAGCATTTATAGCGTCTTGCGTTTTTTCAACATTGCCGTTTGTATCTTTTACAAATGTTTGTGCAGCTAATAACTCTGATTTACCATCAGCTAGTTTGTTAACAACACCAACTTCATATTTACTTTCACCTTTTTCAATACTTTCTAATATCTGTCTTCTAACTTCACTATTAGTAATAGCTCTACCTACTTCTGTTTGTAAAGCTTTTATTAATGTTTTTTGATTTCTATCCCCAGATCTTTTAGTAAATAATTCGTTCCATTGTTTTTTATCAAATGGTAATTTAGTTTGGACTGGTAATCCAGCGGCTGTACCTTTTTTCATGTCAGCCCTTGACTCTTTTTTATAAAAGTTATTAAGTATGGTTTGTTTCATACCAGTTGAAGTTTTTAAACCTGTGCTACCGTATGATTGCTTCATCGCACCTAACGGTAATATTGCGTGCAATACTTCCCCATTAGCTTTAATAAAATTATCTGACGAATTAAATATTCTTAAAGTTGTATTAGGTGTAATATCCCCTAAAGTTTTATAATTTAATTCTTCAATATTTTCATTTTCAATAAAATCTTTTACTGCAGCTTCATACTCTTGTTTTAGCTCTGGCTGATTTGCTGTCAACTTTGATAAAGCTTTAATTTGCGTACCTTGTTTTTGAGTAACAGTTGTTTCAACCGATGTTGTTTCATCAGCTATTTGTACTGTTGATCTTTCTGCAGCTTCGCTTTCATCAACGTTAACTTCTTTTTTAGTTCTTTCGCTTTGTTCAAATAAAGCTTTTTTAGCATCTAATTTAGCAAATCTTGTATCTGACATTATTCTTTCAACAAAACCTTGCATTCCGATTACAGAGCCATCTGCTCTTTTAGATTCAGGATTAAACTTTAATACTCTTTCTATAGTACCATCAATTACTTTTTGTGATTCTTCCTGAGAAACCGATCTATTCTTTATATAATTACTGATAGCCCCTGTGTATATAGAATTAAATATTTTTACCCCCTCTGGTGAACGAGTAAATACATCATATTCTGCTTTAGTTTTAATATTTTTTGGTACAAGGCCATCTATTTCTTCAAACAAAGCTGCTGCAAGCGGCTCTTCTACAATATCCTCACTGGTTCTATCAACTTGTTTAGCTTCTGATAAAGTTTTTTCAACTGATTTTATATCTTCCCTTGCAAAGTCTTTAATAAATTCATTGATTTCACTTGCTGTTTTAAAACCAGCTTTTTTATAACCAAGTGGTTTTAATATGTATTTTCTAATAAATTCACCTATTTTAGTAAGTATATTGTCATTTGCTTTATTAGATTTTAAAACTTCCATGTAGTTAGATAAAAACTCTTCAGCATATCTTATTTGTTCTTGACTAAATTTTGTTGCATTGCTATCAATTTCAATATCTACAGCTTCTTTCCTTGCATCCATCCTTTCATGAACTAATTGAGTTTGCTCAGTACCAATTATTTTTTGTAATTCTATAATAAGAGAAGGAACGTTTTTAATAAAAAGATTTGATAACCCATGTACAGTTTCATGTGAATAAGTAAAATCTAAATTAGCGCCCTCTTTTGCTTGCTCTGATATTACATTTTCGTTTACAAAAAACATTCCGTTATTAAATAATCCACCTTTTGTAAATTGCTCTTGTAAATATTCAGGTGTAAGCTTTTCTTCAGGCACACCCATTTTTGTTAATGCAACTTTAAGGTCTTCTACACTAGAAACTTTTAGTATATTTAAAGGAACACCAAGTCCCCCTAAAACATCTACAACTGTTTTTGAAAAGTTTTTATCATTTTGAAAAGTTTCACTAATAAATCTATCTTGCTCAGCTAAAGCATTATCAATTTGTGTGTTAGTAATATCCTGCATTTGATCTTTAGCGTACGACTCAGGATTTTCTACAAAAGTATCTCTTGTAGTATCGTATTGATTTTGAAGATCTTTTTTCTTTTTTTGTCCTTCTCTAGTTTTATTTGTTTCAAGTACATCAATTTGATCTTGAATTGCCGCAAGCGTGTCTATCTGTGTGGGTGATAAATTAGGATTAGCTTGTCTTATACTAGCTTTGGTTCTTATATTTCTTTGTCTATTTGTAACAGCTTCTTGTAAGTTGGGATCATTTTCAATTGAAAAATCAACGCCAGCTATATCAACATCTTCCCCTTTTAATTGATTTAAAATATCAGCTTTAGTAGCTTTTTTACCTTTTATTTTATATGTAGGTTGATTTATCATACCTATTGCAACATTTACAGGAGCTGTCGCTGTTCCTGCTATTGCTTCAAAACCAATTTCAGCTACATCCATTTCTTGATTAGCTGCTAGTCTACCTGCTACCTCACCTGTCCCACCACCTACTGCTTCTACACCAACACCCGCTGCCACAGCGGCTAATGGTCTTCCTGCTCTACGCAGTGTTCCCGCAGCTCTACCGGCTAATCCACCTGATAAACTTTCAATTGCACCAATTGCTAATCCTCTTCCTACAGCTCTTCTTTTTACTAAGTTATATTTTTCTTCATCTGCTAAAAATTCTTTAACATTATCTAGCGAAAAGTCTTTACCCTCTTTCTTTAATTCCTCTTGCAGTAATTCACCAAATGTTAAGCCAGCTTCCATTGCACCACCTAAGCCACCAAAAAAACCTGCAGCCCCTCCGGCAAAAGCACCTAAAGGTGCCCCAGTACCAAATGTAGCACCCCCCGCAATAGCACCACCAGCCAATGCCCCGGTACCAGCCGACGCTATAGCGGTCCCGGCTACTTCAGGTGCATCAAAAAACGACCCAGCTAATGTAGCCATAGAACTTGTAAATACTTGCGGTATAATAGTAGGATTGTTAATTACACCTTTTATAAATCCCCATACGCCTTTACCTTCTTCTTCATATATTCTTGAAAAGTCACGCATTTCGTCTGACATACCAGCACCCATTGCTTTTCTATTTGCTTCAATAGCTTTTAATATAGTTTCATCAGAAGCGTCTACGCCTTGATTAAATAAATCTAAGTTTTCACCTACAGCTTGAGAAGCTGCAAATCCCTGTTCTGCGGATCTATATATATCACCAAAAAAGTCTGTAATAATATTTTTACCTAAAGCTCTTTCAATAAATGTATCATCTTCTTGTGATCCCAACGAAGTACTTCCCAAGTTGAATCCCATATTGAGTGCTGTTCCCGGCTCCACAAGCGCACTCTGACTTATGGGTGATGTCTTTGCTGATGGATCTTTTTTAACTGCGTCTGGAAATTGAGTTAAAAAACTTTGTAAATTATTAGACCCAACAGAATATTCTTGGCCATTTACTGTATAAAGTTCATTCATATTATTTAATTATTAATTTTCAAAATCTCTATTAGGCTCTAGTGAAGCTAGTAAAGAATCGTATGTTCCTATGTCTGCGTTAATAACATAAAGTTGTTTTATAAGATCTGATATAGTTAGATTTTTTATACCTCTAAGTTGTCTTTTTTCTGTATCAGTTACCCCTAATTTTTGTAAAATGCTATCATTAATGCCGCCTTCATTGTCTATATTTAAAGCAACAGCTGAATCTAATTGCCTTAATCTAATTTGTTTATCAGATAAACCTTCTTTATCTTGTCTAAATTTTGCTAAATTTTGATCATTATAATCTTTATGTAAAAATTCAAAATCAGATTTTAAAGCTAAAAATTCTTCTTCAGATAATTTTTTCTTACTGGATAAAGGCGAATTTTCATAAGTTACTGTGGATATAGTAGAACCAGGTGTTAATGAAGCTGTTCTATATTCTCTTCTTTTACCAAATTTTTCTTCTTCATCTGTTATAGTATCAGTGGGAAGATTTGTTATAGTAAAATCATATCCAGTTAAGTCAACCTGACCGTTCTTTAAAACTCCAGGTTTATAAGCTTCTGTATTTGTAATAGTATTAGGCTCTGGCTTTGGATCTTTAGGCTGATTATATGAATCATTAAATAAAGATAATGCTTCCCCTTTTACAGACTGGGAACCTGGTGCTTGTCTTAATATAATTTCACCAACTTGTTTTTTACCGTTTGCTGTATTTAGGTTTATAGTTTTAAATGCCCCTGACGCATCCCCATCTTTATCTTTTGTTGCTATAGAAAGTATTCCGTTTGAATAATTAGCATCTAATATTTGTTCACCATTAAATTTAGCATTTTTACTCATTAAAAAACTAAAATCACCAGAACCCATTGCGTCGTTTATTATAAACCCCGCGTCTTTAGCCATAAGTGCTGCTGTAGATGGTTTTATTACAGGCGGCTGAGCTTCTATAAATGCTTGCGTTGCAATATCATCTCCTTTTTCAACTATCAATGCTTGTAATTGTCCTAGGTTTAATCCTTTTAATTCTGAATTCATTACGCCTAATCCATCTACCAATAGCTCTCTAGCTTTTTCAACAGTGCCCACATTTAAAGAAAATTCTCTTAAATCCCTATCTAAATCTTTTCTGTTAGTTGTAGCGCTACCAAGTGCCGCTATAGCCCCTGACGTTGCATTAGCATCTATAGTTTTTTCAGCCAAGTATAAATTTTTAAGTCTATTAGAATCTACATTGGAGTCTGTTAAACCTTCAATAACATATTTATCACCAGAAATTTTAAAATTACCACTAGATAATGCTTTAGCTATTTTATAATCATCGCTTGTTATATCAACACCTCCTGATATATTACCTTTAGCTATTCTACCTGTGTAACCTGCTATAAGCTCTTGATCAGCACTAAACTTTGAAACTTTTTTATTAAACTTATCAACCGCTTCTTTATATTTAGCTGCTTTTTCGTATTGATTTAAAGACTCATCTTTAGCAATATCGTTTAATAAGTTTTTTGTTATATATGCGTCAGCCGTAACAACAGAGTCAAAATCTCCTAACAAACTAGAAGTGTCAGCCATCATGTTCATTTGATCAATAGCTGATTTTTGGTCTTCTTTTAATTGATTTTCTCTTTCTTTTTCTTCATTAGCAAGACCCATTAAGTATCCCTGTAAAGGTTTTACACCTTGTTCTAACCCTATTGATAACGCATTAGATTCAAGCTCTTTTGCTTTTGCTAACTCTTGATTTGTTTGTAATAAACCAGAATACATTGATCCTCCTGTTGTTTTTGTTGCCATAATTAATTATTTAATTGCCTCTAGGTTGTAGCACACCTAGTGTTGGTAAAGAACTAGGAGGCGAAATATAACCCCCCCCGCTCAATAATTCGTTTGATTGTTGAACCATAGGTTGAAAAGTTTTTTGTGCTAATGCTAATGTATCAGGGCTTTGTGCTCCCATTGCTGCGGCTGCATTACCACCACCTATTTTGCTTCCAAACGCTGAAAATGCCGCGCTGCCTAAAGCACCAATACCCCCTACTAAATCAGCTTTTGCTTGTGCTCTTGCTCTTGTAGCTGCTGCTAAATCTTGATTAGCCATTCCAAGTAAAGCAGATTGTTTACCCATTTCTAATTGCTGTCTTGAACTTTCACCTCCAGCTTGTAATTCCGCAGCTTTCATTGCTCCTTGTGCGGATAGTCTTTCATTCATAGCTTCTTGTTTTGCAATATCAGCACTTATGCCCTGTAGCCCTTTTGCTTGCTGCTGCGCCATTGCTTGTGCTATTGCGGCTGCTCCAGTCCCACCTCCAGCTCCTCTCAAAGCATCTAATGACTGTGCTAAACCTTGCTGTTGTTGTTGGGCCTGAAATTCAGCTGCTTCGGTTGAAACTCTTAAATCCTCAAATTCATTTTGAACTTGCGCATATGGGTTTGTAAATTCAGTTGCTTCAAAAGAAGCCATTTGTTTGTCTCTACGGCCTTGCGCTGCTTTTTCTCGTCTTCTTCTTTTTCTTCCTCCAAACAAGCTACCTATACCTTTAGCAATACCGGGAATTGCTGACGCTATACCCGCTATAGCTAGTGGCGCTAAACCTTTTGTAACTGTATCAGCTACTTCTATTATTGTTATTATTTCTTCCATGATTAATTACTGCTTATAAATATTTCTGAGTTTACTGCGAATAGTTCCGCGTGTTCTGTTGAATCGTTAGAAAAGTTTATTTCTGCAAAATATCCTAACAATCCCGATGTGTTTATTACACTATCTTTTGCAAAAAATATATAACTATTACTAGCTAATTGTGATATATCACCCACAGGCGATGCATCAATTTCACAAACTATAGTTGAATTTGTTTTAGAAACTAAAGGCCCTATTCTTTTTTTAGTTGTATTGTCTGTGCCTAAATAATATATAACATCTCCAATTTGCAAGGATGTGTTTCTTTTTACGTCTATGTTTAATGTTATTTGACTCATAATGTTATTATTACGTTATTTATTGGCAACCTAAGAAATCAATTTGTGTTAATGCAACCCCACTCCAATAGTAGTAATGACTGCTGTCTGCAAAATACCCAGGAGTTGATTTTAATGTTGTACAGTTTCCATCTGAGTATATTTGCGTTGAAAGTGATAACCCATTACCGTTCATATTAACCGTTCTTTGTCTTCCTGTACATAAAAACTCCATTGCCGTGGCATCAGTTGCTGGATCAACATTAGAAAATGTTGCTGATACCGAATAACAAACCGGCTCTGGTGGCGGTGGCGGAGGTGGGTTAACAACGTCAGCACAATCCGCGCAATTAAGAGCTGCAGTTGCTTTTGAATTATATATTGTGTAATTTGATAAATCAGAATTTGGGCTAGCTAAATTGTTGTTAGTAAACGAATAACATTCGGACCCATCTGATAATACAATTGTATCATCAATAGGATTTGCACTAGAAACATTAATAATCTGCCCTGTGGGCTCGTTACAAGTTACAAACCTAGCGTAATAAGTTATTGCCGCTGTTCCTGTATCTATAATAGCACTATTAGCACAAGCAACCTGCGCATTCGCATTTGTATATGCTGGATTGCTATCTGAAAATGTAAATGAAATTGCAACATTACCTTGTCCTGTAGCGGAAGTTGTTGGACTATAACTGTGTACTGTTGTTGTGCTCCTTGTAGGTGTTACTGAAATTGCTTGAGTTCCTGAATTATAACTAACATTTACCCAATCGCTATGTGTGTTACACGTATAAGTTCCCAGAGGACAAGTTGTTAATGAAGAAGCTGAAACACCTTGCGAGTATTCCGTGTAATCAGTACTCCCCACATCTAAATCAAACACTCTAAAAGTAATTCCGCCAGATCCTGTTTCAACTATTTGATTTAATTGAAATGTTACAGAGTCATTTGTTGCTTGCGTTCTATAAAGAACTCCATCGTCACATTTTTCAATACCGTAATATCTAGGGGCAGATGCACCTCCACCTGTTAAATCAGGACAACCTGTCAATCCTGTAGCGGAA
>Ga0208793_1000558_pt1 | contig 24752 bp, 18 predicted proteins | sample 17_taG_FD_184092 | JGI IMG/M metagenome (GOLD analysis project Ga0208793, IMG submission 184092) | Marine viral communities from the Subarctic Pacific Ocean - 17_ETSP_OMZ_AT15314 metaG (SPAdes) (version 2) | ecosystem: Environmental > Aquatic > Marine > Oceanic | place: Pacific Ocean | collected...
GTTTCCGAGTCAAGGATGCTGATTACATTAAGGAAACCGACGGACTAATGATTAAGGACGCTGAATTATTCGAGGTATCAGTTGTATCTGTACCCTGCAATCAGTCAGCTACTTTTTCGCTCGCGAAATCATTTGACTCTATAGACGAGTACAATGAATTCAAAAAAACTTTCACAAATCGTGTAGATCTAGCAGGTCAGTCTCTGGCTAAGGAAGAAGTTATTACTTCGGGAATAGCTAGTGACACACCTCAAAGCGCGGAGAAATCCGTAGATCAGGAGATCAAGATGGATAATCAAAACATCGACTTGGAAGCTTTTGCAAAGAAGGTAGCTGACGATACAGCTGCTAAGATTGCTATGAAGCAAGCCGAGCAAAAAGCAGCTGAAGAAGCAGAAGCAAAAGCAGCCGCTGAACAGGCTTCATTCGTTGAAGCACAAGAAATCAAAGTTAAGACTGGTATCCAGTCTGGCGTTGAGAAGTTAATGGGTGACTTCGAAGCTAAGCTGACTGAAAAAGACGCTAAGATGGACGAAGTACTTGCCTCATTCAAAACCGAACTAGAAGAGAAGTCTTCTGAAATCGAAGCTATGCGTAACAGCAAGCGTACTTTCGGTGACCGTTCTGAGAAAGGCGATATCACTAAGTGGGGCAAAGACTTCATGCACGCTTCATTGCTTGGTACTATGACTGGCAAAGGCATGAACACTGACTTCGCTCAGGGTATCATGGAAAAAGCTGGTATTGACTATGCTACTAACGCTGGCGACATCGATCAAGAAGTTGCTCGTCAAATCGAAAAAGAAGTTACTCTAAACTTGCGTACAGCTGGTCTGTTCCGTGAGATTCAGGTGAATGGTGCTGCTACTGTAATGCCAATCCAGCCTGACGTAGAGGCCGCTACTTTCCAAACTGGTGCAGCTGCAGCAGGTAACTTGGAAAACCGTGGTGCTTCTGACAACACTTACAAGCCTTCACAGGTAATCTTGAACGCTTACCGTTTGATCAGCCAGACTTTCATGGACAACAACGTAGATGAGCAAGTTCTCATCAACTTGATGCCTATGCTTGTTGACTCAGTAGCACGTGCTCACGCTCGCGCTGTTGATAACGCTATCATCAACGGTTCTGGTTCTATCACTGGTCTTGACGGCTATGCCGCAGCTAGCGGTTCTAGCATTGACCTTGATGGCGCTTCAGTCGCTTCAGGTAACTCAGCTACATTGACTGCAGCTGGCCTTCTTACTGCTCGTAAGGCTATGGGCAAGTATGGTGTTAACCCTGCTGATGTTGCTTACATCGTATCACAAGCTCGTTACTTCGAACTCATCGAAGATGCAGGCTTCCAGGATGTAACTGACGTTGGTTCTGACATGGCGACTAAGATCACTGGTCAAATCGGTTCTGTATTCGGTTCACCTGTAATCGTATCTGACAGCTTCGCTACTGAAGGTGCTGGTGTACCTGTAGCCTTCGCTGTTAACGCTCGTAACTATGTTATCCCACGTCTACGTGGCGTAACTGTTGAGACTGACTATGAAGTTGGTAATCAGCGCAACGTAGTAGTTGCTTCACAAGCCTTAGGCTTTGAAGAGCTAGTAGCCGGTGCAACTGGTAACGAACCTGTAGTTAAGATTGACTGCGTAGCTTAATTTAAAAGCAAAACGAGAGGGGAGTTCGCTCCCCTTAAGTTTTTAGTAATGGACTTATGGCAAATTTAATCACATTAGATGAATATAAAATCTCTGAAAACATTCAGAGCACAAAGGAAGATGCTCGCATCAATTCTTTAATTACTGCCGTAAGTCAATTAGTGAAAACTTACTGCGGAACAACTATTGTAGATCACTACTCTAGTGATAAAACAGAAGAGTTTAGCATAAACTGGTCTACAAACTTGGTTCAGCTTACAGAGAGTCCTTTTGTAAGTATTACTTCCGTACAAGAACGAGAAGACTTCAGTAAGGCATATACTACTGTTGCTTCCACAGAATATTATGTAGATGGCTCCACAGACAGCGTGTATCGAGTCACTACAGACGGCACTAGAAAGAACTGGCCTACAGGCCCAGGTGCTGTAAAGATTACTTACAAAGCAGGATACTTAGAGTGTCCCGCAGACTTACAACTTGCTGTTATTGATTTGATTACATACTATGTAAAAGACGAGCACAAAGCCCGTCAAACACTTCAAGGCGCTAGCATTCAAAACAACTCTTCTTCAAGTCAGAGAAATAATGTAGCATTTCCTGATCATATTAAAAGAGTGTTGGATCTGTATAAGAACTTTTAATGAGTAGACAGGCTTTTGACAGAAAATTCACAAAGCCTCTGCTTAGAAAATTGGATGCAGAAGCTCGTAAAGCTGTAACTCGTCAAAGAGGGCAGCTTTTAATTTTAGCAGATACAAAAGAATTACAAGTTGCTATAGAAGCTGCTACAGGACATAAGCCTAAACCTGCTCACTTAGCAAAAGCTTTAAAAGAAGCACAGAATCACGCTAAAAAGTTACAAAGTAACTTCAAGACAAGAAACAAACGAAGATATAATGCAATAGTATCTAAGTTACCAGAAATACGACTACCGTATACTTTAAATACGGATATGTTTATAGTAAGTAGTTTTTCTAGATCTATTACTACTATTAAGAACACTATGTTAAAGACCCTGGTAGCATCAGGAGCAATCTCAGATGCAGACTCTAAAACAGTATCTAAGAATCTGCACAAAGGTCACGGAGCTAGAGGTAATGCAGTTTCGCAGGTTCAGATAGCTTCCTCTGTTTCGGGACTAGATGCTGCAACTAAAAAACTACTTCTTTACAATTTAGAAGGACAGTTCAGATCAGGCAATATAGACAGCATCTCCCATAGAGAGATAAAAAGGCTTATTACTGATGGAGAGCAAATAGTAACAAAAAAGGGTAAACTTACTGCAAATTATGTTTCTGTTATTGCCTTTCAGCTTGGAGACGATAACATAAAAGACTCCGTCGAGGAGAAAGCAGTAAAAAAAGTTTTCCGAAAGTTTATAGGGGAGCTTACCCCAGACCTTTTAAATATGGAAGGGTCTTCTACCTTAAAGGAAAAAGCAGCAGCAGTAGTTACTGAAAGTTTTAAAGGTAAGAAAGGAGTTAAGGTTAAAAGCAAATCAGTACAGCTTAAAACTAAAACTAAAAGTAAAAGTAAAGGTGCAAAAACATCTGCTTCGGTAGCTCTAAGCGCAAAAAGGTTAAAAACAAAGAAGAAAAAGTCGAGAGCAAAAGCAACTGCAGCTTCTCAACCTTTAGCTATGGTAGCACTACTTAACAAAAAACTGCCTAATACAGTTAGAAAAAATATGCAAAATCCTCAACTAATAAATAGAACAGGTCGATTTGCAGATAGTGTAAAAGTTGTTGATGTAATGCCTACCCCACAAGGGTTTCCTAGCTTTGGGTACACTTACCAGAAAAACCCTTATCAAGTATTTGAAGAGGGAGCCGGAGCCCAACCTTGGGCAAACGGTGAAAGAGATCCTCGAGATCTAATTGACAAATCTATAAGAGAAATTGCAGCAGAATTTGCAATCGGAAGATTCTACACTAGGAGAGTTTAATGGCAACAAGAGACTATACAACACGAAGACTTGGTATTATTGCTGCTCTTGTTGAGAAGTTAAAAGATATTGACGGGTCTGGAACGTTTCTAAGTGATGTGAATGAAAACGTTTCTCCTCGTTTAAAGTTCTGGGATGAAGTAGAAGAGTTTCCAGCAATACATTTAAATGCTGGCTCAGAATCAAGAGAGTACCAAGGAGGCGGTTATAAAGATAGATTTCTTGCAGTAACTCTCCGTTGTTATGTACAATCAGAAGATGCAGTAGAAGCTCTAGACGAATTACTAGAAGATGTAGAAACTGTATTAGAAGACAACTCTCGTTTATCGTATACTGATCGCACAGGTGCTATTCAGTCTACACAACAAATCACAATAATCAGTATAGATACTGATGAAGGTGTACTAGAACCTCTAGGAGTAGGAGAAATACTTATAGAAGTTCGTTACTAGAAAATACTGGCACGAGCAAACGTTCACGTCCATGTCTTTTCAAGAAATCATAGGAGATTAACTATGGCAAATTCTTTACATTTAAGCCGCGAAGTAAAAGTCTATGTAAAATTTGGAACCAAGTATTGGGAAATTCCAGTTTTAGACGGCTTCAGCTTCTCGCAAGCTACAAACACAGCAGAGGTAACCCTTAAAGAAATGGCAGGGGCTTCCAATGCTAATAGACGAGCACGTAAGTTATTTACAGACTCATTGGCTCCAGCAGAGTGGAGTTTCTCTACTTATGCGCGTCCGTTTACTCGTGACGTATCAAGCGCAGACGAACATCACGCAGTAGAAGAAGTTCTTTGGGCAATGATGGCAGGTGCAGAACACGCTGAGTATAATTCTACTTCAGATAAGTGGACTGATGTTATTGATAATACTGCTACTAAGGCAACTATTGACTTTGAAAGCTCTAACCTTTTAACCTTCCCAACAGCTACTATTTATTTCAAGTTCCCAGCAAATGGTGGTTCTGATCTTTGGTATGAGTTAGAAGACGCTACAATTAATGAGTGTCAAGCTGACTTCGATATTGACGGTATTGCTACTCTAAACTGGTCAGGAATGGCTAAGCAAATTAAAGAGCCTTCTAGCGCTCCTACTGTAAGTACTTTAGAAGTAACTGCAGGAGAGCTTACTAACACTGCTAACTTTATTCGTAACCGTTTGAGTACTCTTGCTCTTACTACTTCAGCAGCAGGTAACCTACTCGCCGCTTATAACTTAGTATTAACAGGCGGTAGTATCACTATTACAAACAACGTTGAGTATGTAACTCCTTCTAGTTTGGGTATCGTGAATGTTCCTCTGGGCCACGTAATGGGTACTCGTTCTGTTTCAGGCAGCGTAACTTGTTACATAGACCATAATGCTGCAGCTTCTGCTGATCTTATGGAAGACTTACGTCTTGAAAGCGATAAAGAAACTAATTCGTTCTCTCTTAAACTACAAGTGGGCGGTGCAGATGCTGCTCCTGGTATTGAGTTCGAATGTCCTAAAGCACATTTGGAGATTCCAAGCCACACAGTTGAAGATGTTATTGGTATGGAGTTAAACTTCCATGCACTACCAACAAATATCTCCTCTGCGGATGAAGTAAAAGTTCATTATAAAGGCATTTCTTCTCAGTAATAGAGGCATCAAAAAAATAATTCTTGACATAGGAGGTCATTTCGACTATACTATGAAATAGAAAATCGAAGCAGGGGTGATTTTTCACCCCTGTTTTATTTAGACAACTTTACAACAAAGGATATAAAATGAACGAAACCCAACCAATTTCACTAGCGAGTCTTATGACCCCTAGTAAAACTGTAGCAATTGACTTCCCTGGCTTTAAGGGTATGTCAGTAAAACTCTGTTATCTAGCACGAGAAGAACTAGTAAAACTACGAAAAAAATGTGTAACTAACAAGTTCAACAAAAAGACTCATCAACCTGAAGAAATTCTAGATGAGGATAAATTCTTAGTAGAGTATTGTAAGGCAGTAATCAAAGGATGGTCAGGCCTGAAGTATCGTTACCTAGAAGAGCTTCTATTGGTAGATGTCTCGGCACTTGACGCAGATGATGTGTTGCCTCACACACAAGAAAATTCAGAACTACTTATGAGAAACTCTGGCGTGTTTGATACATGGGTTACAGAGACTGTGAGTGAACTGGAAAATTTTACTGGAAACAAGTAAGCCAGATACGGGGTTTACTTGAAAGATTCGTAAAAGAAGACGATCAATCCATCGATGTAGATAAATACTTATCTATATGTGAGCAACTTGGACAAGAGCCAGACCCCAATAAGATGCCGCTGGAGATCTCAGACTTTCCCTCTGAGGTCCAAGTGGCATTTTTTATATTCAGCTACCTTGAAGATAGATTTGAAGGAATGTCCGGACAGTACATGGGCAAATCCTGGAATAATTTACAGTATTTATTTGAGTTGTTCGATGTAGAAGATAAGGCAGAAGTTTTATACATAATGAAAATGTATGAAGGAATAATAGTCAAACACTACTCAGATAAAGCAGAAAGGAAAAGAAAGGCAGAGGAAAGAAAGTCTGCGAGCGGTGGAAAACAGTACACCCATAATGTGAAAGGCTAATGGCAGATACAATAACAGTAAAGTTTAAAGTTATGGAAGACGGTAGCTTAAAAGCTATCGGAAAAGATGCAGATAAAGCCGCAGCTGCACTTGACAAAACTTCAAAAAGTGCCAGAACTGCAGACCGTAATATCAAAGGAGCGGCTCAGGCTTCTGCGAACGGTACTAAAAACTTTTCAAAAATGGCTCAAGGTATGGGTGGCTTAGTAGGCGCTTATGCAACTTTTGCAGCCAGTGTATTCGCTTTATCTGCCGCATTTAACTTTCTAAAGAATGCCGCAGACGTAGCCCTTCTAGAACAAAGTCAAGTTCAGTTCGCTCAAAATAGTGGTATCGCTATGGAGAGTCTCACCAATAAACTAAGAGCAGCTTCCAAAGGAATGCTAGACTTTCAGTCTGCCGCAGCAGCTTCCGCAATGGGACTAGCTAAAGGTTTTTCCTCTGAGCAGATGGATGAAATGGCAGAAGGTGCACTTAAAGTTTCCAATGTTCTAGGACGAAACTTTACAGATTCTTTTGATCGATTAACAAGAGGTGTGTCAAAAGCAGAGCCTGAATTACTCGACGAATTGGGTATCACCCTTAAACTAGAAACCGCAAAAAGAAAATATGCAGAATCTTTAGGTATTTCAGCAGACGCTCTTTCGTCTGCCGATGCTTCACAAGCAGTATACTTAGAGACTATGGAACAGCTAAATAAAGTTGTGGGAGACGCAGAAGGACAAGCAAACCCCTTCATGCAGCTAGCTGCTACCTTCAATGATTTAGCCAAAACACTCTCAGGTTTTATACTCCCTCCCTTCGAAGCTTTAGCAGGTTTTCTTAACAAAAATGCCGCAGTAGCTGCTCTATTTTTTGGAGCAATTGGTATGGGCATCATAAAGAATATGCCCTTTGTCGCAGAGGCAAAAGAGGCTATTTCATCTTTCTTCGATTCCCAGGAACAAAAAGCAGACGAAGCTAAGTCCGCAATGGCAGCTTATGCAGAAGAAATCAAAAAGACTAAACAAGCAGCCGCCAGCCTACGAGAAGAAGGCGGGGCCGAAGTAAAATCAGGTGCTAGCAAAGCCGTAGAAGCTGGCTCCACTTCAAAAGTACTAGCAAGAGCAGCGTCAGGCGAAATGAAAGGAGCAGATAAATCTAATCTAAAGAAAGCTCTTAAGTCCGCTGAAAAACAGTATAAGGAACACGGAAAAATTACGAAAGGCATTTTCAAAGACGTTGGTATAGATATTGCAAGAGAAATTGGAAATGGTTTAAAGAAAACAGAGACCCAAACACGAAGCACCGGTCAAAAAATAAACGGTTTCTTTAAACGCATACAACTACGTTCAAAGGTTGTAGGTACAGCACTCAAAAGAGGTTTAGCAGGTGGATTTAAAGCAGTAGGTAGAGCAGCTACTATGGCAGGCAAAGCTATGAATATGGCTATGAAAGGTACTGTTATTCTAGGAATTATTCAGATGATCTATGATATGATCATGGCAGTAGTAAACGCCCCTAGAACTATGCTTGATGGAATTATCAAAGGTATTAAGTTTGCTCTAAAAATGATACAAGGTATGGCAAATATGGCTATTAGTCTTGTAAACTACTTAAAAGAGCAGCTCAACAAAATACCTGGAGTTAAGCTGGAAATGTCTGAGGATTTTACTTTCGGAGATGATTTAGGAAAGAAAATAGAAGAAGGCATAAAAAACTCAAGTATCTATAAAGCCGCAGATGCGCATCAAACAGCTAGAGAAGAGGCCTTGGGCTATAAAGACAGTTTAGAGCAAATACGAAACACTGCAAAAGACTTAGGAAAAGAACTAGATACTATTACTAAAGGTAAAGTATTTGACAAAGATGCTGTAAATAGCGCAGGCGAGAAGACTTATGATCCTCTAAAGGCAGATAGGGCTAAAGCTAATACTATGCAAAGCCTTCCTGTTCTGGATATGATGAGAGAGCTTGATGAGCTCCTACCTAGACTAGAGAAAAACGAGCTAGGTGAGATGATTCCTAAAGGAGATGCTGAACTCTACTCACAAGGTCTAAAGAAAATCGGACTTGAAATGCAGGGTTTGGAGAAAATATCTCCTGCATTTCATAAAGCTGTAATCTCTGGTAATACTGCAGCGGTTCAGGAAATGACCGAAAATGCCGGTAAGTTTAACCGCAATATCGAAGAAGCCCATAATCAACTAGGTAACATGAGTTCGGCTCTTAAAGGAGCAAGCTCCGAAGCCGTACTAAGTTATGTAACAAACATAGAAAAACTAGGAACCTCTGCGGAAGACGCAGGAAAGTCACTAGGACTAACCTCCGATGTTCAGAAAAAGATAGACGAGAGATTCAAAGCAGCAGGTGGGGTCGATCAGTATATTGAAAATTTAAGAGCAGTAGAAGCAGAAGAAAAGCGTATTGCAAACGAAAAAAGTGTTAATGCAATTGCCAAAGTCGATGCGGGTGCAAATTTAAACTCTGCTTTCGGGCAAAGAGAACAACTTGAAATAGCACATAAAGAAGCTATTCTTGCTTTAGATGAAAAGCATGCTGCTCTCGCTAAACTAAAGAATGAAGATGTTCTGATTATGGATCAGGTACAGCAAGAGATACACCAAAAAGCAATGGAGCAAGGACAAAGAGAAATAGAGCTTGCAGAAGCAAAACGAGATGCAGCTAAAAAGGCCGCAGACGAAATGGCTCAAATGGGTTTAAAGATTGGTGACTCTTTACAGAGTAATATGGAAAGTGCATTTAACTCCCTTATAGACGGAACTAAATCCGCAAAAGAAGCCTTTGCAGATATGGCAAAAGCTATACTTGCAGATATTGCAAAAATGATTACTAAAATGTTAGTAATGAAGATGTTAGAGAGTGCTCTAGGCGGTACAAGTTTCGGTAATTTCCTAGGAATAGACGGAGGTAGAAATGGCGGAGTATTTGAGCAAGGCAAGAAACAAAATAGCTATAGAAGTGGCGGGGTTGCGAAAGGGTCTCAAGGAGGCTATCCCGCAATGTTGCATGGTACAGAAGCAGTAGTACCTCTACCTAACGGCAGATCTATACCTGTTGAAATGAAAAATACTGGAGGAAATGTTTCAAACGTAACTGTAAATGTTTCAACCGAAGCGGGTAATACAAGTGCTCAAACAGAGCAAAACGATGGTGGAATGGACCAAGAGCGTTTAGGAAAAGCCATTGCAGTTGCCGTACAAAATGAACTACAAAATCAAAAACGATCGGGCGGTATACTTAACCCATATGGAGTAGCATAATGACTGTAGGTTTTAAATATTTAGGACAAAACTACGCAATTCCTGATAAAGGATTAAACAGGCAGAGTAAGCACAATGTTGCTGTTGCAAGGTTTGGAGACGGTTATGAGCAACGAATAGTTAGAGGCTTAAACTCTATAGGGGAAACATATAACCTACAATTTCAACACAGAGAGAAAGAGTTCATTGACGATGTTGTTAATTTTTTAGATGGTAAAAAAGGCGTAACAGCTTTTTCTCTAATTATTCCAGATTCAAATGTAACTTCTGACCCTGCAGGTGATGCAGGTGTAGGAGAAAGAGAAATTAAAGTAGTTTCTGATACGTACACAACTACATATTTGTACGGAAACTTTTATTCATTAACCGTTAGCGTAAGGCGAGTATACGAAGCATGACCAATTTAATAGCAACAGACGTACAAGGCACTACAGTCGATAGTGGCGTTGTTAGTCTCTTCGAAATAACACTACTTCAGAGTGGTAATACTTTTTACTTTTGTGAAGGTATTGGAGACGACCTTGAAGATATACAGATGAGGGACAAAGAAGTTCCTTCAAATGTACGTACCTATAAAGCTATCCCTATGACGATTGAAGGCGTAGAAGTTACCTCAACAGGTGCGTCCGCACGACCCACAATAACAATAGCCAATGTGAGCTCCCTTCTAAAAGATACTCTAGGTGTCACAGATTATGATGAAGTAGTGGGCGCAACAGTTGTTCGTAGACAAACTATGCAAAAATATCTTTACGGAGAGTCTGGAGACGCCAGCCCTCCGGTAGAGATGCCCACTTTAAAATACAGAGTTGATAGAATTGCTGGAGAAACTCAATTGGCAATAAAGTTTGAGCTAGCTGCTGTATACGACCTGGAAGGTGTAACTATACCCCGACGCAGGGTCGTAGGTAAGTTCTGCAGTTGGATGTATCAAGGACAAGCTTTAGAACAGAATGGGGGTTGTGTCTGGAGAGCAGATAGTGTTGTACGAGCAAGATCCTCCACAATACCTTCTTCCCCTCCGTATAACTATAATATATTCTATAACGCGAAAGATCAGCCTTTACTAACTCAGACTCTTTTAAATGGAGTATCGAACTGGGCTTCCGGAGCCTCCATAACACAAGGATCTTATAGAAAGTACAATAATAAATGGTATAGAGCACAAGTAGGGCATACTAGCAGTAGCGGTAATGACCCCGAAGAAAATGATGGAACTTGGGTAGAAGCACTAGGATATTCCACCTATAGCTCCTCTACTACTTATACAGAAGGGGCTTTAGTCAAGGCCGATGTCACTACTGTTAATAGTGTAGTTATAACCACGGTATGGAGGTCTTTACACTCGGGCAATATAAATAATGCTCCTACTCTTAACTCTCCGCATTGGATTAGAGAAGAAATGTGTGGAAAAACTTTACATTCTTGTAAGTGTAGATACGGGGCGACTTTAATAGGAGATAACTCAAGCGGTGTAAAAATAGATGCAAAAACAGACAGCTCTGCTGTTTTACCTTTTGGCGGTTTCCCTGGCACAGTAAAGTTTTAATTATGTTACAGTTTTTAGATGAAATAGAAAAACATTTTAAACAGAATTATCCACGAGAAGGGTGTGGTTTGCTAGCTGTCGTTAAGGGTGAGTTACAGTGGTTTCCTTGTACTAATGTTGCGGAACATGAAGACGATTTTATACTAGATTCCACAGAGTATTTAAACATATCACGAAAAAGTGATATAGTAGGAATAGTGCACAGTCACCCTGATGCAAGCTGTGACCCGAGCGAGTCAGACATAAAGCACTGTAATGCTATAGGGATTCCTTACTACATATTTAGTTATCCTGGTATGGATGTTCACGTACAACAGCCTGAAAAAGAATCTAAACCTCTTTATGGTAGAGAGTATGAATTTGGCGTTTCTGATTGCTTCGAAGCAATGAGAGACTATCTAGCTTCACAAAATATAGACATACCTTCTCGTGCTGCTTTCGAAGACGATTGGTGGGAGAAGAAACTAGATTACTTTACAGACGAAATAATTCAAGATTATGGGTATAAGCCCGTAGAAGGAAATATGGAAAAGAACGATGTTATTATATTCACAGTAAATGCCTCTGTAGGTAATCACTGTGGAGTTTATTTAGGGGAGGATATTTTTTATCACCACGCAGACAGTAGATTATCATGTAGAGAGAATCTATATCCATTTTGGAAAAAGTACATAACAGGAGTATATCGCCATGATGCGTAACGTATATTTACAAGGAGAACTAGGCGAACAGTTTGGTTCTGTTTTTAGAATAAATGCGACTAATTATACTGAAGTATTTAAATGCATTAATGCGAATAGACCTGATTTCTTGGCTTATGTCAGAGAATGTCATGACAATAATATAGATTTTGCTGTAGATACTGCGGGCGAGCAAACAAGTGAAGAGGATCTTTTAACGCCTTTGAAAGAAGGAGATGTGACTATAGCAATTATTCCCGCAGGGTCTAAATCAGCCTTCGGAAAAATACTGGCAGCTATTGCTATAATAGCAGTTCTTTACTTTGCTCCCGTTTTAGGAACAGAAGCAGCAAGCCTCGCAGGGATTACAGGTAGTATTGGTGGCTTGACAGCAGTAAGTGTCGCACTAAATCTAGCAATGGCAGGGATTAGTCAAATGATGGCTCCCGATCCTTCTGTAGATGGAGAAGGTCCGGAAAATTATGCGTTTAACGGGAACGCACAAAATATACAAGAAGGTGATCCTATTCCCATACTCTATGGAAGACTAAGAGTGCCAGGCAGACCTGTAAGTATAGATATTCAAAATGCATCAGGATATAGAAGAAATACAGGGGCTATTTTTGGAGGAGACGGCTCAATAACAACCACCTCTAGTAGTACAATATCACATCATAAAAAGACAGGCTCTAAAAAAGCCCACGAACGGTAGGAGATAAAAATGAGACATGGCGGAAATGGTTGGGGTGGCACAGGTAATTCTGGTAATTCTAATCCAGGAGGTACAGGCACATCCAGCAATAATGCTGCTACAATTAGTACAAGCGCTCAGGATGCACAGCTTGTTTCTATTACAGATGTTATTTCAGAAGGCCCCATACTAGGTTTAGTAGACGGTTCGGCTTCTGTATTCCTGAATAATGACAGAATTCACGAAGTATCTGCGTCAGGGCAACGTGTATCTCACGGCCCTATGACTATCACTCTTACTAATGGGTCTACTTCAGCAACAATTAATAATGCAACTTCTACTACTCCCTTGGTTGTGAATGCCTCATTAGGAGCGCAGTTATTAATACGAGGAGGAATGCTAGCGGAAACAAGCGTAACAAGTAGTTACGATACTAGACATAAAGTAAGTTTATCTACTTCTTCGAGTACTTTTACCCAAACTATGGTTAGCGCACTCGGTCAACGAGCAAGACCAGATAGTTTAGTTCCTGGGCGTATTAAACCAACCAGCAGTACTAGTACTCCAGACGGCCTTCCTATAGAAGGTTTTATATGGCGTAGAGTTAGCGGTACCGAGGCTCTTTGGAGATCAGGTTCTTTTGGTGATTATAACGATTTTAGACTCGACGACGGAACGTACAAGCTAGAACTAGATAAAATAGTAAGTATAAATCCGGGAGGTGCTAATGGCTCAGCTATAACACTTGCAAGTGCTTGGGACGGAACATCGGGGACATATAGATGGGATAAAATAAGTGTAGTTAATATGGATATCTCTGAGGTAGGCACTAGGGCTTCTCAGCGAGTACAGGGTGGTACTGTTAGTTTTAGACCAGGCACACTAAACCAAACTCCCATGAATAACAAAGCCTCTACTGCAATTAGTAGAAGTATTAGCGAACAACTGGAGGTGGGGACTCCTCGATTTTTAGTGGGGAGTGGTAACTGTGGTCTTACAGAAGCTCAGCTTCTGGAAGTGGACAAAGTAAGATGGCGTATTACTTATCCTGCAGGATTTAAAGCGATCAGTGGTAAAGGCAATGATAAGACTACTTACATACGGTATAAAATAAGTATAGCAATAAAAGAAGAAGGAGACTCTGATTTCGGAGGCTTCACTGTTATTAGAAACCCTCTAACTCATAGTGGTAACTATACTAACTCTAAAACTTTTGAAAGCGACTTAAATCTTGAAAGATTTCGCCCTTTTATAGACTTTAAACTAAAAATAGAAAGATTAGACACGGATGATGATCCAGGTTTTAAATCTGTAGGAAAAACTTACAAAGACTGGACAAATGTTACTGCAGGCGCCTTAGCAGGAGTGACTTCTGTTCTAAATGAAAAACTTAACCACCCTTATACTGCTATATCTAATGTTTCTTTTAGCACAAAGCAGTATCAAGGTATACCTCAAAGAACTTATGATCTATACGGTAAAATGGTTAGAGTACCTTCAAACTATGTTACAAGAGAAGAGGCAACTAATGGAGTAGCTTCTTATAATAGAAATACAAGCACGGGAGTTATTACTAGCAATTACCAAGACTGGGACGGAACTTTTCGAGATGAATTAGTTTATAGTAACAACCCTGCTTGGATTTATTATGACATTATTACTAATAATAGATATGGTTTGGGTTCCTTCATTAAAGAAGTGGATATAGATAAGTATGCTCTTTATCGCGTTGCAAGATATTGTGATGGCCTGGTTCCTGATGGAAAAGGAGGACTAGAGCCTAGGTTTACATTAAATACCTACTTAACAAAAGCGGCAAATAGTTATAAAGTTCTTAAAGATTTAGCAACTAACTTTTTAGGCTTGCTTTACTACTTAGATGGACAGCTTTATACCTCTCTTGATGCTCCAGCAGCTCCGGTCTATACATTCAATAAAACTAATGTAATAGATGGTACATTTAGCTACGAGAGTTCTTCGGAGAAAACTAGAAGCAATCAAATTATTGTAAACTGGAATGACCCAACAAAAGACTATAAGATGGAGCCTTTAATCGTTGAAGATGAGCGAAATATAGTCAATACAGGCAGAATTGTATCTGAAACTGCAGTTGCTTTCGGCTGTACCTCAGAAGGGCAAGCTACAAGATATGGTAAATGGAAGCTATGGACAGCAGCAAACCAAAAAGAAATAGCTAGCTTTTCTGCAAGCCTAGAGGGTGCATTTGTAGCTCCTGGTGATATAATCAATATCCAAGATGCGGATAGATATGCTGTAAGATTAGGCGGGCGAGTTTCAAATACAGGAACTCTTAGCACTACCACTATACCTTTAGACTCTACTGTTCTTTTGAATTCAGGGTCTACATATACTCTAAGCTTGGTATACCCTAAGCCTGCTGCATTTACTCGAGAAGCTGTTACTATAGGCGGAGTTAGTTATGAGGCAGGAGATTTAATACATCAAGCTTATGTTAATGGTTCTTTAACAGTAATTGATACTAAAGAAAAGTCTGTAAATGCTAAAGTATCTGCATCTTCCGGAGCTGAACCTTTAATACTTGACTTCAATGCTAATGTACGAACAGAAACAAAAGATGTAACTTCTAGTCAAATTGGAAGTTCTGTAACTTCTATCACTGTGACCTCTGCATTTACAGAGGCTCCTACTAGAGAATCCTTGTGGGTTCTTCAAGAGACAAAAACTGGTCTACAAGTAAAAGGATCTAAAAAAGAATACAAAGTTTTATCTATCTCTGAAAACTCTGGTAATGTCTATGATATAACGTGTATTGAACATTATGATAGCAAGTGGACTTCTGTAGAAGAAGATTTTACTACCTACATACAAGGAGACTTAGAGCCTTCTCTGCTAAGCACAGATGTTGTTCCGCCTGTCGAAAACTTGATAGCAAGAAGTCACGGCAGAGATAATGGTACAGCCCATGAAACCTTACTTGTTTCTTGGGATCCACCAGGAGCAGCGCAGGCTTACGTTAGAAGCAGTACCGGAGGTAGACATAATCAGACGATTAGTGAAGAGTACGAATACTTGCTTGGCTATCTAGTAGAGCACAATTTACCTGAATATGAAAATCCTATGAGGGTAAGCAGAGACACAACCGAACTTTTATTTTCGGATTTAGTTGCAGACGACTATACAATAACCGTAAGAACAATTAATGCGCTAGATAATGTATCAGAAGCAACTAGTGTTCAAGCGACTATAACTGATCGTTTCCAAGATGCTATACCTAGATTCCCTTTAGGTCTTCCGTACGGTGGTAAATCTAATGTTGCTATAAAAGCAATAAATAGTAATGCAAGCGACGCAGACTACGGGTTATTCGAGCTAGCAAAAGATGTTTACATATTTACTCCTGCTCAATCAAACGGATTCGGAATAAATCAGACTTCGACAGCAGATTCTACATATAAGCAAGATGTATCAGGAATTGCAGAAACAACTGCGGTACTTTCTTCAGAGACGGGTACTTTTATTGATAGGCATTATTATATGTCTTTAAATTCCGCTGTATCTTCTGATAACCTTACACTGCTTAAATATAATAAAACACCAACCCATCTTGTTCCATACTGGTACGATGCAGGAAATGGTAGCGATACAAGTGGTTTAACGAATCTTACTGGTAGTGTAAGTGTGTCAGGTTCTACGGTTACAGGCTCGGGCACAAGCTTCGAGTCTGAGCTAGTAGTAGGGGCGCTTCTACAAACAGCATTTAATACAGCAGCTATAGTTACTTCAGTAGTTAGTGATACAGCTGTGTATATTGATAGAGTTTTACCTACTGTATCAGGCGTAACAGGTAAAACAAACAATCATAGATTTGATTTTGATAATGAAACTATTATTGCTAAAATATACGCTACAGATAACGGAACAACTAATAAAGTATTCTCTCTGGAACCTTATATGACATTGGACGCAAATGTCCAAGCACAACAAGGTGTTACTAGAACTCTATTTAAAAGAGTAGTAAATAATGGAGCAGCCGGCACTATTAATACTACTGCAGGTACTTTTGACGACCCTGCAAATGGAGCAGCCACAGGGTGGCAGTTAGCAAATCCTGGACTACAAGCCAATGGCGATATTATTTATGCTATAAATCGTATCTTTACCAACGATGGTTTACCTCCTCAAGAGGCTAGTTGGTCAGCCGCTTCTATTGTTGCAAGACGGCAAGATGGTGCGGCAGGTAATAATGCAAAAGTAGTATCTTTGCGAGCCAGTCAGTCAGTTATAGAATATGCAGCAAATGGTACTACCTCGTCAGGTCAAACTATTACTCTAACTGCGGAGTCGAAAAACTTCGACAATGCCTATTTTAGGTTCACAGCAGACGATAGTTCTTTCACTACAGTAGATTGGGTTGATGGAGCTACTGCAAATAGTAAAACAGCCACCTACAATATACCTACAAGTTATAGCTCAGATCCTATTACTTTCACAGTAGAAGTTAAAGATGGTAATTCAGGCAGTCTTGAAGCTACAGATGTTCTTACTATTCCTTCGATTAAGCCTGGTGTGAATGGAAACCCAGGAGCCCCCGGAAACCCAGGAGACCCAGGAGACCCAGGAGACCCAGGAGATGATGGACAAGATGCACTGACTGTAGTTATGAGTAACGAAGCTCATGCAGTCCCTAGAAGCTCTACAACCTCCAACCCTGACTTTACAGGTTCGGGAAATACTATTAGAGTATTTGAGGGTATAACAGAACTAGACCATGATAATGCAGGCACCACCGCCTCTCACTATAAAGTTGTTACTACAGGTTCTACAAATATTACTCCGGGCGGTTTAACAGGCGAAAGTTCCGCTGTTCTTTCAGCAACTTTCGGCAATCATAGTAATATGACAGCAGCTACGGCTCTCGTAAAATATACTATAACAGGTAAGCGAGCAGACGGAACAGCTTTCTCTATCGTTAGATTCCAGTCTTTAACTCGAACAACCGATGGAGCTCCTGGTACTCCCGCTACAGACGAAAAAACAGTTATAGTCTATAAAAAATATGCCGCAGGAGTAACAGCACCTACAGCAATTACATTTACTTCTGGTAACAATGCAACAAATCAAACCCACTCAAATCCTACAAATGGACTAGATGGCTGGACTGTTGCTTATCCTTCTATAAGTGTTGAAGGCGATCGAGTTTATTCAGGGCAAAGAACTTTTACGTTAACGGGCGGTGACAGCGCGTGGACTTTCAACGGAAAAGTTGCAGAAATAAACACAGGCCCAAGAACGGCTACAGTACAGTTGCATTATTCTGCTTCAGCGTCAGCTCCTCCTGCAAAGCCAACTACTGCCAATACTCACACATTTAACTTTGCAACTAGTACTTTTGGGACTATAAAAACTGGATGGCAGCATGGAGCACCAACCTATGCTTCGGGTAACTCTAATAAATACTACTACTCTTTTGCTACTATTACCGAGTCTTCTTTTGGCGGTTCTCAAACTATAACTTTCGGTAATACAACTCAAGCTATAGGATTCTCAGGTCTGGTTACGTTTACTTCAGCGGGTGTGTTAGGAGATGGTAATTCCAGCATCACGCCTCTTACCACTCATCAAGATGTAAGTAGTTTTATGGAAGCAGCAGATGTCGCAAATCATATTGGTGGAGCTAACACCTCAACTATTGATGGCGGTAAGATAAACGCAGGCAGCTCTGTCACAGTAGGAACTACCGGAACTAACCGAGCAGGATTATCAGGAGTAGGAAATAACGAAACCGATATTAGAGTTTTTTCGGGAGCATCTTTTGCTAACAGAGGAACAGCACCTTTTAGAGTAACACAAGCAGGTGAATTTAGGTCTTCTACCGGTATTATAGGCGGATTTACGTTTGGTGATGATGCTATGACCACTAGCCAGGATACGATATTAAGACTCGGTTCTGATTTAGGAAATAACATAGATCAAAGTGTAACTTTATCTTCTAGAGCTGAAGATGATTATGTTATCTATGCTGGTCATGCTCCTACAGATAATGATCCAGTAACTTCTGACGCACCTCCTCCTTTTGGTGTAGAGAAGAATGGTAATGTAACCATGCGCTCTTACCAGCTTACTGATTCTGCAGGCGCTGTTGTATTTGACTCAGAAAACTTATTAGGCGGCCCAGTACTATCCCAGATTCAGACTTTAGTAGGAGGCTTTTCTGACACTGTTACTACTTCTGTGCATGCCTCTGGTTCTATCAAAGTAGAGCTAGGGCAAAGTCAGAACGTACAAATTGGTTTTGAGGTACCTCTCGGGAACCCTTATGTGAGTAACGTAACAACAAACACTACTGACGCTATGAATGCGCTACCTTCAGCTATTAAAGTAAATGTTGAATATTCTACTAATAATGGGTCATCTTGGAGTTTATTTGGAGCTCAAACGTTCTCTCGACTATCTAGTACAAATCCCAATGCCTCCACAAGTGCTAGCCAGTATCTTGTTCACGGAGACTCTTATGATGCTCGCTCAGGAGGAACACGTCACGTAGCACATATTGTTAGTAACAAAGGGGCAGTGTCTTCTACTGGTAGCTTAACAGGGACTATAACAGGTTCCGGAAACTTAGGAGCAGGTACTTACTTATTTAGAATAGCTCAAGTTTCAGCGAGTTCAGGTAATTCAGGTATTGTATGGACTGCTGGCTCCTACACTGGAGGTTACACATATGCAAAGTATGGTACCGATTCTAACAATAATATCTCTACTGCGTATGCGAAAACCGCAGACAGAGTATACATTGTAGGCTCTAGTTCGTCGACAGGCGGTACAGCCGGCGAAGGCTATAGTATTAATACAAATCTAAGTCAGCCTCATATTAAAGACTCTACTTTTACTGTAGAGTATATGCCTATTACGGGAGGTAGTTTTACAGGTTCAATAAACTGGGGAGCAGATACGGCAAGCATAGGTTATGGTAATTACGGTACAGGCACCGATATATTTTTCATGAATCTGGGTGATGATGCCACCAGTATGATACTAGGGTTAAATGGCAGTAGTTTAACTTTGGCGAATAACCTTAGCCCTCACCACCATTTTGACTCAAATGGAGATATTAGATTTTCGGGAGACTTAAAACAGCTTGATGACGGTGATACTAAGATATCTTTCACCAACGACAAAATAACTTTTAAGGCGGGTAACGCCACGATGATGGAACTAGTCGAAGTCAGCACTGGGTATGACTATGTTAGAATGGGAAATACTGGTGATGGCAATGATACTATTACGTTTAATTTATCAGCAGGCTCGGGTGTCTTTACAGGAAATGTAACAGCTTACTCGGATATAAGTCTTAAAGAAAATATAGAAGTTATTGATAATGCCGTAGATAAAGTCAGTAAACTAAGAGGTGTTACTTTTGACCGAATCGACAAAGAAGATATTCCTAGACAAACAGGACTTATTGCTCAAGAGCTAGAAGAAGTATTACCAGAAGCTGTAGAGACTAGTGAACTAACCGGCATAAAGTCAGTAGCTTATGGTAATGTTGTAGGCCTTTTAGTAGAAGCTATCAAAGAACTCAAAGAAGAAATCGAAGAGTTGAAAAGGAGTAAATAATGGCACTACCGGCGGCAGGGAATAGTTTATCTTTAAACCAAATTCATATAGAGGCAGGAGGTACTTCTGGTACCACTTGCTCTCTAAATGATAGTGACATTAGAGGATTAACACCAGGAGGAGGAAACACTATTCCTACGGGTAATGAGACTACGATTGATATCGGTGATTTTTATGAGGCTTCTAGTACCAACGCCAATGTTCACACATTAGTAGCAGGTTTTCAGCAAACTAGTTTCATTCCTCGAAGCGGCTCAGGTACATATACAAACTATTATGGGTATATGCCTTTTTATGGTTCACCAACGTCTCAAAACGGGAGTTTAACTCCTACAGCTTTTGCAAAGAAAAATAATGATACTATTTTGGCAATTTACAAGAATACAAGCACCAATAATACGGGTATACATAATAAAGTATTCTTAAGAGTAGATGGTCCACAGACTAATGCTGGATGGACTTCTATGAATGTGTTTGTTTCTGGTGTCTTAAACGTGACTTTTTATAGGACTGCTGCGCAACAGTTTGTCAGTGGTAGTAATTACTCATATTGGAAGTGGGCTTATACTGGTTCAATATTTTCTAACAACGTTAGTCATATAATTACATTTGCATAGGAGAATATAATGATTGAATATACAACAAAAACAGATGAGTCGGTATTGTTTGCCTGTTTCACAAAAGATAACATAAGCCTGGAAGTACCCCTAACAGATATCGCAGAAGAGGATATACAAGCGTATTTAGAGGCTCAACTAGATATGGCAAAAGACGTACAAGCAGAAGATTATTATTTTTTAGAGGCGCAGAATCAAGAAGAAGGGTGGTGGTGGAACGGCCCCGATGATGAAGTACACTGGGAATAACCATGAAAAAAATAATTCTTGACATAACACCCCAAGTTAGCTATAATTCTGTAATGGAGGAAATCAAATGAGTGCAGCCCGCTACAACCTAGTTATTGACCAAGGTTCCGACTTTGCCATTAACTTTACTGTTAAAGACAACGGATCAGTTAAAGACCTGACAGGCTACTCTGCGCGTGCTCAAATGAGAACTTCAAAGACAGCTTCCTCAGTCGCGGCTACTTTTGCGTGTGCTATTATCACTCCTTCAAATGGAACAATTACAATGTCTTTAGCAAATTCAGTAAGCACCCCCTTAACCTCAGGCACTTATGTTTATGATTTAGAAATCTTCACAGCGAACAATGCCAGCGTAACTAGGCTAATTCAAGGGTCTGTAGACCTCACTCAAGAGGTTACTCGATAATGGCAATTACAATTACGGCAACGCCTATACAGAATGGTATCGAAGTTACTGGAGGAAGTACAACTATTACCGCAGCAGGTGTTGCACTTGCTAACACTTCCGCAGATGGTATGGGTATTACTAGCATATCAGGTTTAAGTGCTACAAACGTACAAGATGCCATTGAAGAGCTTGCAGGACAAAATTTTCAACAAGATAACACACCAACAGGGTCTCAAGTAAACGAAGGAGATACATGGTACGATACGGACGACAATCAATATAAAATATATCGCGAAACAAGCAATGGAGTATATCAGTGGGTACCTATAATTGTAGGTTCAGCTGAAGACGATTCAGATACGCTTGACGCAGGAGCCTTTTAAGGCTAATCCCGGAGACTTTAAATGGCTCAAACAATTCAAATCAAACGTAGTACATCTACTGCGACACCCAGCAGTCTTACAGCAGGCGAGCTAGCGTATTCAGGCAAGTCAGATAGTAACAAACTATTTATTGGACACCCTGACGGCACTACAGGCCCTGTTGCTATCGGTGGTCAATACTATACTGGTGTTATTGATAGTGCGGCAAGCGCTAATACTGCTAGTAAGCTCGTATTACGAGATGGTTCAGGAAATTTTTCCGCAGGCACAATCACAGCAGCTTTAACTGGTAATGTAACTGGTGATCTAACAGGTAACGCTGATACTGCTACTACTCTTGAGACTGCACGTACAATCGGTGGAGTGTCATTTGACGGTTCTGCTAATATTAACCTTCCCGGTGTTAATGCATCAGGTAATCAGAATACTTCTGGAAACGCTGCAACCGCCACAGCTCTTGCGAGTGGCAGAACGATTGCAATCACAGGGGACTTAGGGTATACTTCTCCTAGCTTTGACGGCTCTGGTAATGTTACAGCACAAGGTACTCTTGCCACTGTGAACAGTAATACTGGCTCTTTCGGTTCTGCTACTGCTATTCCAGCAATCACTGTAAATGGAAAAGGTCTTATTACCGCGGTTAGTACTAATAATATTTCTTCTAGTTTTACTCTAGCGGCTGACAGCGGTACTAGTGATACTTTCAATAATGGTGAAACTCTTACCTTAGAAGGTGGAACCGGTGTTACTTCTACCGTTAGCAATAATAAAGTTAGTTTTGCAATCGGACAGGCAGTTGCTACCAACTCTAATGTACAGTTCAATAATGTTACTGTTGATGGTACTCTAGCTTCTGATGACATTACTTCTACAAATATCTCGGTTGCTGGTAATGCTACAATTACGGGCAATCTTACAGTTGAAGGCACTACAACTACTGTTGACTCTACTACTGTTGCCATTGGTGATAACATCTTGGTACTTAACAAAGATGAGTCAGGAACACCTTCTGCAAATGCTGGTATCGAAGTTGAACGAGGAACTGCGACAAATGTATCGCTTCTTTGGAATGAAACAAACGATAACTGGACTGTGAGCAATGGAAGTGCAACTTCCGTAATATTAACTGCCGCAAACTTTGGAAGCACTTATACAGGTGCAATTGATGGCGGATCATTCTAAATAAAACCGAATCTCTAGCGTACATACGCAGATTATAGGAGAGCCAAATGGCACAAACGATTAAACTAAAGCGTTCGTCTACAGCGGGCGCTATCCCTACTTCTGGACAACTGGAGTTAGGCGAAGTTGCTATCAATACTGCGGATGGTCGTATGTATATGAAAGACGGAGCCAACTCTATTGTATGGGTAAATAAAACTTCTGAAATTACAGGAACCACTCCTCAAGCATCGGACGGAACAGACAAGCCCGTAGGTTATGTTTGGTATGTAGTCTAAGATGACTATTAAGGTTTGGAACGGTTCCGCAGTACAAGAACCAGAGCAAATAGTAGTTAAAGCTGCAGCGGGAACGTTGCGGTTTGTAAACTATGTCGTACAGAAAGTTACAGATGGAAGTCTGAACACTGTATGGAATGCTATCTATAATACAAGCCGATCTACTGATACTTCTAGAAGTTCTACAACTACTTTTACTACTACTTTCGATACTAGTGCATCTACGAATGTCAGTACTACTACTGGATTCGATACAATTAGAGGGACTTCAAGAAGCACAAGCAGTACATTTACTACTGCATACAATACTTCTGCTGTTACCTCTAAATCTACCACGACTGCTTATAGTACCACATTTGGTACAAGTGCTAGTACGACTACAACATACGTAAGTAACTTTGATACGACTCGTGGCACCACTGTGGACACTACCACAGCCTTCAATACTACTTTTGCGACTTCTAGAGATACGACTACCGAGTATACGACTACCTTTGACACTGCTACGAGTAAGTCAACGACTACCTCGTTTACAACAACTTTTGAAACGACTCGTGGCACTGCGGTAGATACTACTACTACATTTACTACTACTTTTGCAACTAGCAAAACAACTAATACAGTATTTACTACTACGTTCAATACTACGACTACTCGTAGTACCACTACTGCGTATACTACAACTTTCAATACGAGCACAACTACTTTACGAAACACCACGACTACGTACACTACTAGCTTTAACACTAGTAAAACTACTACGACTACGTTTCCCACTGAATTTGCAACAGGTACAAGCAGAGATACCACAACCACGTATACTACTACGTTTAATACTACTAGATCTACTACAATAGATACTACTACTGCTTATACTACTACGTTTAATACTACTCGATCTACAACGATAGATACGACTACTACGTTTAATACTACGACTACTCGCAGTACTACAACTACGTATACCACCACTTTTAATACTTCGAGAGGTACTTCTAAGTCTACCACTGTAAGTACTACTACAACTTTTAGTACTTCTCGAAGCACTAGTAGAGATACTACTACTGTGTTTAATACGCAGACTTCTAGAGGCACAAGCAAAGATACTACTACAACTTTTAATACTTCTAGAGGCACTAGCAGAGGCACAAGCAGGTCCACTACTACTACATTTCTAACAGGAACCTCACGCAGTACAACAACAGCTTTTATTACTGCTACAAGCAGATCCACCTCTAAAGATACAACTTCCGTTTACAACACGAGCAGAGGGACTTCTAGAGTTACGGATAAAGCTACTACTACTGCTTTTGCCACAGGTACTAGCAGATCTACCACGACCGCCTTTGCCACTTCAAGAGGTACAAGTCGTGGTACAAGTCGTGGAACAACTACCGTATTCGGAACAGCTACAAGCCGAGGCACTACTACAGCCTTTAATACGACTACTACCTTTACTACAAGCCGTGCGTCCAACACCGTATACACTACAACCAGAGGCACAGGCACTTCTAGATCTACGACTACTACTTTTGCTACTGCTACAAGTCGAGGCACTGGAGAGAGTAGAAGCACGACTACTACATTTAACACAAGTAGGGGTACAACTTTTGGTACAACTACTGTATTCGGAACCGCAACGTCTAGAGGAACAGGAGAGTCTAGAGGTACTACCACAAGT